>Ga0105047_10017764_pt1 | contig 11065 bp, 13 predicted proteins | sample MAT04_FD_78384 | JGI IMG/M metagenome (GOLD analysis project Ga0105047, IMG submission 78384) | Freshwater microbial communities from Lake Fryxell liftoff mats and glacier meltwater in Antarctica - MAT-04 (megahit assembly) | ecosystem: Environmental > Aquatic > Freshwater > Ice > Liftoff...
CGCGCTTGCACCGACGGCGACCCGATCTGCGACGCCGGCAGCGTCGCCACCGTGCCGTCAAAGGTCGTCGCACCGCCGTTGCCCGAGATCGTGCGGAAGCGCAGGCCGCTTGTCTGGTTGCTGTCCCAGTAGACCACCAGGAAGAGCCCGCTGTTGCCGACGTGCAGGTCGAACGTCCTTCGCTGCGCGTTGTCGCCGGCGGCGCTGGTCAGCAGGACGGGCGTGGTCCAGGTGCTGCCGTCAAACACGCTGGTTTGCAGCATCAGCGCCTCGTCCATGAACACACCGATGGTCTGGTTGCGAGTCGGGTCGTTGGCGGCCCGGATCCACGGGCACTGACCCAGCGCCTCCGGGAGATTCTGACTCGATCCGAACGTACTTCCAGTGAGCACCTGATAGCTCGGCCGCCCGCTCCCGCCGCGAATACCGGCGATCAGAATGGCTGGCGAGGAAGCATCGCCCAACGCTGGTGCCGCATTGCCCCATAAGCTCGCAAACGTCAAAATAACGACCACCCAGCTGAGCACGAAAGAATTGCGCTTCTCGCCGTTGATCCTCGTGCCGTAGGCATCTTGCCGACTGTCACGCCTAACGCACACGCTTGATCGGCCATCGATATTACGCACAACCATTGAAATCCCTTCACGCTCGCCCACACGGGATCGGCCTAGTTCGTGCTGAAGGTCAGACGGATCCGCCGCGCGCTCTCGGGTCCCACGGCGGTCGCCTCCAACACGACAGTGCTGCCGACCACGCTGCGCGTCGCCATCACCCGGCATCCGTTGATCACGGGGTTGTTGCTGGTCACGCCGTCGCTCGAGATCGAACCGATCCCGCCATCGCCGTCATGGTCCGCGTCGTCCATGAGTTCCTTGGTCGCCATCTGCGCCGCAGCCTCGGCCGCGAGGTCCGCCCGCACGCCGGCCCCGCGCGATGCCGACATCGCCTGGTCCTGCGCGCTCGCCGACACGATCGCCACGCCCAGCATCGACAGCATCACCAACAGCACCAGCGCGAGCACCCCGGCCAACCCGCGCCGCCGCGGATAGCCACGCCTTCCCTGCCCTGCTTTGCTCCGGCTCGGATCCACCATGGGGCCACTCCGCTTGGGGACGCTGAGCCCCTTCAGCCCCCCACCATCGGCCCGCGCGGGCGCCGCGTCTACCCCCGCCGACCCCGCCTGGACACCACGCCCTCGTCAAGACTGCACAACCCCCAGCCCCGCCGCGTTCAACGACGCGAAAGGTCTGATAAGCTCGCGCCGGGAGTTCCCTCGCCCTGAGGGGCCCACGAAGCCTGACGGCCAGCTCAAGACACGAAGGGCTCGCGCCGGAGCCGCGGATCCTCTACCCTGATAGAGTCCACGGTACCCCGGGAGCCCCGCCCATGACGATCCTCGATGTCGAAGTCCTCCGTGCCGCCTGCTGCATCGCCGGCGTCGACCAACAGATCAGCGAGCCGGAGATGAAGGTTCTCGTCGAGATGGCCGACATCGTCGGCGTGGGCCGCGCCTCGCTCACGGCCATGATCAACCGCGCCCGCTCCGACCCCGAGTTCTACAAAGAACAGTTCAGGATGACCCAGAAGGAGCCGGACAGGGCCATCGTCAGCCTCGTCCGCGTCGGTCTCGCCGACGGCCGCATGGGCACCCGCGAAACCCAACTCATCACCCTCTTCGCCCGCAAAGTCGGCCTGGCCCAGAGCCGCATCGACCAACTGCTGGCAGCCGCCCTAGCCGAGGCCGACCCCGCCACGGGCAGCGGCACCGCCGCCCCCGCCACCACCTAACACGGATCGCCGACAACCGTCAGCCTCGCCATGGACTTGGCTTTGGCTTTGGGTAGCACCTCTCTCCGAGAGGTGTTTGGTTTTCTCCGTGTTCGACCCGTCTCCTCCCGCGTTACCCCGCTCACCCGCACAACCGCCCCGCCGCTTGCCTCTTGCCTCTTGCCCACTTGGCCATTTCGCCCCGCGCGCGCGCACCCGCGTCTTCCCCGCGCCTCCGCCCGCGCACTTTCTCACATTCTCTAAAACCACCAGCAAACACCGCTGCCCACGGCCACTCCCCCGCCGCGCGCATCGTGCTCTGCTGCGCGCGCATTCCCCGTCCCCGGCCCCTCTGTGTCGGCTCGCCTGATTCGCAACGAGCCTCCCCCGCCCCCCGCCCAGCACACAGCACCCACGGCCAGCGACGAGGAACCCACCATGCCCCAGCAACCCACGCTCCCCCTCGACCGGCTCGGCAATATCGGCGACGAGCCGCTCAGCGCCGCCGCACTGGCCACATACGTCGACGAGCACGAGCGCCTCAACCTCCCGCGCTACTCCCTGCTGTGGCGCTACTACCGCAACCCCATGGAGCTCGGCGGCACCGCCCTCTCCAGCGGCACCCAGGGCCGCCGCTACCGACTCGCCCAGGAACAAGGACTCCCGCCCCGCATCACCGGGGCCACACGAAACTCGGCGGTGGACGACCGAGCCGCGGCCCGACGCGAAGTCGTCATCGAAAACGACATCGCCTGGCGTGTCCAGGCCATGGTCGACTATCTCTTCTCAAAGCCGGTCAGGCTCGTCTCCACCGCCGCTGATCCATCCCTCCGCGCCAAGATCGAGCGCGCCCTCGACGCCTGTTGGGAACGCTCCGGCGGCTCCGGCCTCCTCCAAGACACCGCGCTCCTGGGCCACGTCTACGGCCACGCAGACCTGCTCGTCCGCGTTGACGCAAACCTCGCCGTCGATCGCCCCGCGCACGACGACGCCCAGCTCATCGATGCCGCCCGCCGCGTCCGCATCGAGCTCGTCGCGCCGCCCCGCGGGATCCCCATCCAGAACCCCGCCGACTACCGCGAGCTCGACGGCTACATCATCCGCTCGCAACGCTCCATCATCGACCCCGCCGCGCCCAGCCGCCGCCGCACCGTGACGTTCACAGAGGTCTTCTCCACCGCCGCCCGCCAGCTCTATCAAGACCGCGCCGACGGCCGCGGGCCCCAGCTCGTCGACGAAGCCCACAACAACGTCTCCCCCGGCCGCCTCCCCATCGCCCACATCCAAAACGTCAGCCAACCGCTCGCCTACGCCGGCCTCAGCGAGGTCGAGCCCCTCATCCCGCTCCAAGACGAACTCAACACCCGCCTCAGCGACCGCGCCAGCCGCGTCACCATGCAGTCCTTCAAGATGTACCTCGCCAAGGGCATCGACGGCTTCGACAAAACCCCTATCGGCCCAGGCCAAATGTGGTCCACCGACAACACCGAAGCCTCCATCACCGCATTCGGCGGCGACGCCGACTCTCCCAGCGAAGAAGCCCACATCGACGAGATCCGCGAGGCCCTCGACAAAGCCTCCAGCCTACCCCCGCTCGCCACCGGCGTCGTCCGCGCCAAAATCGGCAACCTCACCAGCGAGAACGCACTCCGCCTCACCCTCGGCGGCGTCCTCACCCGCACCAACCGCAAACGCCTCTCCTATGGCCGCGGCATCACCCTCGCCTGCCGATTCGTTCTCGACGCGCTCCACCACGCCGGCGTCCTCATCACCAACCCCGACCAGCGCGGCGTCACCATCGAGTGGCCCGACCCGCTCCCGCAATCTCCCGCCGCCGCCCTCGACGTCGCCCAGCGACAAACCGACCTCGGCGTCGATCAGCCCCGCGTCCTCGCCGGCCTCGGCATCGGCCGCGCCGACCAGGGCGTCGCCTGAATCCCGCTCATCCCATCACCTCCACAAAAGGAGCACCCATGCCCGACCCCGTGTTCGACGGCGGCGTCAATGACGACGGCCCGCCCCCGCCTCCCCTCCCACCCGCGCTCCCTCCGCCCGAACCCGCGGCCGAAGCAGCCAACGCCGCCAGCGGCTCCACCCGCCCGCTCTCGCTCGACGACCGCCTCGCCGCCGTCGAGCAGGCGCTCGTCATGGCGACGGCCGCACTCGAACGCCTCGACCAGGCCCGCGAGCGCGACGCGGCCATCCGCCGCAGCGGCGCGCTCAACCCCGACGCGACCGCCGCCGCGCTCGACGCGGTGCTGGCCGAGGACGCGGCGCTCTCCGTCGCCGACGCGCTCCAACGCCTGCGCCGCCGCCGACCGGATCTCTTCCCGCGCCGCACCCCGGCCCAGCTCGTCGCCTCCGCCATGAGCGCCGAGCCCCGCGCCGAGCCCCCGCCCGACCCGCGCCGCGCCCTCGCCGACCGCGCCGCCGCCGGCGACCGCCAAGCCCTCGCCGAGTACCTCCGCATCCGCCGCAACGCCTGAATCCGAATCCCTGGGCGTTCTCCCCCACTCCGCCCGCGCCCCCCGCGCCCCTTTCTCCCTGTCTCCATTTGGCCCTTCAACCATCTGGCCTTTTAACCAGCTGGCCCTTTAACCATCTGGCCCTTCGACCATTTTCAAGGACCCCTCCCCATGCCCTTCACCGGAAAAGCCACGTACCAAGCCGGCACCGATCTACCCGAACTCGTCGAAGACGTCGGCGACGTCATCGGCATCGTCAGCCCCTTCGAGACGCCGCTGCTCGATCATCTCGGCGACGCCAAGCGCCCCGCCATGAGCACCATCCACGAGTGGATCGAGGACGAGCTCCTGGCCAACTTCGACACCATCAACCAGACCGTCTACACGCCCAATGCCCAGGACGCCACCGCCATCACCGTCAACAACGGCTCACGTTTCCGCATCGGCGATCAGCTCCGTCCCGCCGCCGCCCGCGAGATCCTCTTCGTCACCGCCGTCGCCGCCAACGTCCTCACCGTCGTCCGCCGCTACGGCGGCACGCCCGCCAGCAACCTCGCCAACACGCTCCGCCTCACCATCATCGGCAACGCCGCCCTCGAAGGCGACGACCGCCCCGACCCGCGCTTCACCAATCGCGTTCGCCGCCGCAACTTCACCCAGATCTTTACCGCCGCCGTCGAGGTCTCCGGCTCCATGCTCGCCGCACGCCAATACGGCCTCGGCGAAGAGATCGAGTTCCAGAAACAAAACCGCATGCGCGAGCTCATGCGCGATCTCGAAAACTGCGTCATCAACGGCGTCGCGCCCGCCGCCAACCAGCAAGGCTCCGCCAGCATCCGCCGCTCCATGAACGGCCTCATCCCCGCCATCTCCACCAACCAATACGTCCCCAACACCGGCGGCATCCCCGCCGGCGGCGGCGCAGGCTTCAACGAGCTCAACGAACCCGTCCTCAACACCGCCATGCGCTTTATCTGGGAGAACGCCTCCAGCCGAGTCGACACCATCGTCGTCAGCGGCGCCCAGAAACGCCGCATCAACACCTTCCTCTCCGCCTCGCGCCAATCCACCAGCGAACAGACCCGCTTCCGCGACCTCGTCAGCCTCTACGAATCCGACTTCGGCGTCTGCAAGATCGTCCTCTCACGCTGGGTCCCGCCCGATACCGCGCTGCTCCTCGATTCCTCACGCATCGACGTCATGCCACTCCAGGGCCGCTCCTTCCACTTTAAACCCCTGGCCGCCACCGGCGATCGCGAGAACGGCCAGGTCATCGGCGAATACACCGTCGAGTTCCGCAACGAAGCCGCCCACGGCCTCATCCGCGGCCTCGCCACCTGATCCGCTCCTCCCCATCCCCCATCCACTCCGCGCCCGCCCACAGGCGAGCGCGGGGCTTGAAGTCTGGCGAAATGGCCGCATCACCAAGTGCCAAACTGCCAAATCAAACATCGCGCCGCCGCCGTCCACCCTGTCTTCATTCGGCCATTTGAACATTTGACCATTTGGAACTTTGGAACTCTCGGAGCCCCCCTGTGTTCACATCCGACCGCGACCTCCTCCTGCTCGACCCCACCCTCTTCCGCGACGTCGGATGGCTCGGCCAACGCCTGCTCTCCACCGTCGCCACCGTCATCGACACCACGCTGACAGTCAGCGGCGTCGACCTGGCGGCCTTGGGCGTCGCCGCCGGCCACGTCGTGCTCGTCGACGGCGCCGCCCTTGAGGTAACACAGCGCCTCAGCCCCACGGCGCTCGAGATCTCACGCCCGCGCGCCGCGCCCACCGACCCACCCATCCCCGCCTCCTTCGGCGTCAACCGCGCCATCGTCATCCACACCTTCTCCCCGCAGCTCGCCATCGCCCACGGCCAGATCCTCCGCATGCTGGGCCTCGAAGCCGACGCCGCTCCTGTTCCGGGCACGCTCACCGACGCCAACGTGACCAACCCGCGCTCGCTGTGGCTCGTCGAAGCGCTGTGCGCGCTGTACCAGATCTACGCCGCCGCCGCCGCGCTTGCCCCCGCCGACTCGCCCGCCCACGTCCGCGCCGAGCACTACCGCGCCCGCTTCAACGCCGAACGCCAACGCGCCACCGCCCGCATCGACACCGACGGCGACGGCCGCGCCGACGTCACGCGGTATCTGAATGTCGTGCAGTTTCTGAGAGCTTGAAGGAAGAAGTGGTGTAATGGCCAAGTGGCCAAGTGACAACCCAACAGCCCAACCACTCAACCACTCAGCCACTCAGCCACTCAGCCACTCAACCACTCAGGCATTCAGCCACTTAACCACTTAAGCACTCCGCCACTCTGCCACTTCACCCTTACCTCCTGCCTCCCTTCTTCCCCTCTCCCACTCCGCCACTTCTCTCCTCCCGGAGCCCCCCCTTGCTCATCCTCTCCCCCGAAACCGTCACGCTGGGCACCATCACCCTCGACCGCGTGGTCGCCTTCACCGTCGATCGGGCCGCGACGGTGATGGCGGAGCATTGGAGCGATCTGGGTCCGTTCCAGGTCTACGCCGACGCCGCCGAGCAGCGTGTGGTGTTCACGATCGTCCAAGAGCTCCGCGAGTCGCGCGACGGTTGGATCAAGCCCGGCGACCTCACGAGCCTCGCCGTCCGCTTCGGCCCGACCGCTGGCGACCAGGGTCGGCGGACCCTCACCTGCGCGGCGGCAGTGGTCGAATCGGTGCGGCACGAACTGGGCCGACAACGCGGCGGCGGCGGCGCGTTCAGCGCCACGGCCGCCGCCCGCGAAGCGCGACGCATCATCAAGCTCATCGGCCTCAGCAGCGACGGCCAGAACGACGTCTTCGCCCTCGACCCGCTCTGAATATCAACTCCCACGCCACCCACCCACACCGCGAGCATCGACCATGAGCAGCTATAAAGGACTCGACCTCTTCGGCTCCGGCCCGCACCGCTTCCGCCTGCCGCCCATGGGCCAGCAGGTGCAGTCACGCTCAGCGTTCGGCGCGATCCTGCCCGGCGTCGACTCGATCGGCGCGGCCCAGGTCGTCGTGGCCGTCAACGGCCGGCTCACGGCCTTCGATCACGACCAGCTCCGAGAGCGCCTCGACGATCTGCGCATCCAGCTCGACCTCTGGCCCACCGCCGGCGTGCTCGTCAGCAACACCGCCTTTTCCTGGAACACCATGTCGTTCGCCCGGTTCGCTCCCGCCGAGTTGGTCGACCGCGGCCGCGAAGTCTCACTGGCTTACGAAGCCCTCTTCATCCGCCGACTCTAAAACGCCGCACTTTCCGATCCGACCATATGGCCCTTCGATTATTCGACCACTTGACCACTTGACCATTTGACCTTCTGGCTCCCCGCCACAATCAACCGCTTACACGCGCCCCGCCCTGCAACCGCCGCCGCTCTCCCTACGAATCTGTTACTGACGACTCCGTCGCCCCGGGGGGGGTGAAGGACAAGAAGCTCGTCACGCAGATCGCCCGCGCGGGCCCACACCGGCGCGGGGCAAAGGCCAAGGGCACTCGCCCGCGGTCCGGGGTGTGGTTATGGACCGCTTCAAGTTGATTGTGTTCTCAGGGCCACAAGCACGGCCCAGCTTTCCTGCGCGGAACAGACGGACGACGGACGTGCAAGAAGTGACGCGTCGTGTTGGACGGATTCGGGACTGAATGCCACCTTTAAACTGCCGTGCGAGCCGGAAGGCCGCGCGGCGGATTTCGGAAGGAGCTTGAACATGTCCGCTCGGACAAGCCCGCATCGGGCCGGGGGTCTTCTCGCGCTCGTCGGCACCATCCTGATCGCCGCACCTTCGCTGTTCGCGGGCGGTGCGTCGTACAGCTCCACCTTCGACGTCTTCCCGGCCGAGGGCTGGTCGGAGCCGCGCTGGGAGACGGCGCCCTCGGGCCAGCGCTTGATGGGTCCGTTCGCCAACGAGCCGACGACGCTGACCTTGACGAATCTCCCCGACCACACGCACATCGTGATCGCCGTCGACGTGGTGATCATCGGCGGCTGGACAGGCAACGGCGGCGTCGCGCCCAATGAGTTCCGCGTGATGCTCGACGGATCAGACGAGGTCTTTGTGGCGACGTTCTCGAACGACCAGGAGGGCGACGGCCGCCCGCAGTCGTACCCGGACGGCGTGGTGGGCGCCGCGCACCCGCCGCGGCACGGCGCGTTCGACACCAACACACTCGATTATCTAGACCGCCGCGGCGGGCAAGAGCCCGACTCGGTTTATCGGCTGTTCCTGTCGGTGAAGCATTCCGGCCCGACGGCCAAGCTGACGTTCTCGGCCAGTGGTCTGGCGGCCGAGTCCGGGGCGCGCTGGGCGCTCGATAACGTCGGCGTGTTCACATACTCCATGGGCGACACGCCCAGCGCCGACTTGTTCTCTCGGCCCAGCCAAACCATGCTCGAAGGGTTCTCGGCCGATGCGGATCCGAGTTCCTTGGGCACCAACCCGCCGTCGGGCCGCGGCGGGATTCCAGGTGGCGGTGGCGGCGGCGGTGGCGGCGATCCGCCCGATGGCCCACGGCCTTCGGATACGCCGCAGGTCATTCCCAGTCCGGGAACGGGCGCGTTGCTCTTGCTGGGCGGTCTGCTGGCGACGCGCCGACGTCGAACTCCCACCTGAGTCCGCGGCGTACGCTCGGGCCATGATGTCGCCCGAGCAACTGGCCGCGCCGACTTTGCCCTTGCGCTGGCTGGGCCGGGTGCGCGTGGCGGCGGCGGACATCAAACTCTCGCACTCGGTTTTCGCGCTGCCGTTCGCGGTGCTGGGTGCGTTCTTGGCGCGCGTCGACAGCGCATGGTCCACGTTCGGCGGGCAGATCGTGCTGGTGGTCTTGTGCATGATCGCGGCGCGGACGTGGGCGATGTTGGTGAACCGGTTGGCGGACGCGCGGCTGGACGCCGACAACCCCAGGACCGCGCGGCGAGCCGTTGCATCCGGGCGGCTCTCGGCGGGCTCGGCGCTCGGGCTGGCGCTGTCCGCGGCGGGGGCGTTCTTGATTCTCACGGCGTGCTTCGCGGTGATGTACCAGAACAACTGGCCGCTGCTGCTGGCGCTGCCGGTGCTTGGGTGGCTGGCGTTTTACTCGTTTGCCAAGCGGTTTACGTGGCTTTGTCATGTGCTCCTGGGCAGCGCGCTGGCGATCGCGCCGGTGGCGGCGGCGCTGGCGGTGAGGCCGGAGGCGGTGGGCGATACGCCGGCGCTGTGGTGGATCGCGGCCATGGTGCTGCTCTGGGTGGCCGGTTTTGATGTGATCTATGCCCTGCAGGACACCGAGTTTGACCAGCGGGTGGGGCTCTTCTCGATCCCCTCGCGGCTGGGCGTGCCGGCGGCGCTGTGGCTGAGCCGGGCGATGCACGTCGGGTCGCTGGCGTGCCTGGCGCTGGCGTGGCGGGCGGATGCGCGGTTTGGCGGGGTGTTCCTGGCGGCGGTGGTGCTGGCGGGGGTGCTGTTGGTGGCCGAGCACGTGGTTTTGGACAAGCGGGGGAAGGCGGGGCTGGACATGGCGTTTTTCACGCTGAACGGCGTGATTTCGTGCGTGGTGGGGACTTTGGGCGTTGTGGATCTGATCGGGTGATTCTGCTCGCTCACGGGCTGTTTTCAAAAAGTTCTGAAAGATTCATTGACAACCCGCCGATGATTCGTAGAGTTGATGGATATGCCTGCCCACAGGGACCAAATGGCTGATCGAATCCGCATGATCCAGGACCGCTTTATCGCCGTGTGGGGCCAGATGGGCTCGACTTGGGGGATCCCGCGGACGATGGCGGAGGTGCACGCGCTTTTGTACATCACGGGGGAGCCGCTGTGTACAGACGATGTGATGGGGCGGCTGGAGATCAGCCGCGGGAACGCGTCGATGTCGCTGCGGGCGCTGGTGGATTGGGGGATCGTGTCGCGGGCGCACAAGCGCGGCGATCGCAAGGAGTATTTCCAGGGCGAGCAGGACGTGTGGTCGCTGGTGCAGGCGATCGTGCGCGAGCGGGTGAAGCGGGAGATCCATCCTGTGGCCGCGGCGCTGTATGAGGTGCGCGAGTTGGCGGGGGTGCAGGGAGAAGGGCAGACGGCGTTGTCCGAGCACGCGGCGCGGCTCGACGCGATGATCCAGCTTTTGCGGACGTTCGATCAGTTGGCCTCGGGGTTGGTGGAGGCGCCGCGGGAACAACTGGCCCTGGCGGCCGACGCGCTGACCAAAGCGGAGGAACAGTCATGAACATGTTGACCGATCACAGCGAACACGGCTTGATGGCCATCACGAACGGCGTGCGGACGCTGGTGGTGAAGTGGCCCGTCTCCGGGCTGGCGCTGGCGCGCGTGCTGGGGCTGGGCGAAGCGGGGGCGGGGCAGGGCGAGCTCGCGATTGAGCTGACGGTGGTGCCGCCGGCGGCGCGGTTGGGGGCGGCGAGGGTTGTGCGCGTGAGTGCGTGGGTTGGGGTGGGGACAGGTGGGTCGGGGGGCGCAAGTTTTCAGATGGTCAAGTTGTCAAATGGCCAAATCGGAGTTGGGGTGGGTGACGGCGTGGAAGCGGGAGATGTGAGCGCGGTGTTGGTGGTGGATGATGAGGGGTTGACGCATGTGGACATTGCCGGGGTGGTGGCGGCGACGTGGCGCGCGGATGGTCGGCTGCTGTATGCGGCGACGCCGATGTTTGAGCGGCTGGGGTTGCCGGGGGGACGGGTGGACCGGCCGGTGATGGAGTGGCGGTGAGGCGGCCGCGGATGGGCGGGCGAAGGCGGGGAGCGGACACGGATTGACACGGATGGCATGGATCGGGGAGGGGAAGGGCGAGAGTTGCGGGGCGAGAGTGGACAGGCAGCCTGACTGTAAAGAAGGGTTGAG
>Ga0105047_10017765_pt1 | contig 11064 bp, 5 predicted proteins | sample MAT04_FD_78384 | JGI IMG/M metagenome (GOLD analysis project Ga0105047, IMG submission 78384) | Freshwater microbial communities from Lake Fryxell liftoff mats and glacier meltwater in Antarctica - MAT-04 (megahit assembly) | ecosystem: Environmental > Aquatic > Freshwater > Ice > Liftoff...
GCGAGATCCGGAAACCCGTTTTCGGAATCATAGGCATGTAAAACCTCACCGAATCGCTTTCCAGTATGCGCTGCCACATGCGGCAAACTGATATCCTGAACCGGTTTAAAGTAGCTGGAGATATGCATGAAATGAAATATGAGTGATGAGTTGTAATTGATGAGGATTAGTTAGTGAATTACCGAAATACATCGAAATTTTATGAACAAAAATTGAACTTACCCATTATCGAACTTACCCATTATCGAATTTGCACATTAACTAATTATCGAATTAACACATTTTACTTCTTTCCTCGCGGAACAAACTTTTTCTTTGCCGGTGCCGGGGCATCACCAAGTTTCAGGCAGTCATCAAGGGTAAGCATAGCGGGTTCGGTTCCTTTTGGAATCTTAATGTTGTTCTTTCCAATAGCGATATAAGGTCCATAACGGCCATTAAGAACCAGAACATCAGGACGTTCGGCGAATGATTTGATAGTACGGTTTGCTCCTTCGGTACGTTTTTCTTCTATCAGTTCAATAGCTCGTTCAGTTGTTATTGTGGCAGGGTCATCCGTCTTTTTAAGTGAGCAGAATTTTGATTTGTGCAGTACATACGGGCCGAAACGCCCGATACCAATGGTAATATCAGTTTCTTCGAACTGTCCCAAAAGGCGCGGGAAATCGAATAATTTTAAGGCTTCTTCCAGCGTTATGGTTTCGAGTGTTTGTCCTTTGCGAAGCCCGGCAAACTTTGGTTTATCCGGCGAATCGGTTTCTCCCATCTGAGCGATAACACCAAACCGGCCCAACTTCACATAAATATTAATTCCTGTTGCCGGATCAACGCCAAGCAGTTTTTCTCCCTTGGCTTTTTCACCGCTTTCGAGGGTTTCGACTACTTTTTTATGAAACGGAGAATAAAACTCGCTGATCATCTGGTTCCAGACTTTCAACCCGTCAGCAATTTCATCAAATTCCTTTTCGACACTGGCCGTAAAGTTATAATCCATGATATCTTCAAAATACTGCTGCAGGAAACGGGTCACCAGTTCGCCTGTATCGGTAGGAAAAAGCTTCGACTTTTCGAAACCAAACTTTTCGTGTTTAACGGTTTCTTTTATCTTGCCGTCCTTCAGCAACAACTGTTTTATGTCACGTGTATTGCCATCACGATCCTCTTTTACAACATACTCGCGTTTTATGATGGTCGAAATGGTAGGTGCATAGGTCGAAGGTCGCCCAATGCCCAGTTCTTCAAGTTTTTTTACAAGGCTGGCTTCAGTATATCGCGGCTGGCTGGTAGTAAACTTCTGTACAGCTTCAACGTGCTGCATATCAATTTTTTCTCCTTTTTTAACTGGCGGAAGCAACCCTTCCGTTTGTTCGGTATCGTCATCGGTCGATTCCATATACACTTTAAGGAATCCGTCGAACTTTATCACTTCACCGAGCGCAACAAATTGTTCTTTGCTGTTGGAAAGATCAATATTTATAATCGTTTTCTCGAGGATTGCATCTGCCATCTGCGAAGCGATAGTTCGTTTCCAGATCAGTTCGTAAAGCCGTTTCTGTGAAGCATCACCATCAATTGAGCTGGCATTAAAATAAGTAGGGCGGATGGCTTCATGAGCTTCCTGCGCTCCTTTGCTCTTGTTGGCGTATTGACGCGATTTGTGGTATTCCTTTCCATATTGCGATGTAATTTCTTCCTTTGCCATACCGAGTGCCGTTTGCGACAGGTTTACAGAGTCGGTACGCATATAGGTAATTTTTCCGCTTTCGTAGAGTTGCTGAGCAACTGTCATGGTGCGGCTTACCGAGAAACCCAGCTTACGGCTGGCTTCCTGCTGCAGGGTTGAGGTGGTGAAAGGTGGTGCGGGCGAACGCTTGCCGGGTTTTTGTTCAACATCGGCAACTGTGTAAATTGCTTTGCTGCATAATTCAAGAAATGTGCGGGCTTCTTCGAGGGTCGGGAACCGTTTGGGAAGGTCAGCTTTGAAAACGCCATTTCCTTTTTCATTATTAACAGCAAACAATCCGCTTACTTTATACGCAAAGGTTGACTGGAATGCACGGATATCTTCTTCACGCTCTACAATTAGCTTTACAGCAACACTTTGAACGCGGCCTGCGGATAGAGCAGGTTTAACTTTTTTCCAGAGTATAGGCGAAAGTTCAAAACCAACAAGCCTGTCGAGCACACGGCGTGCCTGTTGTGCATTAACAAGGTTGATATCTATTTTGCGCGGGGATTTAATTGCTTCAGAAATTGCCGATTTGGTGATTTCATGAAATACAATCCTGTTTGTTTTAGCTATATCAAGCTTTAAGACCTCGGCAAGGTGCCACGAAATGGCTTCCCCTTCCCGGTCCTCGTCAGTGGCAAGCCATACAGTTTCGCAACCGTCAGCCAGTTTTTTCAGCTCACTTATCACTTTTTTCTTGTCGGGCATTACCTCATACACAGGCTTGAATTGGTTATTAACTTCAATGCCGAGTTCTTTGGTCGAAAGATCGCGCACATGGCCGAAGCTGGACTTTACTGTAAAATCCTTCCCCAGGTATCCTTCTATAGTTTTTGCCTTAGCCGGTGATTCAACAATTACAAGATTTTTACTCATATTTTTTTGATTTAAACCATAAAATCGGCTGCAAAGTAACGCAATAATATTACAACTGAGCCGACATATTGTTTTGTATACCTTAATAATATCAAATTTTTATCGTTCAGCAATAGAAGATTTTACATATAAGGAAGCTATTAATATATCACAATTACAGGTAGTTAACCTCAATCATTCGTGACTTAATTTGTTGTAATTTTGTAAATCTAAAAAAATCAGTAATTACTCAAATTTTTGGAATACCGACGTGGAAATTAAAAAGAAAGCCTATATAGAGACCTATGGATGCCAGATGAATTTTTCGGACAGCGAAATAGTTGCCTCAATACTTGAAACCCAGGATTACGAGCAAACGACCGATATTAAAAGTGCCACCCTCATTTTATTAAATACCTGTTCGATACGTGATAATGCCGAACAGCGGGTTCGCAACCGCCTCAATGAACTGCATGCCCTCAAGCGCAGGCAACCCGGATTGATAATCGGGCTTTTGGGGTGCATGGCCGAACGCCTTAAAGACAAACTTCTCGAAGAAGAACGCCATATTGATCTTATTGTTGGTCCCGATGGCTACCGGCAATTGCCGCAATTGCTCGAATTAGTCGAAAGCGGGCAAAAAGCGATCAATGTATTGCTCTCGGCTGACGAAACGTATGCTGATATAAATCCTGTAAGAACCGGAGGAAGCGGTGTTACGGCATTTATAAGCATTATGCGCGGATGCGAGAATTTCTGTTCTTACTGTGTTGTACCATATACCCGCGGAAAAGAGCGTAGCCGCAATCCTCAAACCATTGTAAAAGAGGCCGGTGAACTCTTCGAACAAGGCTTTCGTGACATTACCCTGTTGGGCCAGAATGTGAATTCGTATCACTGGGAAGAAAATGGAATACCTATTGAATTTCCGGCATTGCTCGAAGAAGTGGCTTCTGTAAATCCTTTGTTAAGGGTACGGTTTGCAACTTCGCACCCAAAAGATATTTCCGACGACCTGCTGGAGGTAATTGCAGCGAACGAAAATATATGCAAATCAATCCATCTGCCGGTTCAATCAGGAAGTACTGAAGTACTCGCCAGGATGAAGCGCGGTTATACCCGCGAATGGTACATGGATCGTATAGCAGCTATAAAAAGAATTATTCCGGGTTGCGCCATTACAACCGACATTATTGCCGGATTTTGTTCCGAAACGGAGGAAGATCATACGTTCACGCTATCGGTTATGCATGAAGTAGCCTATGAGTATGCCTATATGTTCAAATATTCAGAAAGGCCGAATACCATTGCCGCAAAGAAATATCCTGACGATGTGCCCGAAGAAGTTAAAAGTCGCCGGCTGGACGAAATTATAGCTTTGCAGCAGGAGCTTTCGCTGAAAAGCAATAAACGTGATATTGGGAAAGATTTTGAAGTGCTTGCTGAAGGCGTTTCGAAACGTTCGGATCAGCAGCTTTTTGGCCGGACAAGCCAGAATAAGGTGGTCGTCTTTCCGCGCGAATCTTATAGTCCGGGAGATTATGTGAAGGTGAAAATCCTTTCATGCACAGCAGCAACACTTAAAGGGGAACTTGTAAAATAATTGAACTAATAAACTTTATACAAACTTTTTAAATAAAAATCCATTCTATTTATTATATCTTTGCTGCTTTACTTTGTTTTTTAATGATTTGTTAAAATTGTTGCTATGAAAATTAGTTTACTTGCTTTTAAGCTGTTTTGTTTGTCAATTATTGGCATAGCCCTGTTTTCGTGTGTACCACAGGCTAAAATGAAATATCTGCAGGACAAGGAAGGGGATACTGCAAAGTATGAATTTCAGACCTTAAAACCTGACTATAAGATCAAGACAGGTGATTATTTATACATCCGTGTTCTTTCTCTTGACCAGAAAACCAACGAAATATTTGCCAGCATTGCCGGTTCGTCGGCATCAAACTCATATATGAGCATTACGGATCAGAACATCTACCTCACAAGTTATTGGGTAAATGATTCAGGTTTTATAAGTTTCCCTCTACTCGGGCACATATACGCACAGGGGCTTACAGTAAAAGAAATGCAAGATAATCTTAACGTAGCGGTTTCGGGAATTTTAAAAGAAGCAAGTGTAACCGTTAAGCTGGTGATGTATAATATTTCGGTACTTGGCGAAGTTAACAATCCAGGTAAAGTAACCATATACAACAACAGGATCAATATATTTGAGGCAATTGCTTTAGCCAGAGATATAACTGCTTTCGGCAACAGGAGTAAAGTACAGATAATACGTACCGAAGGAACCAAAAGTAATATTATGGTTCTCGACCTGTTGAGTAAAGACATTTTAAGTTCGCCCTATTATTACCTTCAACCTAACGACATTATATATGTTGAGCCAATGAAGGAAAAGGCTTATGCATTCGAAACCTTCCCTTATGGCCTGGTTTATTCGTCGATAGGTTTAGTACTCGTTATCTTAACATTCTTTAAATAATGGACAACAACATCCCCAATTATACCGATATACAGCAGGAGCAGTCGGTTGACATCAAAGCCCTGTATTACAAATTTCTCAGCTACTGGTACCTTTTTTTCATCACGATTGTACTTGTGATGATCATTGCCTTTTTATTTAATAAATATACCAAACCGGTATATAAAGTTAAGTCAACAGTTCTCATTACCGAAGAAAAAGGAGGCCTGAGCGATGCCCAGTCGTTGCTGGGTTTCGGTAATATTACCAATACACAGAAACTTCAGAACCAGATAGGGATTCTGAAATCTCGTTCTCTGGTTTCGCGTACACTCAAATCGCTTGACTTTAATGTTTCAGTTTATCAGGAGGATAATTTCATCACATCCGAAATTTATGAAGAATCGCCATTTAAAGTAATTATTGACACATCCCGGCCACAACCGGTCGGAAACGTGAAATTTTATATTACAATCTTATCCGATAAGGAATACCGGCTCGAAGCCGAAGGGCAGGAACTGATGCAATACGATTACAGGACTTTCACGGATATTGATACTAAAATCCCTTTACTGAAGTACGACAAAAAACACAGTTTTGGCGAAAATGTTGCCAATCAGTCGTTTGGTTTTCGTTTGGAAAAAAGTTTAAAATTCGATCCCAAAACATCGGTCAACATTCGTTACTTTTTTGCTTTCAACACGTTAAATGCGATGATAAGCCAGTTTTCGGGTTACGAAATTGAACCTATAAACAAAGAGTCTTCCATTGTTGAAGTATCACTGAAAGGCAATAATTCGCAAAAAGCGGTGGATTTTCTCAATCAGCTTACGCATGAATATATCAGGCAAGGCCTCGAAAAGAAAAACCAGATTGCAATAAATACCATCATTTTTATTGATGGTCAGTTAACGGAGATTCGCGATTCGCTGAATACCAATGAAACTGTTTTACAGAACTTCCGTACCAACAACCAGATCATGAATCTTGATGCACAATCGCAGCAGGTTTATACAACTATAACCGAACTCGAAAAGGAAAAGGCCGTTTTACTCGTAAAAGCAAAATATTACAACAGCCTGAAGGAGTATATCCAGAAAAATAAAGATAACATTAATGGTGTGGTTGTGCCTTCGTCCATGGGCATTGAAGATCCGATGATGACCCAGATACTGAACAAACTTCAGGAGCTTTACAACGAAAAATCGGAAAGATTGATCACCGATAAACCCAATAATCCGATGGTGATGCAGATAGATCAGAAAATTGCAAACACCAAAAATGCACTTACCGAAAGTATAAACAATATCGTAAAAACTTCGGACATCAGTATTAAGGATATTGAAACACGTATTGATAAACTCTCCGGGTTTTTCCGCAACCTTCCTGCAACGCAACGTCAGTTGATCGGGTTTGAACGGAAATATAAACTGAATGATGCAATTTATACATACCTGCTCCAGAAGCGTTCGGAAGCCGCCATAACCAAAGCCAGTAACACACCTGATAACGAAATAGTTGATCTGGCTGATCCGGTTGTAAAGGAACAGGTTTTCCCAAAAACAAGCCTGAATTATACTATTGCTTTTCTGCTGGGCTTCATCATTCCGCTTCTCTATATTTTAGGTAAGGATTACCTGAATGACAAGATTGTAAACAAAAATGATATCGAAAAGCATACTAACCTTCCGGTTATCGGACATATATTGCACAACAAACACGAAAGCAATATTGTAGCCTTCAACTCCCCCAAATCGGCAATTGCCGAATCGTTCAGGGCACTTCGTACCAACCTGCAATATATGACACCGGGGAAAGAGAGATTCACAATTCTTATTACAAGTACCAGTGTAAGCGAAGGTAAAACATTTACCTCCATGAATCTGGCTTGTATTTACGCACAATTCAACCGTAAAACATTATTAATGGGTTATGATTTGCGCAAACCAAAAATATATCAGGATTTTGGGTTAAAGAATACTGCCGGTATTTCTTCTTATCTCATCGGCAAAAATACATTGGAGGAGATTATACAGAAGTCAGAAATTCCAAGTCTGGATATTATTTCGGCAGGACCGGTTCCTCCCAATCCGGCCGAGCTTATAGCTTCACCCCTTAATGTTACCCTGCTTAAACAGTTGCAGGAAATGTATGACTATATTATTATTGATACTCCGCCGGTTGGAATAGTTACTGATGCTTTTCTGCTTATTCCGTATACGGATGTCAATATTTTACTCGTCCGCCAGAACCTGACCAATAAAAAGGTTTTTGAATCCATTGCAAGCGATTTTGAGAAACGTAATGTGCCTCATACCACCGTACTTGTTAATGATGTGAAACCCGACAGGGCCGGTGCCGGTTACGGATATGGATATGGATATGGATATGGTTACGGATACGGATACGGACATGGATACGGATATGGTTACTATTCGGATGATGCAAAGAAAGATGAAGAAGCCACATTGTTTAACCGTATGTTCAATAAGTCCTGATTTGATAAACAGCAAAAGCTGCATACCTGAAATTTAAAAAAGGGGCTGTTTTAAACAGTCCCTTTTTGATGTATACTAATTGAAAATACTATTTGAAAGCCTTCTCAAGCAGCCCGTCGCCGCTCAGTTTCAGCCTGTCGGAGTAGGAAGGAACTTTTTTACCCATCAGTTTGTCGACATAAATTTTTGCAAGATATTGGCCGAGCATAAATCCCTGTCCGCGGAAACCGACAAATAATCCAAGGTCAGGATCGAGAATCATTCGTGGCTCAACGTAGTAACCGGCCCAAACTGCCTGGAAACCGACCGACGATAGTTGTGGCAACCAGTCGACAAAGACCTCGGAAACTATTTCGAGAAATTCCTTGGAGTTAATTTTCAGATTTTTGTCCGTTTCCATTGGTTCAACCTGGGGCGATGCACAACCGATAATCTGGCCGGTTTCGCCCAACTGCTGGCCGTACACGGCAGTAAAACCTTTGTATTTCCGGCGATCGATAAGCATATCAAGCGGTTGCCCGTTGATTCCCATATTTGGCAGGCGCCGGGTAATAAATGCCTGGTGTTTAACAGGATATAAACCTGTTTCGATACCAAGCTGCTTTGAGAATTTATCTGCTTCGGGGCCTAAGGAGTTAACGAAATGAGGTGTGTGGAATTCAACATATTTCTTTTCATGATCCCTGGTCAGAACGATATATTTCCCGTTTTCTTTCCTCACATCAAGCAGTTGGCAATCCTCATAAATTCGACCTCCTTTTTCGACACCAATACGTCGGATTAAGTCGATAACACGGCCAGGCGTGGCTTGCCAGCAATCGCGTGTGATAAGTGCAGCCTGGTAATGCTTGCCAAGGTTCGGATTGATATTCGGCGAAATTTCTTTTGTATAATCTTTAGGGTCAATCATATATGCATCCGACCATGAACGCGAATCGTCCAAAGCCTGGAAAGTGGCATCATCGTGCGCAAAGTTTACATACCTGGTCGAAAGAAAATTGATATCACGAATTTTCTGTAGTTCCTTAAAAATTTCGAGGTTATGGCGGGCTATATCAGCAATTTCAGGTAAACTAAAAGCAGGTCGGCCACCGGCAATATTCCGCCACGAAGCACCGCGTCCAAAATTGATGAGCACTGGCTTTAACCCGGCTTCTGCCATATATCTGAACAATGCGCTTCCCCCGATTCCACCACCGGCAATCAAAGCCTGAACTTCTACAATACGGGCAGCAGTTTTACTGTTGTTGATAATGATATTTTCACGCACATTTTTAGGGAATAATTCACCCATAGCAAGTTGGTTGCTAAGCGGGCCGCGTGGGGTAGCGTCGCCAACAATGCTGATTCCCTTGTTGCGCATAACCTGTTTAAGCCTTCGGATGCATCGCTTTCCGCGGCAGGCACCCATTCCCAAACGCGTGGTATGTTTTATTTCGTCAACCGAAATAAATTTTCTATCACCTATGGTTGACACAATTTCACTTAAAGTAACATCATCGCAATGGCATACGTACATTTCATGACCGCTTTCGTACATAGTAGATTTCATTACGATGGGTTCGGGGTATTTTTCTTTTAAAATAAAACCGCGGACATCAAGCAGTGCTTCACCATGTATATCAAGGGTTTTCACACGTGCAATATCTGTTTTATTCGGTTTTTTGAGAATTTTCTCTATAATGCCGTTGCCAAGTATTTTACCCTGGTTATCAACAAGGTACACTTCCTTCTTTTCTTCAGCAAAGTACTCAATAGGCAGGAAAACCCAGTCTTTTTTAGGCGCATACCCGAAAATTGCCAACCCGGGACATTGATATACGCAATCCATGCAACCCACACATTTTTCGAAATCAAGCTGCGGAACCGTGCTTGTTGAGGTTTTGGTGATAGCTCCGTGCGGACAGGCGAATTCGCATGGGTTGCAGGCGAAACCATACAGGCAGTCGATTTGTACAAATGGTTTTTCGTTGAAACGCTCTTGCGTTGGGCGGTAAGGTTCCTGTATTACCCGGTGAGGATGTTGCTGCGAATCAATGTATTCTTTCGAAACATTCAGATAAGCATCATAATTGATATTTTCGCCCATATCCTGCAATATCTCGTAAGCAACCTGGTTGCCCCGCAAAACGGCACTGGTTCCTTCACCTATGCGGATTGCATCGCCTGCCCCGTAACAATTCCGGCCGAAAATTTCATTGCCTTTAATGATAAGCTGATCATCGGCCACAAGGCCTGTGCAGATATTTATGACATCAATATCTCCTATTATTTTCTCAGTTCCCGGAACGGGTTCAAAGTTTTTACAATCGGCGACCACAGCACCGATAATTCCGGTATTGTCTTCGTTAGGTAAAGCTTTCAGAAGTATGTGCGATGTCATAATTGGAATTCCCAAACGGCGTACACGGTTAGCCTGTACCGGGAAACCGCCTTCGTTGGGTTGTGCTTCGATTATAGCTTTAACTTCGGCACCAGCCTGCATCAGCTGGTAGGATGTCAGGTAACCAATATTTCCCGCTCCGACAGTAAGCACTTTTTTGCCAAGCAGGGTGAGTTCGTTGTTCATCATTTTCTGAACAACAGCGGCGGTATAAACGCCTGGTAAATCATCGTTCTCGAATGTTGGCATGAAAGGGACAGCCCCTGTGGCAACCACCATGTATTCGGCATCGACGTAATAAATTTCTTCCGTTTCGATGTTTTTAACGGCAATGCGCTTGCCTTCGAGTACGTCCCAAACCGTGCTGTTGAGAAAAATCCCTTCGTGGCTATCACCGGCTAAAGTTTTAGCAATATCAAACCCACGCATGCCTCCGAACTTTTTCTCTTTTTCGAAAAAGAAAAACTGGTGCGTCTGCATCAGGAACTGACCGCCTATTTTATCATTATTATCTATAACAATATTGTCGACACCCTGTTTCAGCAACTCCTCGCGGCAAGCTAATCCGGCAGGACCGGCACCAATAATGGCAACGGTAGTTTTATAAACATCAATTGGCTTTTCGGTATTTACCGGGCGTGCTTCGGGCGAAAAATCGTGAGGGATTTCGCTGACCTCTTTCACATTATCCACCTTAGTGATGCAGATCCGTCGAACCTGACCGTCGACAAGCATTTCGCAGGCACCACATTTACCGATTCCGCATTCGAGGCTTCGCTCACGGTTCGATAAACTATGGCTGTGGACCGGAAAACCTGCCTGGTGCAAAGCAGCAGCTATGGTAAATCCTTTTTCACCGGTTACAGTTGTTCCTTCAAATTTAAAGCTAAGTTTTTCAACAACAGGTATTTCAAGGATCGGATGTTCAGTAATTTTATTCATATTCGCTGAATTCAAAATGTTTTGTCAAATGCTCTTTTCAGAGTTTCACGGAGCAAAATTATGTTTTTTATCCGCCTGTTAATCAATTAACAGATAATTTAGAAAGAGTATTTATAGGAGGGGTTGGGGTTTAGGGTTTAGGGGTTGGGGAAGGAATAAAAAGAATAATTCAGATTGAATA
>Ga0105047_10017766_pt1 | contig 11064 bp, 10 predicted proteins | sample MAT04_FD_78384 | JGI IMG/M metagenome (GOLD analysis project Ga0105047, IMG submission 78384) | Freshwater microbial communities from Lake Fryxell liftoff mats and glacier meltwater in Antarctica - MAT-04 (megahit assembly) | ecosystem: Environmental > Aquatic > Freshwater > Ice > Liftoff...
CCGGTGCGCGAGCTCCTTCGCGAGGGGGAGCTACGGGTGTCGTCGATCGCCGTCGATCACGATGACGTCCCCGCCGTCGCGTTCCGAATCGAGCTTGCCGGTCATGCGATCGTCGTCTCCGGCGATCTCGCGTCGAAGAACGACAACCTCGCGCGCCTCGCGATGGGTGCCGACCTGCTCGTCTACGACACGACCGTCGTCGACCCGCCGGGCTCCCCGAAGATCCTGTATGAGCTCCACACGGCGCCGCATCGGATCGGCGATGTCGCCGCGGCCGCGCACGTGAAGTCGCTCCTGCTCAGCCACCTCTCCCCGGCGGTCGAAAGGGCGCAGGCGGACGTGCTGAGGTCAGTTCGCGCGTCGTTCGCGGGGGAGACGCGGTTCGCGGAGGACTGCCAACGGATCGGTGTCGACGCGAGCGCACGCTGACGGGGACTTCCGCTGGCGAAGTCGAGCGCGTGCGCCTGGAGAACGTCGTCGCGCTGCTCCGGCATCACGCGCGCACGACGCCGCTCCCGCTCCGGCGCGTGGCAAAGCTCACGAAGGAGGAGCTCGCGCTCCACTACGCGGCGAACCTCCCCTTCCTGCTGACCGGCCTGGTCACGACGTGGCCCGCGCTCCGCAAGTGGTCCCTCGCCCACTTCGCCCGGCGCTACGGCGACGTGGTGGTGACGGTGGCGAGCGACCGAGAGAAGGATCCTCTCTACGATCTGCACACCGAGACGCTGAGCGGCGAGATGACGATGCGCGAGCTCGTGAAGCGAATCCCGGAGTGGCTCGACGCAAGACGCCTCCGCGGACACGCGGCGCTCTGGTTCGGGCCGGCCGGGACGGTCACGCCGCTGCATCACGACCAGTGCAACATCCTCTTTTGCCAGGTCTACGGCCGAAAGCGGGTGCGAATGCCGCTCACCAATCTTCGCTACCGAAACGACTTCGGAGACTACTGCCCCGGGGGCAATCGAACCCTGAGCTCGCGCGTCCAGATGGACCTCTTCGGCCGTTCCCTTCAGCATCGCGCGATGCGCCTCCCTCGGTCGTCAGGAGTCGTCTTCAGGTGATCGAGATGGCCACGACGACCGCGGAGCTCGTTCCGGGTACGTGAGCTCAGAAGTGGTAGCCGATGTCCGCGAGGAAGGCCTTGTCGAGCGGCGTCGGCGCGTAGCGCTTCCCCGGTGGAAACGACACGTTCATCAAAGGGCGCGTGCCGCCGAACGTGAGCGTGTCGGGCACGTGCCGCCGGTCGGACGATAGCGGAACGGGCCCGCCGTAGAGCGCGTCGGCGTCCATCCCGGTGAAGGCGCCGCTCGCGGCGATCTTCGCCTTGAAGGCGTCGGAGGTGCCGAAGCCGAGCACGTGCCCCAGCTCGTGGACGGCGATGGACAGGAAGTCGATCTTGTCCGCGGCCGGCGTGTGCGGAGCATCGGGCGTCGGATCGAAGTAGAAGTCGGTCGCCGTGTCGAAGCTCATCGAGCCCGTCCACGGCTGGAACGGCGTGCCGGTGTAGCGCGCGTCGAGCGCGTGAATGAGCGTCGGATCAGCGACGCCCGACAGCCCGGCGCTGGGCCCCGAGAGCGCCACCTGGGTGCCATCGAGCTTCGCGGACCCGACGAAGACGACCAGATCGTCGATCGCGTACTCGAGCGTGAAGCTCGTCCCCGAGCCGTAGGGGTTCTCGGGATCCTTGATGAAGACGAACATGCCCGCCGGTACGTACGGGAACGAGTCCGACAGCAGACGACCCCAGATGCGCGCCGCGCCTTCCAGCGTGGCCCTGCGTGTCGGGTCGGTGAAGAAGCCAGCCTTGTCGAAGCGATAGTCGAACCGGATCTGGAAGCGCACCGGGCCGAGCGCGACGCTCGCCTCGGGCGCGCCTGCATCCGCGGTCGGCGCGCCCGTGCTCCCCGCGCTCCCGCCAGCGGGGAGGTTCGTGTCGACGCCGCCTTCGAGCGTCGCTCCCGTGGAGGGGAGATGCTCCGCGCCGCTGCAGCCCGCGCAGACGAGCGCAACGGCGAACCTGGTCATCGCTTTGGACATGCGCGGAGGCATTGTCGAAGTCACACGCGACGACAACGTGTCGTGCGCGGTTTTAACAATCGTTAACAGGGGGGCCCACGGCCTCCTCGCGGACCATTCCGCGCGTGCAAGCGCGCCCTGTTCTGCTGGTCGGTCTTCCAAGTGCAGTGCTCGCGTTGGCTCTCGGCAGCCAGGGATGCGGCTCGAGCGGCCCACGTCCGTTCGAGGAGCCCGCGCCGGTCGCCTCCACACCGCCGCCCGGAGAACGCGACGCGAGCGCCGCCGTCGGAGTCGGCGGAGGCGATGCCGCGCTCGACGCCGCGCCCGCCGCCGATCCCGCGCCGCCTGGCGTTGGTCTGATGCATACGACCGCGCAGCTCGATTTCATGCGAGCGCACGCCTCGCAGGAGCCATGGGCAAGCGCGTACCAGCAGCTGCTCGGCGAGGCCGAGGCGGCTCTCGCGCGAGTGCCCGAGGCGAAGGCGACCTTCGACGTCCCGTTCTACTACGGGCAGCCCGCCGCGAGTCAGGCGGCGAAGGAAGGCCTCCGCCAGGATGCCCTCTCCGCCTACGCGCTCGCGCTCGGATACCAGCTCGCCGCGACGAGCGCGAAGCGAGCGCAGTACGCCGACAAGGCCATCATGCTGCTCGACGCATGGGGAACGATCAACAAGGCGGTCACCGGCGCGGACGGAGACCTCGTGGTCCTCTACGCGGGGATCCCTCTCCTCTACGCCGGCGATCTCGTCATGCAGAGCGGCCGCTGGGATGCCGCGGGCCGCAGCGCATTCATGACGTGGGTCGGCGCGGTGTTCGCGAAGAGCGCCGGCGCGCTCAAGACGCGCGGCAACAACTGGGGCGACTGGGGCACGCTCGGCACGGTCGCGAGCGCGGGTCTCGCGAACGACACCGCCGCCGTCCTCGCCGAGGTCGAGCGCATCAAGGGTCGCATCGCGAACGACATCGACGCGCACGGCGAGCTCCCCGAGGAGAACAAGAGGACCAACAGCGGCATGTGGTACACGTTCTTCGCGCTGACCTCGATGACGACCGCCGCGCAGATCGCGCTGAACGTCACGGGCGTGGACCTCTTCGCGTACACGGCGCCGAACGGGCGAACCATCCGGCTCGCGCTGGACAAGGAGTTCGCGTACGCGACCCACCCAGATCAGTGGCCGTATCACTTGCCGGACGGCGTCGCGGGCACTGCGTGGCGACAGCTCTACCCGTGCGCCGACGAGGTGGAGATGCCGACCGCGACGGGATGGCCGGGCCCCCCTGTTCGAGGTGATGTCGGACATCTACAAGGTGAAGGCTTGGGAAGACTGGGTCGCGCCTCATCGCCCCGAGCGCGGCTATCACGGCTGGATCTACCCCACCCTCGCGAGGCGAACGCCGTGACCGCGAGCCGGCGCGGCGCTTGCTACCAACCGTGGCATGGCGCGGAATCCCCTGCCGGTCGAAGATGAGGAGCACGGCGACCCGCTCGTCGTCGGCGCCGAGGCGCGCTGGCTCCGGCTGCCGTCGCGACGACAAGTCGAGCTGCCGCGCCAGCGGGCCATGCGCCTCATCTTGCTCGCGCTGGTGCGAGAGCGCCTGACCCGACCGGGCCATGCCTTGTGGTGGGACGGCCTGCTCGCGCACGGCTGGCCCGACGAGCGGGTGATGCGCGACGCCGGCCACGTGCGCGTCCGCGTCGCCCTCTCGAAGCTGCGCGCCCTCGGGCTGCGTGAGGTGATCTCCAGCCGCGATGACGGCTACCTCCTGCGCACCGACATCCCCGTGGTCCTCGACGGCGCCGCCCATCCCCCCGGAGCCGCTCGCGACGAACCGAGCGGGGTGCGCTACTAGCGCACCGGGCCTGCGCTCGTTGCGCATCCAGGAGATGCGTGCGAGCTGCCGTCGGCGCCAGCGTCCCGCGGTGCATGAGGGTCGCGACAGACCGCGGGGAGAACGAGTCGTGTGCCGATCAGCCGCACACGCGATCTCGGTGGCCTCGGACAGCACCACCCCCTAGCGCAGGGCTCGTTGCGTCCCATCTCTTGGACGTACGTCCCGAAGAAAGGACAAGAACCGGAAACACTCACCTTATTTCAACCACTTACGGCGTCCAAGAGGGTGGCGCGCGGGGTGCACTGGTAGCTCTCAACCGCTCATCGAAAGGAGCCCCCGATGTTTCTCACTCGCACGTCGAGCCTCACGCTTCTCCTCGTCTCGTTCGCAGGTGCCACCGTGGCCTGCACCTCTCCCTACTCGGGATCGGACACCACGGCCGACACCTCGGATTCGGCGCTCGTCGTCGAGCCCGCCTCGAGCGCGAAGTCGGTGACGTTCGCGAGCTCGGACGGATCATGCGAGGCGGTTCCATCCCTCGTCGACGCGCACAAGGACGAGCTGCGCGCGCTCTGTGACGACAGGCAGATCCCCGTTCCGAGCGTCGTCGCCGCGGACGGATGCGCGAAGGGCAGCGTCACGAGCAACACGTTCAAGTGCGTGACGATGCATGCGCCTCCGCCGCCGCCGAACGGTTGCGTGAGGATCCAGGTGAAGGACGCGAGCCACGCGATCCCCGACAACGGCATCGACCCGCTCGGCGCGATGCCGCCGCTCCTCTGCCCGATGATCGGCGGCGCGCCTCCGGCGATGCCGCCGATGGCCGGTGGTCCTGGCGGCCCGACGCCTCCTCCGGGCGCGGCTCCTCCGGCGGGCGGCACGGGTGCGCCTCCGGCGGGTGCGCCTCCGGCGGGCGGTCCCGGCGCTCCGCCCTCCGGCGGCGCTGGCCCCGGAGGATGCAGCGGCGGTCCGCCGGCGCCGCCGGTGATCGTGTGCTGTGCACCTCCGCCCCCGCCGCCTCCCGGCGGGCCGGGCTCCGGTGGAACGGGCTCCGGCGCTCCCGCGCCCGGCGGTTCGGCGCCGGCTCCCACGGAGTGAGGGTCCGCGCCGGTGAGACGTGAGCCACAGCGCGAGGCGAGCGCTTGAGTTATGCTGACCGGGTGGGCCGGTCGATGACGAAAGCGCTCGCCGCAGGCGCGGTGGGCGCGCTGCTCGTCGTCACCGCGTGCCTCGGGGCGATCCCCGAGGCCGCGCAGTGCCCACCGGCGCCGGTCCACCGCGCGTGCCCCCAGTCGTTGCCCGCGCCGCAGCCAGGCCCCGGGGGAACCGGCGGCCCGATCGCCCCCGTCGCATGCACGCTCCTCCAGGATGCATGCCTGCGCGCGGACCGCGGCGACTGCTCGTGCAACCCAGGCAAGGAATGCACTCGCTCGTCGTCCACCTGCTTTCCGGCGCCCGACTGCCCCGAGGGCGTCCGCAAGGCGGCGGCGAGCGCGAGCTGCCTCCAGACGACCGCGACGCTCGTCCCGAGCGGGCCGCTAGCCTCGCCATGTCTCTGCGGATGCGTGAGCTGCTCGACGACGTGCGACGGGCAGGGTCCCGTCGTCGGACCGAATCAAGCGCTGCGCTTCGAGATCACGAGCAACGTTCCGACGAGCGGCAAGCTCGGTGTGATGGCGCGTCTGCGCGGCGCGGGGCGTGTCACCGTCGTCGTCTTCTCGCAGGCGGGCGTGCCCTCACCGCTCGGAGAGCTGACCGTGACCAGCACCGACTTCCTCGAGAGCCTGACCGGCGGCGGCAGCACATGGGTCTCGTGGCCCGCGGCCCCGGGCCGCCCGATCGCCATCGGGCTGCGCACCGACGACCTCTCGAGCGTGGAGATCGACTGTGTCGTACCGTACTTCACGAACTGACGAGGCCCACGCCGTTTGCGCAACGATGCGCGCGCCCTCTATGCTCGATGGCGTGCCCGACGCACCCGACGCCACGACACATGCGGCGAGCCTCGACGAGATCCACCTCCTCGTCGTTCGCGGCGCCGAGCTGATCGTCGTCGACGGCCCCGATGCGGGTCGTCAGATCTCCGCCGCGGGCGGCTCGGTGCTCGTCGGCTCCGGCGTCGCCTGCGATCTCCGCCTCTCGGACCCGCTCGTGTCGCGACGACACCTCGAGGTCCACGGAGAGGCGCGCGGCATCCGCGTGATCGATCGCGGAAGCCGCAACGGCACGCTCTTCCACGGCGCACGCGTCGCCGATCTCCTCATCACCGAGGACGCCGAGCTCGTCCTGGGCGGCACGCGCCTGCTCGTCAAGCTCGGGCGCGAGCCGGTCAAGCTGCCGTTCTCGCCGCGCACGCGGTTCGGGCACGCCGTCGCGCACAGCGAGGCGATGCGTCATGTCTTCCGCGTCCTCGAGCTCGCGGCGGCCAAGGACATCACCGTGCTGCTCGAGGGCGAGTCGGGCACCGGCAAGGAGGTGCTCGCGACGGCGCTGCACGAGGAGAGCCCGCGACGCGACGGGCCGTTCGTCATCGTCGACTGCGGAGCGATCTCTCCGAGCCTCGTCGAGAGCGAGCTCTTCGGGCACGAGCGCGGCGCCTTCACGGGCGCCGTCGCGGCGCACATCGGCGCCTTCGAGCGCGCCCACGGCGGAACGATCTTCCTCGACGAGATCGGCGAGCTCCCACTCGACGCACAGCCGAAGCTCCTGCGCGCGCTCGAGAGCCGGACGATCCGTCGCGTCGGCGGAAGCCAGCTCGTCTCCTTCGACACACGCGTCGTCGCGGCGACGAACCGCCGCCTCAAGGAGTCCGTGCGCTGCAAGGAGTTCCGGCAGGATCTCTTCTACCGCCTGGCCGTCGTACACGTCGTCGTGCCGCGGCTCGCCGACCGGCGCGACGACATCCCGTTGCTCGCGGAGCGCTTCCTCAAGCAAGCGGTCGGCGAAGGCGCGAAGCTCTCGGACGAGCTCGCGCGTCTGCTCTCGTCGTACGACTGGCCCGGCAACGTGCGTGAGCTGCGCAACGTCATCGATCGCTTCGCGACGTTCGAGAAGGCCGATCCCGCGCTCCTCTTCGATCGTTCGAGCGTGGTGCCGGGCGGGACGGGAGGTGGCTTCGACCTCGAGTCGCTCGCCCACCTCCCCTACCCCGAGGCCAAGCGTCGCTTGCTCGATGCCTACCACCGCGCGGTGATCCCCGCCGTGCTCGCGGAGGCCGGCGGGTCGGTGCCGAAGGCCTCGGAGACGCTCGGGATGTCGCGAACGAACCTCTATCGCGTCCTGCAAGAGCTCGGCGCGAAGGTCGACGACGATGCGTGAGGCCCGCCTGCTCGCAGTGGGTGTGGTGCTCGCCGCGCTCGCGTGTGCTTGGCCCGCGCAGGCCGCGCCGCCGCCACCGGTCAACGCACCTTCATCGCCCGAGCACGATACGGCCTTCAAGAGCGGCTTCGAGCAGTACGAGCACGGCAACTACACGGCGGCGATCGCAACGTGGGAGAGCTTGCTCGCGACGATGGGCGAGGAGCGGGGCTACAAGGTCCTCTACAACCTGGGGCTCGCGCATCAGGCGATCGGTGACGTGACGAGGTCCATCGAACGCTTCCGCGCGTTCGAGAAGCAGGTCGCACGACGTCCGAACGCCAACGCCGAGCTCCTCGCGCGCGCCGAGGACGCGCGGAAGCGCGCCGTCCAGCTCGAGGCGGCGCATGGCGCCGTGAACGTCCACGCGCCGAAGCGCGGCGGCCTCGTGCTCACGCGTCTCGGGACCGCGGAGCCGCGCGCCGCCGGCTATGTCGTCTGGCTCTCGCCGGGCCGACACACGATCGAGCTGTTCGTCGGCACCGATCACGTGCGGACCGTCACGATCGACGTCGAGCGTGGCAAGGCCATCGACATCGACACGTCGCCTCCCGAGTCGGCCGCGCCGCCGCAGCCCGTCGCTGTCCCGACGGGCGCGAGCGGCAACGACGCGACCGCGGCGACGACGCCTCTCGCGCGCGACACGAGCGCGACCAGCTCCTCGACCTGGCTCTACATCGGCGCGGCTGCCACGGTCGTCTCCATGGCGCTGCCGGTGTCGTTCTACTTCGTCGCGCGCGGCAAGCGCGATGACGCCAGCGCGCTCGGAACGGGAAACGCCGCGTACGCCGACACGCGGTCCTCCTACCAGACCTGGCGAACGCTCTACTACGGCTCGTATGCGCTGCCGGCGACGCTCGCGCTCGCGACGGGCCTCTACGTCGTGCTTCGTCCGAGCTCTTCGCGCTCGACGACGTCCGCCGCGCTCGGCGTGTCACCCGCGGGCGTCGCGGTGTCAGGGCACTTCTGACGTTCAGAGCGACTCGAAGGGCTGTCCGGCGCGACTCTTCGCTGGCGCGGGCGTAGCGGGCTTCGCCGTCGCGGGCGCGGCGGCGGGCTTCGACAGCCTCCGCTTGTCCATCCGTGGCGGAGCCAGCGCCGTGGCGGCAACGCTCGTGGCCGTGGAGGGAGAGGTCGGTGAGCGGTCCTTCGCGCTCGCGGCCGATGCCGCGGCGGGCTCGCTGTCCGCGGACAGGGCCGCCGGCGCCGCGACGCTCGCCACGGCAGCACCGCTCATCGGAGTCGTGGCGCTCGAGGTCGATTCCGCGTGCCCGCCGTCGGGTCGGTGCGTGAGCGACCAGGCAAGCCCGCCGGCGACGACCACGCCGAGCACGACGAGCGCGGTGACCACGCGCGACGTGCGCGCGAGCGGCACCACGAGCGACGACTCTCCGCGCACGTTGCTGAGCGAGACCGCGACGAGACCGCTCGCCTCACCCGGCGCCGCCATCGTCTCCGTCGTTCCCTCGGTGATCGGCGTCGCGGTGCGAATTCGATCCATCGTCTTCGCGCGCTCTTCGCCGAAGAGGCGCTGGACGACCGCCGCGAGGTCGCCCTCGTCGACGTGCGCGCTCCGCGTTCGGAGCACGGCACGGAGGGCATCGGCGACCGCGGCGGCCGAGGAGAAGCGGTCCGCCGCGCTCTTCGCGAGGCAGCACATCGTGATCGCGGAGAGCTCCTCGCCGACCTCGGGACGCACCTCGGCAGGCGAACGCGGCGTGAGCTCGTGGACACGAAGGATCGTCCGCGCGGGCGTCTCGGCGGCGAAGAGCCTCTCGCCGGTGAACGCCTCCCACAGCACGATCCCGAGCGCGAAGACGTCGGACCTTCGATCGAGCACGCCGCTGCCCGCCTGCTCGGGCGACATATAGGCGAACTTGCCCTTGAGCATCCCCGTGGTGGTCGACTCCTCGCGACCCGTGTACTTTGCAATCCCGAAGTCGGCGATCTTCACCTCGCCTTGCACCGAGAGCAGGATGTTCTGCGGGGAGACGTCACGATGGACGAGGCCGAGCGACCGTCCCTCGGGGTCCGTGAGGTCGTGGGCCGCGTGCAACCCGTGGGCCGCCTGCATCAGGATCCACGCGGCGAGCTCCGGTGCCAGACGCTCGTTCCGCTTCGAGAGCTCCGTCATGAGGCGCGAGAGCGGGATGCCATCGACGAGCTCCATGACGACGTAGGGGACGTCGTCCACCTCGCCGAGGTCGAGTGTTGCGACGACGTTGCGGTGATGAAGCCGCGACGTGAGCTTCGCTTCGCGGAGCAGCGCCGCGCGGTCGCTCGCGGACGTGATGGGTCGCAGCGTCTTGATCGCGACGAGGCGCTCGACCCCGTGGGGTCCGACCAGCCGCCCCGCGAAGACCAGGCCCATGCCGCCCTGGGCGAGCGGCATGACGAGCTTGTAGCGGCCGAGGCGCTCCCCGAGCCGCGCGGCGTCGACGCGGTGCTCCGACTCGCCCTCCTCGGGCGCCGCGTCGGCCGTGCTCGGCGCCTCGTGGGGCATGGTGGAATGCTACCACCACCGGTAGCCCTCGAGCGGCCCGACCGCGCACGTGCGAAACCAGGCCGAACCGAGGGCGGAGGGCGCGGCCCACGTCTTACAGGCAAGCGGATGCCGCCGGCATGCCGCTGCGCAAGTTGCACCGCCCCGTTGCGCAAGCTGCTCCCCCGTCAGGCTCACACGCGCGAGCGGAGCCCGCGCCGCTCCGCGGAAGCGCGGATCTCCATGCGGACGCGACGCGCCTTTCTGCTGGCACCCGAGATGCAGTGTCGCACGACATGATTCATCACACGTCCGGGCGGCTGTTTCTGCTGGCGGGTCTCCTCTTGAGTGCGTGCGAGGCTCCGGTCGCCAGCGGCTTGTCCTCCGCAAAGGACAAGACCGAGGGGGAACCGACCGAGGCTCCGTCCTCGAACAGGGGCACGCCGGCGAGCAGCGGCAGCGCCGCGCCCGCTGGCGCCCCGGCGTCGAATGCGCCGCCCGGCATGCCCTACGAGACGCCCACCGAGCACGTCACGATCTCCGACGCGAGCGAGGTCTGGAGCACGGCGCCTGCATACAAGGGCGAGTCGCCCGGCGCGCGCGCAAAGGACAGGCACTCCTTCGATGTCACGGGGAAGGACTGCCTCTCGTGCCACGACGGCTCGGGAGCGGCTCCTTCCTTTGCGTTCGGTGGCACGATCGCCAACGGCAAGACGTGGGAGTGGGCGCCGTGGAACTGGACCTCGGGTCTGCCCTCGCTTGGTTGGGGGGGCTGGGGCCAGAGCACGGCGAACGGCGTGTGGGGTGGTTGGGGAAGCTATGGTCAGGGCACGCCGAGCGGGTCTGGCTCCAGCGGCGAATGGCAGAGCGGAAAGAAGGGATGGCCAAGCGATCGCACGGAGCCCTCACCGAACACCGAGGTGCGGATCATCGGCGCCGACGGCCTCGTCTTCGAGACCACCACCGACCAGGATGGCAACTACTGGTACAAGTCGAAGACGGCGCTGAAGCAGCCCGCCAACACCGGCATTCGAAGAGGTTCGTTCCTGAAGGCCCTCAAGTCGAACGGCAGCGCCTGCGCCAGCTGCCACGAAAATGGCGAGGCCTCGAGCCCGGGACGGATCTGGACATGGGACGGCGGCGTGCCTACGTGGCCTTGGACGCACTAGTGCCGCGCGCCCGAAGTTCATACCGGGTCGCAGAAGGGAGATCGGGCACGGGCACGGGCACGTGGAGACCGAGATTGGCGTCGAGGTTACTGGCGCAGTGCGAGCATCCAGGGAAACTGGGTCACGACGAGGTCAACCGCCTCGACGAGCTGTCCTCGGAGGGAGGTGCGGTCCCATCCGCCACCCATGAGCGGCATCTCTATTTGC
>Ga0105047_10017767_pt1 | contig 11064 bp, 9 predicted proteins | sample MAT04_FD_78384 | JGI IMG/M metagenome (GOLD analysis project Ga0105047, IMG submission 78384) | Freshwater microbial communities from Lake Fryxell liftoff mats and glacier meltwater in Antarctica - MAT-04 (megahit assembly) | ecosystem: Environmental > Aquatic > Freshwater > Ice > Liftoff...
ACCGTGCCCGAGATCGTGGCGATGCGCATTCCCGGCTCGAGGTCGCTACCGTCCTCGGTGTGAATCTCGAAGCGGATCGACGGATCGACGAGCGCGGAAACGATCGAACCCGCCTGCACCCCCGCGAGGATGCCGCGTTTGCGGGCGACGAACACCGCACGCCCCACACTCTCGGCGGGTATCGTCGCCAGCGACGTGATATCTCCGACATCTCCGAGGTCTTCCAGGAGTGCGAGAGTTGCGAGTTGACGGCACGCAGCCGTCTCGGTAGCCGAAAACGCACTCACAATCGGTCCTCCTGGGCTGGGGAGTGCGGTCGAGACGCACGGGTGAGACGATCGCGTACCGCGAGCCATTCGGCGGTATCCGGCGGCAGCAGACAAATCAGGTGCTCGTAACCGTCGGCATCGAGTTCGTGCATCGCGGCATACAACCCGGCTTCTACCTGCGGGACATTCCTTCCCGACAGATCCAATATACCGACCCGCCGCCCTTCGGCCCGCAGGTTTCTCCGACGATGGGCGAAGAGGTCCGACGAGTCGAACACCTCCAGAGGTGTTCGGGGAGCGTAGTGTCTCGACAACATCCCCGGCGACGGCAGCGACGAACGCATATCGGAAGGGGCATGAGGCAGGAGGATCTCGCCCAGAATCGCGCTCAGGCGGGCGAGCGAAATCGGCCCGGGTCGCAGCAATCGCGGGATATCGCCACTGAGATCGACGACCGTCGATTCGATCCCGGCGGTCGTGGGGCCGCCGTCGAGAATCATCGTCACTCGCTCGCCGAGACTGCGATAGACGTGCTCTGCGGTGGTCGGCGAAATCTCGCCCGATCGGTTCGCACTCGGGGCAGCGATGGGGATATCGGCGGCTTCGAGGAGTTGCCTGGCGACCCGGTGCGCGGGGACGCGGATCGCTACCGTCGGTCCCCCGGCAGCCGTAATATCGGGGACGCAATCGCCTCGCGGCAGGACGAGCGTCAGCGGCCCCGGCCAGAACTCCTCTGCCAGCCGGGACGCAGTATCCGGCCAGCGCGAAACCAACCCGACTGCCGCTTCCATATCCGCGACGTGTACGATCAGGGGGTTGTTCGACGGGCGACCTTTGGCGGTATAGATTTGTGCGACTGCATGGACATCGAACGCATTCGCCCCGAGTCCGTACACGGTCTCGGTCGGGAAGGCGATGAGTCCGCCCGCGCACAGAAGATCCGCCGCGCGGACGATGTTCTCAGCAGTGATTTCGAAGATAGCCATACCGGAAATATATCAGGATTCGACTGCGGTACGATCCATTCGCCCCGAGATCCATGCGAGCGGGACCGCGAGCGACAGCAACCCCAGCACCACGAACGCCTCGGCGGGCTCCTGATCGACCGCGTACGCGGTACTTCGGTAAAGCATGAATGCGCACGACCCGACGAAGATCAGCGGCAGTATCGGATACAGGGGCACGCGGAACGGGCGTTCCCGGTCGGGTTCGCGGCGACGCAGCACGAACAGCGATATCCCCGTCAGGAGGAAAAACAGCCAGAAGACCGGCGCCGTGCAGGTGACGAGCTTGTAGATACCGCCGTTGTTGTGGAAGTCCGCGTGAACCACGAGCCCGAGCTGCTCCGCGAATCGGGACAGCAGTTGCCGCCAGTCCGACGCAGTTTCGACGATGAGGATCAGCAGCAGGCTAAAGGCCGCCTGAGCGAATAGCGCGCCGTGAGCGGTTCGACTGCCGTCGTCCTTTCGGGCGAGTCCTTTGAAGAGGGCGTGATCCCGACCGAAGGTTCCGTACAGTCGCATCCCCGTAAACAGCAAGCCATTGACCGAACCGAGAGCCGAGATCATCACCAGTACGGCGATCGCCTTTCGGCCGGTTTCGCCGAACGGGATGGCGAACATATCTCCCGCGACCGCGTCGGCCGAACACACCCCGCGATACCCCAGAGCCGAGATGTATGCGGAGTTGACCAGCATATAGATCAGCGTGACAGTCAGGGTTCCGTAGATCAGGGCGCGCTGGACGTTGCGGGCGGGATTGCGGACCTCCGAAGCGAGAAACGCGGCTTCGTTCCAGCCGCCGTAGGCGTAGAAGATCAGCACCATCGCCAGCGCGAACGAGGTCGTCGATGCCATCGGCACGGAGGCCGCGACCGGCGGAAGGACGACCGCGACCGGTTGGACCGGCGAAAACGCGCACCAGATACCGATGAGTACCACGCCGATCAGGCCGACGAGGTTCGCCAGCGTCAGCGCGTTTTGCACGACGCGCCCCGGACGTACTCCGATGGCATTGACGAACGTCAGAGCGATGATTCCCATCAGGGCGTACATCAAACGGGACTTTTCGCCGACGAACCCGAGCGGCAGGAAGTCGTGCGCGTAGTTGGCGAACACGTATGCCATGAATGCGATACTACCGCCCGTGCGGATAACCGCGAGTTCGGCCCACGCGAAAAAGAACCCGACCCAGCGACCGTAGGCGAGCGTCAGCCAGGTATAATCGCCGCCGGCGGTCCGCCACGTACTCGCCAGTTCGGCATAGCACAGTGCCCCGACCAGCGAGACGATGCCGCCGATCCCCCAGGCGATCATACCCGCCTGCCAACCGCTGACGTTGCGAAAAATCTCCGGCGGAGCCTGGTAGATCGACGCGCCGATGATGATGCCGATGATGAGACAGATAGTGTCCCACAAACTGAGCGTCGGCAGATCGGTTTCGGGTGAGGAAGATTCGGATGGGGTCATCGGGTAGGGTTCGGCGGAAGGAATCGGTCAGGAGAGTATAGCCGTCCGTTCGCGGTAATCGACTCGAGAATACCATCGGGATCGAACGAACACTCGGACGAAGTGGATAGGCAGCAAGGATCGTGCCGATTATCGCAGTTGGCCGTCGATCATTTCCATCTGTCGGGCGAAGGTCTTCGCCAATTCCCTGGAATGGGTGACGACGAGCAAAATCAGTTGCCGATCCCGCACGAGTTTGAGCAACAGTTCGCCGATGATGCCCGAGTTGGTGCGATCGAGATTCCCGGTCGGTTCGTCGGCGAGCAGCAATTTGGGCGAGCGGATCAACGAACGGGCGATCGCCACCCGCTGCCGTTCGCCCCCGGAAAGTTCGGCGGGGCGGTGGTCCGCCCGCGCGGTCAACCCGACGCTTTCCAGAAGTTTTCGGGCCTCGGCTTCGTAAATCCTGCCGTCGAGCGAAGAGTCCGCGAGCGTCGGGATGAGCACATTTTCCAGTGCGGTACACTGCGGCAGCAGGTAGTGGTCCTGGAAGACGAAGCCGACCTTTTCGGCCCGAAAGCGGGCGAGGTCGCGCTCGTTCAGTGCGAACGGATCGATCCCGTCGAGCGAGACCTTGCCTGCGGTCGGCGAATCGAGCGTGCCGACGATCTGGAGGAGGGTGCTTTTGCCCGACCCGGAGGCTCCGGTGATTGCCAGCGACTGTCCCGCCTCCACGGTCAACGAGATCCCGTGAAGGATCGCGAGAGGGCCGAGAGGAGTGGGGTATTCTTTGTGCAGATCGCCGACCGCGAGTGCCATTCGCTCAGTTCCTGGTGTAATGGGTCAGCAGTGACAGCAGACCCAGTCCGTAGAAGGTGTATTCGACATCGGCGACTTCATCCAGTGTCCCGGCATGGAATCCGCCGGTCTTTTGCTCGAGCGACAGCGCGAAACGTCGCAGGCGTGCGGGATCCAGTCGGTCCCCTGCCCCCAGATCGTCGAGCGTCCACGCGGCGGTAAACGTCGAAAGCAGGTCGGCGAACGGGATGCGGTCGTGCGCGCGGTATCCCCCTTCGTCCGAAGGCAATTCTTCCAGAAAATCGACGACCGATGAAATGACCTCGGGGGTCAGTCGTCCCGTCATACGGAAGATGCCGACCGCCGCAGCAGTCGGATTGGTCGCGGACCGCTTCATCGGGGCGATCTCGACGTACCCGCCGTCCTCGCGCCGACGAGACTCGACGAACAGATGCAGTTCGTCGAGTCGCAACGGCGGCCTTTCGAGGAGCTCCATCGCCAGCAGATTCAGGAAACTGACGTAAGTACTACCGTAACGGGATTCCGCCGAACGTCCGTAACCGCCGTCGGGGGTTCGGAACGATTCGAGCAGTTCGGTGACGCGGACCGGCCAGTCGGGGCCGGACGAATCGAAGACATCGGGGCCACCGCCGAGAATCACCAGAAAGCGACTCACGAGCAGCGAAAACAGATCGATCACCGATGCGGGGGCACTCAGTCGGGTCGAGAGGAAGCCCGCACACCGAACGCACAAGTCGGGCTCGAGCCCCTGGAGGATCGCCAAAGAACGGAGGGCAAAACCCGTATAGTACAGGTCCGATTCTCCTTCGCGTCCGGAAAAACCGCCGTCGGGGTTCTGGAGTCCGGTCAACCAGGCCCGGTGACGATCTCGCTGCATCTCGGGTAGGCCAGCGGCTCCGTCCGCGAGTCGGGCAGTGAGTCGATTGAGATAAGGTTCGACGGTAGCGATGATATTGACCCGGACCCGATGCCTGTTGTAACGTCAGAGTCTATCCTGGACGATTTCGACCGGATCGTCGAGGGGCAAACGATAGAACGCGATCCGGGAAGATTATGGAGCGATCTCCGCAAATCGTTCGATTTTTACAAAATCTTCGCTGAAGTTCGACGAATTGATGATAAAACAGACAACACTTTCTTCCTCTGGTCCGGAGGCTCCTTCGATGTCATCGTTTTTCATTCCTTCGGGACGACCCACGCAGCAGGCTGCCGATGCGGGCGACATTCCCAAAGTCACGACTCGACCATTCCAGAAGTCACTTTCGATCGTTGCCGTGTCGATCCTCGTCGGATTCGCAGTGATGGTCTGGCGGGCCGTTGAGTCCGATACTGATGCCAACCCTCGGCTCATGAATCCCCAGTCGAAGCTCCTCAACGTTAACGTTCCGGTCGTATCCGCCCTTTGCGTGACTGCTCCGATGATCCGTCCGGCGAAAACCATTACGACTCCGCAGGGCGACGAGGTCATTGTGGATTCGGACACCGGGTGCGTGATCGCGATCCGGGATGGCCGCACTCGACGCTCGGTCGATCCCTGGACGAACCAGGAACTCCCACCGACGGACACGGACGAAGTGCAGCAACTCGCCCGAATGCCCTGACGGTCGAGTCGATATTGCCCGGGAGTCATTCGAGGTACTCCCGACCCTCACTGGTCGGTTCATTCCACTTCCCGACGATGGTTCAAACGGAACGGATGCGTAAAACACCTCAATAGACAACCGCGTTCGTCGAGGGGGTTCCAGTCATGGTTCGTATCGGTCTGGTCGGCATCGGGTTTATGGGTCGCATCCACTTTCTCGCATCGGCCGGTCTGCGGGGAGCGAAAGTCGCGGCGATCTGTAGCCGCGATGCTGCCAAACTTCGTGGCGACTGGACCTCCACACGCGGCAACTTCGGCCCCGAACCGGGGCACGTCGATCTCGAAGGGATCCGACTCTACAGCGAACTTTCCGCGATGCTCGCCGATCCCGAAATCGATCTGATCGACGTTTGTACTCCGAATCATCTGCACGCGGACATCGTCGTAGCGGCGCTAAACGCAGGCAAGCACGTACTCGTCGAAAAAGCGATCGCCCTGACCGTCGCCGATGCGGACCGGATGCTCGAAGCCGCGAGACTCAACGACCGTCTGCTGATGGTCGCGCACGTCCTTCCTTTCTTCGCGGAGTTCGCGTTCGCATGGAACTCCGTTCGGGGCGGTGCGATGGGCCGATTGCTCGGCGGGCACTTCAAACGGATCATCTCCCGCCCCGACTGGTCGGCGGAGATGGCCGACGACAGCAAGTCGGGGGGGCCTGCGGTCGATCTGCACATCCACGATACGCACTTTATCGGGCTGCTCGCGGGAGTGCCCTCGGCAGTCTTTTCCAGCGGAATCGTCGAAAACGATGCCGTCGTGCATCTGACCACCAGTTACATCTACCCCGGCGGTTCGCCCGCGCTGACTTGTTCGAGCGGCGCATTAGCGATGAAAGCACGCCCGTTCACCCACGGCTACGAACTTTATCTGGAACGCGCGACCCTCGTCTACGAAGCGGGCGTTCAGCCGCTGACGATCCTGAATGATGACGGCACTTCGACACTCGCGGACCTCAGCGAATACCACGCCGACCCGGTCGCGGCCTTCACCGCGGAATTGCAGGCTGCCGCCGATGGGGTGTCGGCAGGCCGGATGCCGACACTGCTCTCGGGGCAACTCGCCCGCGATGCCCTGGCGATGTGCCTGTCGGAGTGCGACTCCGTGCGGTCGGGCGAAGTCGTGAGTATCGAAGATTGAAGCGAACGAGTGCATTCTCCTTCCTTCAATCGGGTATCGTTTCCTGCCACCACCATTCCCGAACGACCATCGCCAGAAACAGCGATCCGATCAGTCCGTAGAAAAACGGACGCAGATCGAAGTAACGGCGGAACTGCGGACTCGCTACCGGGGTGCGTTCGAGTGCGTCGATCTCGCGGATCGCTTCGAGCAATTTCGGACCGTCGGCGGCATCGAAACTTCGACCGGAGGTCATTCGCGCGATCGCTTCGTTGATGACCCGTCCGTCGGCCCGCTGTTGTCTTTCCCCTTCGGTCGCCCCTTCGGCGGGATCGCCCCCGATGTCGATCGCGTAAATCGGAATGCCCAGAGTCGCCGCGAGTTGGGCGGCCTGTCTCGGTTTGAGCGGTTTATTCTCGTCGTCCCGATCGACGTTGTGTTCCCCATCGCTCAAAAGAATCAGTACCTTTCGACCCGTCGAACCCCGGTCGAGTCGTTCGACTCCCAGGGCGACCGCGTCGCCGATATTCGTGCCGTTCTCGGTGATGCCCCGGATGCGATCTCCCACCAGCATCGAGAGTAGTACATCGTGCGACAACGTCGGCGGGCACAACGGCATCGGCCAGTCGGCGAAGGTAATCGACCCGATCGCATCGGTCCCGCGCTCTCCCGACCGCCCCGGGAGGGTCGTACCGCCCACTTCGCCACCGCGCACCAGGAGTACGAACGCTCGTCTCGCGGCTTCCGCCCGCGAGATCGGCGGCGCATTCGGCTGCCAGCGGTAATCGACCGTCTGCATACTCCCCGAGACATCCAGAACGAACATCAGCGTCGATCCGCGAGCGGGCAGGCGCGTGCGTTCGTCGGGTATCTGCGGCCCACTGAGAACGAACAGCAGACACGCGAGAATCGCCGCGCGACTCCACCGACGCGACCGGACGGGTACCGTCCGAGCGGCGAGCAGAGGCAGCGAAGAAAACTGCCAGGAGGGACCGACGAACGAGCGACGGGATCGCATCCACAGCGGCAAACCGACGAGCAGGATAAGAAAACCCGGGTTGACGAATGAGAGCATGGAAGCCAGATTGCCGAGATGGATGACACCAGTGATGCCGATTATAGCGGATCGGAAAACGCGATGCCCGTGCGATCGCCGGAACCGCCTGAATTGTCCGACGGGGAATGCCGAACTATGCCTCTGCTCCCGCATGAGGTTTCCAGCATGATCCCACGACGCATTCCCGGTTTCGAGTTACGAGGCCGACTGGGCGGTGGCCCGATGAATCACGTTTGTCTGGCATGGAACCAGACGACCGCTCAACCGTGCGTGGTCAAGGTACTCCGCTCGCGATGCCGCGAGGACACTGTGGCCAACGTGCTGCTGCGGCTGGAGGGCGAAATCGGGCTGTCGCTGCGACACCCGCACGTGGTCCGCATCCTCGAATCGTCGCCGCTGACCCGGCCCGCGTATGTCGTCATGGAACGCCTGCACGGCAGGACCCTGCGCGCGATCGTCGAACACGACCACTTTTTGCCGATCGCCGAGGCCGTCCGCGTCGTTCGGGAAACCGCAGAAGGTTTGGCGGCACTGCACCGCGCGGGCTGGGTCCACGGCGACATCAAGCCCGAGAACATCCACCAGGCCGACGACGGCCACATCAAGTTGATCGACCTCGGGTTTTCGCACCGGCCCGGGGAGATGTCGCAGATCCTCAAAAACGGCTTCGTTCTGGGGACGGCGAACTACCTCGCCCCGGAGTTGTGCGAATCGCAGGAAAACGACTGCTTCGCGTCGGACCTGTTCAGTCTGGGCATGACGCTATTCGAGTTGCTTTCGGGCCACCTGCCCTACCCCGCCGGCACACCATCGCAGACCATGGAATCGCACCGCGACGAAGACCCCGACGAGCTATCGCAATACGGCGACTATCCGGGGATTCTGACGATGCTGGTGCATCGATTGCTGTCGCGCGACCCGGTATTCCGACCGAGTGCGGAATCGACCGTCCGCCAACTGGTGAGCGTGGAACTGGTCCTGCGGCACCGTCGTGCGGGTTGAGTCCACGAACTTCTGTCTTCCCTCGCTTCGCGTCACTTTTTCCCCTTGACAGCATTTCCGATCGCGTTATAAGCCGACCGATTCAGGTTTCTCGGTCTCGTGGGGGTACGAGGTCGGGGCCGATCCGTATAGCATCCGTCGATTGCGCACGAGCCATCGTGCCCGTCGGCGGAATCGCCCAGGGGGAATTGCCGTGTCCACTCATCGCTGGAATCGACTGCGCCCGAGCCTCGTTCGCGGTTCGCTCGGCGTTCTGCTGTTCTGCACGGCGGCGGACGCTCAGGAATCGAGGCCCAATCCGACCGGGCTGCCCAAAACCTATACCTCCCGCACCACCTTCCAGCTACCCGTCGAGATCGATGCCGCCACCCGCGCCACCCTCCGGGCGATCAAGCTGTACGTCCGCACGCCCGAAGGCAATTGGGTGTTGCAGGAAGCCGGAGATGCCAGCCAGACCGGATTCGGCTTCCGCGCCGACCGCGACGGCGAGTACTGGTTCCACATCGTCACCTTCGATAATGCCGGAAAGCATCGCCCCGCGACACTCGAAAACGTAACCCCCAACCGGTCGATCGTCGTCGATACCCGCCCGCCGGGGATCTGGCACGATATCGTCCGAAGTCGCTCGGGCGAGTATTTCCTCCGCATCAGTATCCGCGATGCCAACCCCGACTACGACTCCCTCAAAGTGGCGGTCCAGGCCAATCCCGGCCAGCCCTGGATCGGCCTCGCCCGAGTCGCCGATACCCCGGACCTGTTCCGAATCGTCGATGCCACGATGCTCAACGGTTCCACCGCGCGCATCTCGGCGGCCGATAAGGTCGGGCTGACCGTTTCCACCGATGTCCGACTCGCTCCGCCCGTCAACCGCCAGGACACTGCCCCGCAGATTATCGCGGCGAATGCGCCGTCGGCGAGCGACCCGATCGCGTCCCCGCCGACGAATCCGGTTTCGCAGAGTTCGCCGCTCGGGGGTTCGCCCGCGAATCCGACCCCGCGAGTCGATCGCGCAGGACCGTTCCCCCTCATCGATCCCGCGCCGATACCGCCCGCGAAGGTCGATCCGATGCCCGAAGTTCGCATCGAACCGCCGATCCCCGCCCCGCCGTTGCCCAAACTCAATCTGCCCGAAGACGAGCCGAAACCCAAACCGCCCGCGCGGACTTCGATCCTGCCGGGGATGCGTCCGCCCGCGATCCCTTCCAGCGTCCCACCCGCAGTCCGCACCCCCGAAGCAGCGGTAAAGGTGGTCGAGGAGATCCCGCCTGCCCCTCAGACGCAGGGCAACGGCAACCCGCGGCAGCAGATGGCCTCGACCGACCCCGTCCCGGCAGTCGAAACGGCCTTCGTGCCTTTGGTGGCTCCCGCGATCGCCAAAATCGGGCACGTCAAAGCTTTGAAGTTTCCGCTGCGATTCGAGGTCGATGGCCCGGCGAAACTCGAGTTCTGGGCGAGCCGCGATTTCGGTCGGACCTGGCAGGTGCTCCAAAACGACTCGAACGGGGTCAGTCCGGCACTGCTGAATCTGCCGAGCGAGGGGCTCTATGCGATTTCGATCCTCGATGCGGGTCAGGGGCCGCCGAAGGGGAATGCGGTCGCCGACTATTGGGTCGAAGCCGATTCGACCAAACCGCTCGCGGTGCTGACCAGAACCGCAATCGGCGAAGGGGCCGACGCGGGGATGCTCGTCATTTCGTGGATCGCTCGGGACCGCAATATGACCGCCGAACCGATCTCGTTGTACTACCAGCCGAAGGACGGCACGGAGTGGGTTCCGATCGTCAAATCCATCGCCCAGGGCCAGTCGGTCGCATCGGAAGGAACCTTCCGCTGGAAACTCCCCGCGAACCTCGGTTCGGAGTTGACGATCCGTCTGGACGCGGTCGATCGTGCTGGAAACGTCGGCTCGGCACTGTCCGCAATCGTGTATCTCGACCGGTACGGCGAAGGCATTAAAGTCATCGGGGTTCGTTCGGGTCAGTGAGCGATCCTGGGGGATGCGGTTTTTCGACTACCCCGACGGGGAACCGGGCCATAGGATATCCCCATAAGATTCCCCGCCTTCGGACCCCCTTTCGCCATGACTCTGGACATTCTGCGGATCCTGGAAGAACTCCGACGCTCGTCGCTGCTCGCCTCCGCCCAGGTTGAGAAACTGACCGCCGACGATACCGTATCCTCCGGCGACCCCGAAGGTTTCCGCTCCGCACTCCGATCGCTCGGGGTTCTGACGGAGTTTCAGATCGATGCCATCGTCGCGGATCGGATCGATTCGCTGATCGTGGGGCAATCGCTGGTCACCGAACCGCTGGGCACGCACGCGGACATGCCGACGTTCCGCGCGATCGATCGCACGTCGCGCTATCCGGGTATCCTCCGACGGCTCCCCGCCGAGTCGTTCCGCCCCGAAGTCCTCGAAGTCTGGCGGGCCTCGGCTAAAATCGCTTCGCAGCAGCGGCATCCGCATCTGGTTTCGGTACTCGAGTGCGCCAAACCGTCCGATCCGGCCTGGGTCGTTCACGAAGCCGTCGATGGGGTCGATATCGAACGCCTCGTCGCCGAGATGGGCGCGATCCCACCGCACATGGTCGGCGCATTCGTGCGACCGGTGATCGAAGCAGTAGCGATGTTCCACGCCGACGGGTTGTGCCACGGACTGATTTCGCCCGCCGTGCTGACGCTCACCCCGGTCCAGGTGATCGAGGCCGACGG
>Ga0105047_10017771_pt1 | contig 11063 bp, 6 predicted proteins | sample MAT04_FD_78384 | JGI IMG/M metagenome (GOLD analysis project Ga0105047, IMG submission 78384) | Freshwater microbial communities from Lake Fryxell liftoff mats and glacier meltwater in Antarctica - MAT-04 (megahit assembly) | ecosystem: Environmental > Aquatic > Freshwater > Ice > Liftoff...
AGCTGTACATTCCACGAATCTTGGAGCGCGAGCACATCCGTTGTAGGTGGCCTCGCCGAGGCCGCGACGGGACCACCCGGTCCCGCCTCCGCCAGGCGGACCCTTACAGTCGTTGACGCCAGAACGCGAAAACCGCGATGCGAGGTCTGGGGGTTGCGGCTTCGAGTTGGCAATGCTCAACCCAGGCAACGATCCAGCCAACCAGGCGCCTCCATCCCCAGACCTGGCATCGCTGCCCCAATAGTGAGGCCTGAGGATGGCGCTCCGATCACGGTCACCCCAATCGATCAGAAGGAACGCACGCAACGCAGCGAACAAGCCTGGACAGGGTCGCATCCAGCCCGATGGCTGGGGAGTTACCCGATGGAAACCGCGACCTGATGGCCGCGATGGCGCGCAACCAAGGCATGCCGCACACGTTCTCGGACAAAGCGAAGGGAGTGCTCGGCATGGCTGAGTTTTCTGGCAGCCGAAGCGCGTCCCTTGACGTCGCCGGTGGTTGCGGTTTGCTGTGACGACATGATACAGTGCGTATTCCTTCGCGGTGCCAGTCTGGTGACCCTGGTCGCCGGTCTGTGGGCCGGCCCCGAAGTTTCGCCGGTCTCACCCTTTCTCCCGCCGGATCAACCGGTGGCAACGGCGGCGGTGACGGAGAATGCGCCGATCGAATTCCGGGGCGTCTTCGTCATTGGTTCCCGCCAGCAATTTGGGTTTTTTGACCCGAGCCGTCGACTGAGCGTCTGGGTGGGGCTTAACGACGGCACCTCGGACTACCGGGTCACGCGCTTTGATCCGGATTCGGACACGGTGCATGTCGAGGTCGGCGGGCGTCCACTGATACTGACCTTGCAGAAAGTGAAGATCGCCTCGGCCCCGATGCCGGCGAACCTGCCCGCGGCACCCGTGGCTTCGATGAATCAGTTCCCGGGAGCCGCGACGGCGATGGCGCCCGTGGTTTTGAACCCCACACCGGCGGATGAAGCCAGGCGATTGGAGGCCATTGCGGCGGAGGTTCGGCGGCGCCGGGCCCTGCGGCAGCAAGTCCCGACGCCGATCGAAAAAACGATGTAGGGGCTGGCCGGCGGTCGCGACCGGCGATAATTCTTCCCCGGACTGGGGGATTGGAAGTGGTTAACCCAGCGGATCTTTCGGAGTCCTGGCGTCTCCCGGCGAATTGGCCGGAAGAAAAACCGTGCTCTTGGCGGCGGGGATTTTAGGGTGACGTCCCAATGCCCGAGGAGCCTCCTCCTACCACCGCCGCCGCGCCTACGTCCAACTGGACACTGATCCGGCGGCTTTGGGGTCTGGCATGGCGGTACCGCGCCCGTTGTCTGCAGGTCCTGGGTTTGCAATTGGTGCTGCTGACCCTGGGTTTGGCAGGGCTGAGTCTCACGGGAGTCGGGATTGACTACATTCGCTACGTTTTGGGAAAGGAACATCCCACTCTGGCGACGCCGGAGATCCCGTTTCCTCACTTCAGTTTCGGCGTGAGACTGCCGGAAACCTGGTCGCCCCCGCAGGTGATCCTCCTGATCGCCTGCCTGATCCTTGGTTTTGCGCTCGTCCGGGCCTTTCTCAACTACGCTTACACGATCACGATCAATCGATTGGTGCAGCAGCGGCTGGTCGTGGACCTGCGGGCTGAGATTTATGACAAGCTGCAGCGGCTGAGTTTCCGCTTTTTCGATGCCAATACGACCGGCTCGATCATCACGCGGGTCACCGGTGACGTGCAGAGCGTGCGGATGTTTGTCGATCAGGTGCTGATTCAGAGCCTGATCATGGTGATTTCGCTGACCGTTTACATCATCTACATGGTCAGCCTGCATCCGGGGCTGACGCTGGCCTGCTTGGCGACGACCCCGTTGCTCTGGATCATGTCGATGGTCTTTTCGAAGAAGATCCAGCCCTCGTACGCGCACAACCGGACGCTCGTGGAACGGATGGTGCAGAATTTGGCGGAGAGCATCCAGGGAATCCAAGTGACCAAAGGGTTTGGGCGCGAGCACGAGGACCGCGCGCGATTCGATGCCAGCAACCAGGCGGTGTTGGAGCAGCAGCACAGCATCTTCTGGCGAATCAGTCTTTTTTCCCCGGCGGTGGGCTTTCTCACCCGGATCAACATGATGGTCCTCCTGGGTTACGGCGGCTGGCTGGTGCTGACCGACCGGCTTCCGCTTGGCGCCGGCCTGATCGTCTTCGCCGGTTTGCTGGAACAGTTTTCAGGGCAGGTCAACCAGGTCGCGAACGTCGTCAACAGCGTGCAGCAGTCCCTCATCGGGGCGCGTCGCGTGTTCGAGATCCTGGATGCGCCGATTGAGGTCAAGGACCACGCGGCGGCGATCCCCCGGCCCCGGCTGAACGGTGAGGTCGCGTTTGAGAACGTCAGTTTCGCCTATGACGGCATTGATCCGGTGCTGCGGGAGATCAACCTTGAAGTGAAGCCCGGCCAATGCGTGGCCATCCTCGGCGCGACCGGTGCGGGCAAGAGCATCCTGATGAGCCTGATCCCGCGGTTCTGGGATCCGACCTCGGGGCGGGTTTTGCTGGACGGGATTGATGCCCGCGAGCTCAAGCTCGACGACCTGCGGCGGAACATCGGCCTGGTCTTCCAGGAAAGTTTCCTCTTTTCGAATACGGTGGCGTCGAACATCGCCTTCGGCCATCCGAATGCGACCCCGGAGCAGATCGAAAAGGCGGCGCGGATCGCCGCGGCCCACGACTTCATCACCGCCCTGCCCACCGGATACGACACGATCCTGGGGGAGAGCGGCAATACGCTCTCCGGCGGGCAGCGGCAGCGACTTGCAATCGCGCGGGCGGTGCTGTTGGAGCCGCCGATTCTGCTGCTCGACGATCCGACGGCGGCGATCGACAGCGAGACCGAGCACGAGATCTTTGAGGCGCTCGACCGGGCGATCGCCGGGCGGACCACCTTCATCGTCGCCCACCGCCTGAGCACGCTGCGGCGGGCAGATTTCATCATCGTGATGGAGGATGGACGGATCGTGCAGCGGGGACGGCACGAGGAGCTGATGCGCGTGCCCGGTCCGTATCTGCGGGTGGCGAACCTGCAGCTGCTCGACGGCCGGGAAATGCAGCAGCAGGCTTTGGATACTCCGAAAGGAGTGCAGTCATGAGCTTGCTGCCCGATCCGAATCCCAAACCCATCCCAGGCCCGAGCGGACGCAATCTCACGCTGGTCCACCGCCTGCGCGACGACGATGACATGGAGGAGCAGTTCAAGCCCCTGGAGTGGGGACTGATCCGGCGGATGTTCACCTACGCCAGCCCGATCCGGCGCAAACTCATCGCCCTGTCGGTGCTGACGGTGATCCGTGCCGCCCAACTGCCCGCGCTGCCCTGGCTGGTCTCGGCGACGATCGGTCTGATCAGTCAGGGAACGATCACCCGCGAGAACCCCGGCTGGCTTTGGCTTGGCGTCGGCGCCTATGCGGTCCTCTCCCTGTTCACCGACGTGCTCTTCCATTTCCGGCAGCGCTACGCCCTCGAAGTGGGTGAAACGGTGGTCAACCGGCTGCGCGCAGAGATCTTCGCGAAAGTGCAGCGTCAACCGATGAGCTTCTTCCACCGGGTGAAGCTCGGCCGGATCATCAGCCGGGTGACCAGTGACGTCGAATCCCTCCGCACCGGTATCCAGGACGTCCTCTTTGTCTCCGCGATCCAGTTCGGCCAGATGCTCTTCAGCGCGGTCATCATGCTCTACTGCGACTGGGTGATGTTCCTCGTGGTGGCGGCGATGGCGCCGATCATCTGGTCGCTCAACCAACGATTCCGCATGCGCCTGAGCCAGTTGACCCGGGCCTCGCAGGAGAGTTTCAGCCGGGTGACGGCGACGCTGGCGGAATCGGTCAATGGCATCCGGGTGACGCAGGGGTTTGTCCGGCAGGACACGAATGCCGGGCTTTTCCGCAGCCTGCTGCGGGACCACTCGCGCTACAATATCGACCTCGCGCGCACCTCGGCGCGGCTGATCCCGCTGCTCGAGCTGAACAGCCAGTTCTTCATCGCGATCCTGCTGATGCTCGGCGGGTGGCGGACCTTCCACGGCTACATGGACATTTCCGACCTGATCCAGTTCTTCTTCCTCGCCAACCTCTTCTTCTCGCCGATCCAGGTCATCGGCAACCAGTACAACCAGGCGCTGGTCGCGATGGCCGGCGCGGAGCGCGTCTTCCGGCTGATTGACACGCCGCCGGACTGGACGGACGCACCCGATGCGGGCCCGCTGCCCGATCCCCGGCTGACCGCACCGGCCGGTGATGTCCCAGCCCGGGGCGCCCGGGTCGAGTTCAGTGAGGTAGAGTTTGGATACACGAAGGACCGGCTGGTCCTGCGCGACATCTCCTTCACCGCCGAACCGGGGCAGTCGATCGCGCTGGTCGGCCACACCGGCAGCGGCAAGAGCTCGATCATCAACCTGGTCTCGAAGTTCTACCTGCCGACGGGTGGAGGGATCCTGATTGATGGCCGCGAGATCCGCACGCTCACGAGCCTTTCGCTGCACCGCCAGATGGGCATGGTTCAGCAGCAGAATTTTCTCTTCAGCGGCACGGTGATGGACAACATCCGCATGTCCCGGCCCGAGTCGACCGACGATGAAGTGCGGGCGGCGGCGGCCCGGCTCGACTGCCTTGACGTGATCGAGGCGCTGCCCCGCGGATTTGCGACCGAAGTCGGCGAGCGGGGATCCGGGCTCTCGGTCGGTCAGCGCCAGCTGGTCTGTTTCACCCGGGCGATGCTCGCCGACCCGCGTATCCTGATTCTGGATGAGGCCACCAGCTCGATTGACGCGCTGACCGAGGCGCGCCTGCAGAAGGCGCTGCAGACCCTGCTGGTCGGCCGCACGAGCTTCGTCGTGGCCCACCGGCTCAGCACGATCCGCAGCGCCGACCTTGTGCTCGTGCTCGACCAGGGACGCGTGGTCGAGCGGGGCACCCACGCCCAACTCGTGTCGCAGGGCGGCCACTACGCCGCGCTCTACGAGCAGTTCGTGCAGGTCGACGACCCTGCTCCGCGCGGGCCAAAGGCCTGAGGTTCCGGTGCCCCGAGGCCGCCGCCTCGCGGGCGCGCTGCAACGGCGATGTGCGACTTGCAAAACTTTTCTCCTCTCAAAAGCGGCAAGTTACCTTCGAGAAATGCATTGCTATTCGAATAGCCGGCCGTATGCCTTGAGTCCGATATGGCTAAACGCAAACCCAACGCTGCCTTCCTTAAACCGGTTCAACCTGACGAAGCCCTCTCGGCCGTAGTCGGGGCCAAACCGTTGCCCCGCACCGAGCTCACCAAGAAACTCTGGGACTACATCAAGAAGAATGGTCTCCAGGACAAAAAGGTGAGGACTCAAATCAATGCCGACGATAAACTTAAGGTCGTTTTCAACGGCAAGAAGTCCGTCAGCATGTTCGAGATGACCAAGCTCGTGTCGGGTCATTTGAAGTAAGGCGGTACACTTCAGGTTCTTTCGCAACCGGTGCCGGAATTTTCCGGCGCCGGTTTTTTATGCCCCATCCACGGTAGGCGGGCTCGCCGAGCCCGCAGAAATCGGTCACGCGCAACCCCCCGGCCTCAGCGAGGCCAGCCACATCGTCCCCCAGTCTCAAGGCGCGTCGCCGACGAACACCACCTTGGGGCGCGATCGGACCCCTTCGATCTCGAGAAAGAAACTGCCCAAAACGCCCGACACGATGCGAACCTTGCGCGGTGCGGAATCGCGGGGGGCGACGTACGAGCCGGAGGTGACCCGCCAGCGTTGCCCGTTGCTGAGGGTGAACAGCGTGCCGGTTGACCAACCCGCAAAGTCCCCGCTGAGCGAGGTTTCCACCGTTTCGTATTCGATCGCGGTGCCGGGTTTGAGCCGCACCTTGCCGAGCCAGCCGGTACGCTGCTCGGGATTCGCCGGTGATGGCAGAGCGGCGGCCTCCGCGTTCGGGGCCGCGGCCTCGGTGGCCTTCTTCTCCGCGATTCCCCTCGCTTTCTCGGCTGCGGCGGCTTGTTCGCGCGCCCGGACGAGTTCACCGGTCTCATGCTGCCGGATCAAGGTGTCGAGTCGCGCCCGTTCCTCCGGACTGAGTTTGGCCAGCCCGGTGGACAAGAATTCCTCAGGCGTCAGTTGCCGGGAAAACGAAGCCTCGGCGGCACCTACGGTGTGAAGGCATCCGACGAGGAGAACCGCCGACCATTGCGGCATCCGGCAGAACGTGCCGAAACGTTTTTTAAATTTCATTCAAAAGAAAGCGATAAAACTGGTCCAACTCGCGGGAAACCCATCCCGAATGAGGGTGTTTCGCAAGCTTTCCCACCGCAGGAGAAACCAACCTGAAGGGCAATTTCAGGGTAGGTTAACGAAATAAGCATTTTCGGGCTTTTCTCTGTCGGGGAGTGGCCTATTGCTTCTTGGCCCCCGAAACCCTGAGTCCGTCTTGCGGCGCGTTTGCGTGTCCAATTCGGCCTCGCAGTCCCTATCGTTCGTATGTCACCGCTTTTTACCACGAGAAATCTGTTTCTGAGTATCGCGCTTTTGTGAGTATGCTCTGTGGAGCCCACGCTCAAGGGTTCGGTACCCTGACGGGACGTGTTTATAATCCCATCACCCAGGAATATGTCCGCGACGCCGAGGTGGCGATCGAGGGGACCAACCTCCGGACGACGACGGAACCCGGCGGTTTCTACACCCTGAACAATGTTCCCGCGGGCGAGGTCACGGTCACAATCCATTACACCGGTTATAACTCCGTCACCGAAAGGGTCACGGTGACCGCGGGTGAACGGGCGACCCGTGATGCCGAGCTGACGCCAGTCCAGCAGCAGGCGGGGGGCAGTGGGCCGAATGACACGGTGGTGCTGAGCGCTTTCGTGGTCTCCAGCGAACGCGAGGGTAATGCCAAGGCGATCATGAATCAGAAGCGGAGTATGAATGTCACCACGTCGGTTGCCTCGGACATTTTTGGTGACGTCACGGACGGCAACGTCGGCGAGTTCCTCAAATACCTCCCCGGGGTCGATCTTGACTACGTCGAGTCCGAAACCCGCGGACCCCGCCTCGGCGGGATGGATGCGCAGTACGTCGGGGTGTCCTTTGATGGCGTCAAGCTCGCCAGTGCCGACGCGAATCGCACGGGCAGTCTGGGCCGCGCGACCAGCTTTGAGGCGTTTTCCATCAGCAGCATCGAGTCGATCGAGATCAATCTGACGGCGAGCTCCGATTCGGACGCGGACTCACCGGCGGGCACGATCGACATGAAGACGCGCCGCGCGTTCGATCGCAAAGGCCGGCGGATTGCCTACAACTTCAGCCTGAACATGAACTCCGAGGAGTTCACGCTGAAGAAGACCTTCGGTCCCGCCGGCCGCGAAGAGTACAAGGCCCGCCCGAATTACAGCCTCGAGTACTCGGACGTTTTCTTCAACCAGCGCCTCGGCATTGTGGCCAGTTTCAGCCATGTGGATTCCTACACCGAGCAGTACCGGCACAATTTGACCTTCAATCGTTACGAATCCGCCGGTGACACGCGCCCGATGGTCATCACCCAGCTGAATTTCAAGGATGGTAACAAGAACATCGAGAAGGACACCTACACCCTGACCGCGGATTTCAAGGCCTTGCCGAATCTGGTGCTGTCCAACACGCTGATCTACAACTACGCGCTGGGTCAGTTTTTCAACCGCAACCTGACGTTCAACGCCTCCGCAAACAATACGACGGCGAACGCGAATTCCGGACGGCATCGTTCGCTCGGCGACCTGACGGAGGTGACGACCAACGGGCTGACCACCAATACTTCGCGCAATGGCGGGATCAGCAACGGGGATGCCAGCAAGAAGACCCACACCATCACCCTTGCGCCCCGGTTTGAATACAAGCGCGGATCGTGGACGGTGGACGGGGCCGCGACGTACTCCCGCTCTTTCAACAATTATGAGGCGATTGAGGAGGGTCATGCGCGGTGTGCCACGGTCAATACGATCACCAGCGACTGGATCGCTACGCGGCCCGACATTCAATCGCATGAATGGACGGTGCGGCAGACGTCGGGTGCCGACTGGTTCGACCTGGCCAATTACACCAACCCCCGGATCACCAACGAGGGCCGGTACGCCCGGACCGAGATTTACAGCGCGATGCTCAACGCCAAGTGGGTGATCCCCCTCTCGATTCCAGCGACGTTCAAGTTCGGCGCGAAATGGTCCGAGGAGAGCCGGAAGAACGGCAACGAAACGTCGTATTACACGTGGCAGTACGTCGGACCCGGCGGCGGGACGACGGGCAGTTGGGCGGCTTATCCGAATCAGAACGTTTTCTCGACCGGCACGACCAACATCATCACGACGAAGAACGCCGCCGGCCAGGTCGGAGTCATGCCGATGATTGATCCCAACGGGATCGCCGATCTCTTCCACTCCAATCCGGAGTACTTCGTCAACAATGCCACGGCGGACAATTATTACAATGCGTTCATCGCACCGCGCCGCGACATCCTGCAGACGGTGAGCGCGGGCTATGGGATGTTCGATCTCCGGCCGATGCGGAAACTCCAGATCCGTGCCGGTTACCGCTGGGAGGGCACCGAGAACGATGCGCGGGAGTTCGATCCGGTCTCCAAGGCCGAGATGCTTGCTGCGGGTTTTCCGGTCAACACGGCCGGACGGGCCACCTCGATCGCCGGTTACCAGTACCAGTACCTGACCAATGCCCGCGTCACCCGTTCGAAGTCCTATGACAATCTCTTCCCGATGATTTCGGTGAAGTACGACATCCTCGAGAATCTCCAATTTCACGCGAGCGCCAACAAGGCGATCTCCCGGCCGCCGATCGATTCATTGACGGGCGCCTGGCTGATCAATGACGACTCCTTCCTCATCACCTCGCCGAATCCAAATCTGCTTCCCGAATACTCAAATAACTATGTGGCCCGTCTGGCCTATTATTTTGAGCCCGCCGGCCAGCTGACGGTCACGGTGCGGCAGAACGACATCGAAAATCTTCGGGAAACCCGTCGCGGTACGGCGGAGGAATTCGGGGTGGCGGATGATCCGCTTTATTCGACCTACGAATTTCAAGCGCCCTTCAACCTTCCGGCGCCGGTGCGTTTCCGCGGTTTGGAGGTCGGTTACTCGCAGTCCTTGTCGTTCCTGCCGGATCCCTTCCGCGGGACCACGCTCAACCTCGCTTATACGCACACCTACGCCAGCGAGCGTCGCGGCGGCCTCGCTCCCCACCGGTTTACCGCGAGTCTTGGCTACCGCTACAAACGGTTCTCCACGCGCGTGGGCATTGTCTGGCATGATGACACGCCATGGGACACGGTTTATGGCCGCTACAAGCGGCACACCACGAAGTACGACTTGGGCGGCGAGTACCGCCTGAACTCTCGGGTCTCCCTCTTCGTCCAAGGTCGTAATATCCTCAACGATTCGCAGCGCTGGTTTGAGAGCCCGTACGTCGAGGGCGAGGCCGGGGCTTTGCGCATTCTCGAAAATTACGGTGCCAATTGGAATTTCGGCGTGAAGGGGACTTTCTAACCCGGACCCGGCGCGCGGGGAACAGTCCGTTGTAGGCGGGCTCGCTGAGCCCGCAAGGACTTGCGTTTGTAGGTGGGCTCGTTGAGCCCGCGAGGGCTTGCATCGCAAGCCCCTCCGTCCTCCGGCGAAGCCAGCTCCACCCGGCTTCGCTTGAGTTCCCTGATCGTCGGCTCGTAATACCCGTCGTGCCGCGTCGATCGCCGCCTTCTCCTGTCCCTCCGCCTCCGGCTTCCCCGCCGTGTGGCTTCGGAATGTTCGTCGGTCTCGCGGCGGCACTGATCGTTGCTGTCGTCCTGGTCTATCTGCCGGCGCTCCATGCGGGATTCATCTGGAATGACAGCGATTATGTGACCCGCCCCGGTTTGCGTTCGGTGCACGGTCTTTGGCGCATCTGGTTCGAGGTGGGAGCCACCGAGCAGTATTACCCGCTGTTGCACAGTTCGTTTTGGCTGCAGCATCTGCTCTGGGGGGATGCCGCTTTCGGTTACCACCTCGTCAATGTCCTGCTGCACGGCGCCTCGGCCTGCCTGTTCGCGGCGTTGCTCACGCGCTGGCGAGTCCTGGGGGCCTGGTTCGCGGCGTTCCTCTTCGCCCTGCATCCGGTGTGCGTCGAGTCCGTGGCTTGGATTTCGGAACAGAAGAACACGCTCTCGCTTGTTTTCTATTTGGGCGCGGCGCTGGCCTACGATCGGTTCACGATCAACCGGAGTGGCCGCGCCTATGGGCTGGGCCTGCTGTTGTTCGTCCTGGCGCTGCTGAGCAAGACGACCACGGCGACCCTCGTACCCGCGTTTTGGGTAGTGGCCTGGTGGCGACACGGCGGATTGCAGTGGTCCCGGGATGTCCGCCCGCTGCTCCCCTGGTTCGCCCTTGGGGCGGTGGCGGGTCTTTTTTCCGCCTGGGTGGAAATGGAACATATCGGGGCCGTCGGCGAGGCGTTCTCGCTGACCGTGCTGGAGCGGATCATGCTCGCCGGACGGATTGTCTGGTTTTATCTGGCGAAGTTACTCTGGCCCGCCGACCTCGCCTTCATCTACCCGCGCTGGGACATGGCGGGATCCGGCCTTGTCGCAATCGTTCCGGCCCTCGTTGCGGCCTTGGTCCTGATCGCGCTCTGGCGTCTGCGGTCGAGCACACGCGCGCCGCTGGCCATCGCCCTCCTCTTTGGGGGCTCATTGTTCCCGGTTCTCGGTTTCTTCAATGTCTATGGGTTTCTCTATTCCTACGTCGCGGATCACTGGCAGTACCTGCCCTGTCTTGCCGTGATCGCGGGGCTCGCTTCCGGGCTGACGCTCGTCCTGGGGCGTCTGCCTCGTGGGATCCGGCTGGGAGTTCCGGTGATGATCGTGGCACTGCTCGGTGGCTTGAGCTGGCAGCGGACGGCGATGTACCGGGACCTGGAGACCTTCTATCGCTCATTGCTGCGCGACAATCCCGAGGCTTGGATGGCGCATAATAATCTCGGCACGTTCTTGCGTGAAAACGGACGGCTGGACGAGGCGGAGGTTCATTTCGCCGAG
>Ga0105047_10017772_pt1 | contig 11062 bp, 10 predicted proteins | sample MAT04_FD_78384 | JGI IMG/M metagenome (GOLD analysis project Ga0105047, IMG submission 78384) | Freshwater microbial communities from Lake Fryxell liftoff mats and glacier meltwater in Antarctica - MAT-04 (megahit assembly) | ecosystem: Environmental > Aquatic > Freshwater > Ice > Liftoff...
CGCATCGGTGATGAGCAGCAGCATCCGGCAAACCATCGCGGACGGATCGGCGGCATCCCGCGGCAGTGTGGCCGGTGGCGGCTTTTTAATTCCGACGCCGGCATCAAGGACATATGCGCTGCCAACGACAAACAGAACCTGGAGCGTCCAGAAATGACTAGTTTTGCGCTGAACGCCGACGGCTATTACTACGCGCCGGCAATCGATCCAGACGAAGAACTCGATTACACGCTCGACTTCGCCGGGATGCTAGGGGCGGACACGATCAGCAGCGTGTCGTGGGCGGCGGCTACAGGGGTCACGGAAGTGACCGCGAAGCGCTCGAACACTACTACCACGGCGACCGTATGGCTCAAGCTCGCAACGCTTGGCGGCATATTCACTGTCACCGCAAGCGTGATAACGGTGGGTGGGCGTAAAATGGACCGCTCATTCAAAATCGAATGTAAAACACTTTAGTGGGCGGTTTAGACCAAGCAATAGCGGATGAAATACTCGCGCACCAGCTAGACCTGTACAGGCTAGAGTCCGGGACGCGAGCGCAGGCGCTCGGCATTCTTGATCGAATGCAACGAGAACTGGTTGCGAAGCTAAGCCACGATATGACGGCGCTCAATAAGCAGCGCACGAGCACACTGCTCAAAGAGGTTGCCGCGGTAATAGACAACTATTACACCAAAGCGCAGGGCGAGCTCGATCTGACTGTGCATGGGGTCGCCCATGTGCAAGCGTCGCATGTGGCCAACACATTAAACAGTGTGTTCCAAGCGAATATTGACGTGGCCTTGCCGACAGACACCTATCTGGCACGGCTGGCGGGCGGGTCCTTGATTCAGGGTGCCCCAATATCCGATTGGTGGTCGCGGCTTTCGATGGACACGGCATTCAAGGTCAGCGGCGAGATACGGCAGGGGCTTGCGCAGTCGGAAACGAACTCGCAGATCATCGCTAGAGTCATCGGAAAAGAGGGAGTGCCGGGCGTGTTGGATATCAGCCGCCGCAGCGCATCGGCGCTCGTTCAAACCGCGGTGCAGTCCGTTGCCAACGATGCGCGGCTTGAGACATTCCGCATAAACGGTGATGTCATTACAAAGCTGCGATGGGTGACAGCTTTGGATTCTCGTGTTTGCGATCTATGCCTAGCGCGCGCCGACCTATCTTGGTCAAACGACGCGGATCACACGCCGATAGACAACAAGATGGCGTTTCGGAATCCGCCGATACACTGGAATGATAGGTGTGTCCTGGTGCCGGTTACGAAGACATTTAAGGAAATGGGCCTCGACATCGCAGAGCCTCCGCGGTCGACACGCGCAAGCTCCGATGGGCAGGTTTCGGGTGACACAACATTTGCAGACTTCCTTGATCGTAAGGGCAAGTCATTCCAGGACGAAGTGTTAGGCCCAGGGCGCGCTGATATGTGGCGTCGCGGGGACATCACCCTGCAAGACTTGGTAAGCGGGGATGGCAGGCCGCTAACGCTGGCGCAACTTCGCAAAAAGTACCAGTAAGCAACACCAAACATTACCGAAGGCCGCGATGTGCGGCCCTTTTGTTTTTGCAGCAAGCCGTCCGGTTAAGCCAGGCGGCTTTTTTACGTCCAACGGCTCTAAGAACCATTTTTCAACCATCCCGAGGGGATTACAAAATGTCTTACCTGACACACATCGCAACACCGCAGCGCTTTGATGACGCCAACAAAGCCGACGGCGGCGATGGAGGCGGCGCACCTGATGCGGCGGCTACGCAAGCGGCAATTCAAGCCGCTGTCGAAACCGCTACTAGCGTGCTGAAATCGAGGAATGACGAATTGCTCGGCAAGGTCAAGGCACTCACGACCGATAACAAGCGATTCGAAGGCATTGACCCGGATCAGGTTCGGAAGATGCTGTCGCACTTCGAGAATGACGCGGAGGCGAAGTTGATTGCCGAAGGGAAAATCCCCGAGGTCATTGACAAGCGCACCGAAAAGCTGCGCGCGGATTTCGAGAAGCAAATAAAAGAAGGCGCGACAAAAGCAGAGCAGGCGGAAGCCCGCGCGGCCAAGTTTAGCCAGCGAGTTCTCGATAACCACATCCGGGCAGCGTCGGCGAAGGCCGGCATTCACCAGCACGCAATTGACGATGCGTTGTTCAGAGGTCGCGTTATGTTCGCGCTCGACGAGAACGGTGACGCCGTTCAACTTGGAGGCGATGGGCGTCCTGTGTTCGGGAAAGATGGCAAGACGCCTTTCAGCCCCCTTGAATGGCTCGAAAACATGAAGGAAACAGCCCCGCATTGGTTCCCTTCACGTGGACCCGGTGGTGGTGCCAGCAATCATGGCACCGTAGTGGGGGCGAAGCAAATGCAGCGAACCGCCTTTGATGCTTTGCCGCCTAAACAGCGCGCAGCAAAGATGGCGGATGGGTATTCCATCGTCGAATAAACGACAAACCAGCACAGCCGGCTAAGTGCTGGGCTTTTTATTTTTGAAAGGTTCATATCATGGCAAATATTTTCACTGCTCTGCAACCTGTCCTCTACTCCGCCGCGCAAGACGTGGCAAATGAGCCGTTTGGTGTAATTAACGCAATAAGCGCAAGTTTTGACGACAAGGGCGTCGCTCTTGGTGACTCCGTTAAGGTGCCGGTCGCACCTAGCCGCACGCCGGGTGACTACGTACCGGCGATGACGACCACTGCCGGTGATGATGCCACCGCGTCAACAGTGGACGTGTCAATCACCGCTAACAAGTTCGTGTCGTGGAACATGACCGGCGAGCAGACCCGCTCACTGGAAAATGGCTCTACCGACGGCGAGTGGATACGTCAGATGATTGCTCAAGGCATGCGATCTTTGCGTAACCAGGCGGAGGGCGCATGTGCCGCCGCCATAAAGCAAGGCGCTTCGCGCGCTATCGGGACAGCCGGAACAAACCCGTTTGCCTCCGACATCAACTCTATCGCTGACGTGCGCAAGGTGCTGCAAGATAACGGCGCTCCTATGGCCGACTTGCAGCTTTGCATCGACTCCACCGCAGGCACTGCCGCACGCAAGCTTGGCATCATCCAGCAGGCTTATCAAGCCGGCACGGATGCGGAACGCCGCTCTGGCGATCTGCTGCGCCAGTTCGGCTTCGCCATTCGCGAATCGGCAGGTGTTTCGTTGCACACCAAGGGGACGGGCGCGTCTTACGCAACGTCTGGCTCTACCGCAGTCGGCGTGACCGACATTGCGCTAGTGACTGGCACTGGCACCGTGCTGGCTGGCGATGTCGTGACCTTCGCCGCCGATTCGGCCAACAAATACGTTATCCGAAATGGCGTCACGGCAGCGGGCACGATCTCCCTTGGCCGTCCTGGCGCTCGCGTGACGATTGCCACAGCAAACGCTATGACGATTGGGGGTAACTACACGCCCAATCTCGCGTTTGAACGCAGCGCAGTGGTCGGCATCATGCGTCCGCCAGTCCTGCCGCCAAACCCGCTGATGCAGACCACGTTAATTAGCGACGCCAACGGCATGACGTATCTGCTGGTCGCTATTGCCGGTGATGGCATGACCACGTGGCGCTTGCATCTCGCGTATGGCTTCAAGGTAGTGCAAGAGGCGCACGTTGCCATCTTGATTGGCTAATGGGAGCCCGGGGGCTTCGGCTCCCGGCTTTTTTGGAACACGACGCTCAGGATTAAATTATGGCGCTCATTGTCGAAACAGGTAGCGGCTCGGCAACGTCCGAGAGTTACGCTTCTGTGGCCGAGGCCGATCAACGGCACGCGGACAGGAGCAATGTGGCCTGGGCGGCATTGGCTACCCCGATTAAAGAGGCTGCTTTGCGCAGGGCGACTGATTACCTTGTGCAGCGATACCGCAGCCGCTGGAAGGGGCGCCGGGTGCTTGCCACTCAGGCGCTAGATTGGCCGCGTGTTGGCGTTGTGCTGGATGACTACGGCGAATCTCAAGGGTGGAACAACTTTGGCGCGTATGGGTTGTTTCAAGTCGACCAAGCGATTGTCCCTGTGCCCGTTAAGAGCGCTTGCATTGATCTCGCGTTGAAAGCGGTCACAGCCGACCTCGCCCCTGATATTCAGCGCGAAACATCCTCTGAATCTGTTGGCCCCCTGTCCGTCACCTACGTGCAGGGCGCGCCGCAATACGCGCAATACCGGGCAATAGATTTGGAGCTTAAACCATTTTGCGAGCACGCTGGTGCGATGTTGGTGCGGGCATGACGCTCGATGCCAGCGCCCGCGCAGCCGCAGCGCGCATGCTCGCCAAATACGGCAAGGCATGCACGCTTAACAAAACCACGGCCGGCGTGTACAACTCTGAGACCGGAACAATGGCGAACACAACGGCCACTCACCCGGTCAATCTCTACCTTGCCGCGCCGAACAGTCAGGAACTTGCTGGCGGACAGGCGCTTCAATCCGATGAAATTGCCATATTCCCGGCGCTCGGATTGTCAGTTGAGCCTTTGCCGAACGACACAATCACGGTGAACGCCAAGGCGCGCACTATCAAGAGCGTGCAGCGTGTTTGGTCTGGCGAACAGGTTGCGCTGTGGCGCTGCCGGCTTGAATCATGAGCAACAACGAGGCATTCAAGGCTGGCTTTGCCAGAATGATAAAAGCGGTGGGGGACAAGGCCGACGAGGTGGTGCGCAAGACCGCGCTTGATATGCAAACTAGTATGGTCAACATGAGCCCTGTCGGTGACCCGACTGGCTGGTTGTCGCTGAATCCATACTCCGACATAACGGTCCCTGGTATGAAGACCAAAAAGCCTAAAACGAAGAAAAAAGCGCCAGTTGGCTATGTCGGCGGGACCCTGCGCGCGAACTGGCAGACGGGCATAGGTTCAGTTAATACCGACACCAGTGCCGCGCCGGACAAGACAGGTAATGTGTCGATTGACCGCACAAAAACTCTCATGGCCGAGTGGAAGCCTGGGCAGACCATTTTTTTAACGAACACATTGCCATATGCCAAAGCCATCGAATACGGACATAGCCACACTCAAGCGCCGCAAGGCATGGTCAGAATCACCGTACAAAATTATGCGCAGTATTTGGCGGAAGCCGTGAATTCCGTGAAGGGTGCCAAATGAGCATTCCTATTGTTCGCGCCGCGCTAGAAAAGCGTCTAGCGCTGCTGACCCCGGCCCTTGTGACGGCGTTCGAGAACGTCACGTTCGCCCCAGTTGCGGGGGTGCCATATCAGCGTCTTAACCTACTGCCCAACACGCCAGACAACAGCATCATGGGTAGCGCCGTTTATTTCGAGCGCGGCATTTTCCAGATAAGTTTGATGTACCCGCTGGGCACCGGCCCAGGCACTGCGGACACACAAGCCCAGCTTCTGCGCGCGCACTTCAAGCGCGGCACATCGATGGTGGAGGCGGGGATCACCGTCAATATCAAGGACACACCGAAAGTGTCGCCAGCCTTTATTGATGGCGACAGGTACGCGGTCCCAATTTCGATGTCGTTTCAGGCGCAAATCGAAACTCCGTAATTCCGGCCCGCTCCGGTAGACCACGGCCCGCACTTCGCGGGCTTTTTATTTCCGCCCAATTAAGCGGGCATTCCGTAACCTTTTTGAAAGATAAATATTATGCCTATTGCTCAAGGATTCGCAAAACGTGTCGCAATCAAGCGTCAAACCACAAAAGGCGTCTTGGCCGGCGTGTCAGCGGGGCAAATTATGCGCCGCGAAACTGCTACGTTTGAGTTGGCCAAAGAGTCTGTTACGACCGAAAGTGAAATCACCAGCGTTCGCCAGGTCCGGTCTTCGCGTCATGGCGTCAAGATTGTTAACGGCACGCTCAAAGGCATATTTTCGCCAGGCACTTACGCTGACCCACTGAGCGTAATACTTCGCCGCGACTTCTCCGCTGTGGCATCCATTACGGCGGCTTCCTTCACGATTGCCGGCGCTGGCCCCTACACCGTCACACGTGCGGCCGGTTCATATCTCACCGACGGAATTAAAGTCGGCTTGGTGGTGCGCTTGACTGCTGGATCGTTCACCGCCGCAAACCTCAACAAGAATTTGTTCGTGACTGCCGTCACCGCGCTGGTGGTGACCGTTATCGTGCTTAACGGCTCCGCTCTGGTGGCAGAGGGGCCGATTGCTACCGCCACGATGGCTATCCCTGGCAAAGTAACCTACGGTGCCGATACCGGCCACACCAACATTTATCACACCGTTGAAGAATGGTATCCGGATGCTCTCGTTTCCGAGCGTAATCTGGATGTGAAATTCCACAAAGTTGACGTGGCACTCCCAGGCTCCGGGAATGCGTCCATCACTTTCAACGCGACCGGCCTAGATCAAACTTCAGATACGACCGCCTACTTTACCAGCCCGGCCGCCGAAACCAGTACGGCGGCGCTACAAGCGGCCAATGGAGCCCTGTTTGTCAATGGCGCTACTGTGGCGGTAGTGACTGATCTATCGTTTTCGATTGATGGAAAGGGCGCCGCCGCAGAAGGTGTTGTTGGAACCAACATTCGCCCAGACGTTTTCACCGGCAACCTGGCGGTGAGCGGTTCTTTTACCGCATATTTCGAAGGCGGCGTTATCCCAAACCTGTTTGTGAACGAGACTTCAACCAGCATTGTGTCGGCATTGACAGCGGGCAGCGAGGCCAATGCGGATTTTGTCTCGCTGGCATTGAGCAACGTAAAACTTAATACGTCATCGCCGAATGACACCGCGACCGGCTTGGCGCGAACCTACCAGTTTGTCGGCATATACAACTCGGCCGGCGGCGCGGCGCTTGCTAACCATGCAACATCAATTATGGTGCAGGACAGCCAAGCAGCTTAACGCTACCCCCCGCCAGGCATTCGCTTGGCGGGATTCAACCCACAAGAAAGAACACGCTATGCTTGACCTACAAAATATCGACACCCCGAAAAGTTCTGAAACCGGCCACGAGATCGAACTGGAATATAACGGCAAGCCGACAAGCTGGTTTGTCACGGTGCGCGGCGAGCATTCCGCTACCGTCAAAAAATGGCAACTGGGCATCGGTAACAAATTCCGGCTTAAAGAGTTCCAGGATAAGCGGAAGGGCAAGGGCGACAGCCCGGCACCGATGACAGAAGATGACTTGGAAATCGGCCTGCGCAGCGCCGCCATGCGCGTAGGTGGCATGCGGGGCATTATTTACGCTGGCGAGCCGTTGGTCTTCAACGAAGCCAACGCCTATGACCTAGTGCGTCGTCATCCGCCATTTGCCGACCAGATTCTTGAAGCATCGGCCGACGTGACAAATTTTATGAGAGCGCAGTAAGCACGCTGGTCGAGTATGCCAGGCACGAATTCCGCCTTGGCAAGTGCGACAAGTCGGGGCGATCACTGCGCGAGACATTGCAAACCGTGGAGCGGATGACCGGGCGAATGCCTGATGAAGGTATTAATCCGGCACCATTCCCCGAAGCTGCATTTGATGTATGGGGCTGGTTCTTGCAAATCAGCCGTGGGCGACAAAGTGGCATTAACGGGCCGATGGCGCTGAGTAGCACTGAGATACTGGCATTTTTCCAGCTTGAAGGCTGTATGCCTGACGGGTGGGAACTAGGGGCCATCCGTGCGCTCGATATGGTGGCGCTGGAGTCGATGAAGGAAGCCGGGTAGTTTTCAAATCTCACGCCACACCACGCAGCCCGCTTCGGCGGGCTTTTTATTTCCAGGCCCACGCTAACTCGCGGGCCTTTTTTATTGGGTCTCCATGAGCCTTGATCTGCATACAATCGGCATGGCAATGGAGACATCCGGCCTTGAAAAAGGTACGCGGGCGCTCAAGGATACCGAACAGGCGGCCAACAAGGCCGCCGAGGCCGCTGACAAACTTGCTGCGGCCGCCAAGCGATCGGCCGCCAATGCGGAGGATATGGCGCAATCCGTTGCCCGCGCCAAAACAGCGACCGAAAAAGCGGCGCAACAGACGTCCGACTTTATCGCAAAGCTGGAGCGACAAAACGCGACATTCGGTATGACCGGCTCACAATTGGCCCGGTACGAGGCGTCGTTGCTTGGGGTGACAAGGGCGCAGAGAACGCATATTGACACGCTTCTTAAAACTGCCGACGCCAATGAGAAGGCGTCGGGCGGTTTAATGACCGTTGCCAAGGGGTTTCTCGGCGCAGCCGCAGCCGCATTAAGCTTCAGTAGAGCACTGTCCGCCGCAGAAGAGTGGACGGCCATGAATAACAGAATAAAACTTGTCACAAAAAGTAGTAGCGAATTCACGCAGGCGCAAAATAACATCCTGCGTTTGGCCAACGAAACCAGGCAGCCCCTAGCAGAAACAGCCAGGTTATATCAGCGCCTGGCGATGAATCAAAGTCAGTTGGGGCTGACCGGCGCAGAGATGACGGAAGTCGTCAAAACGATTTCTCAAACAATGGTAATTTCAGGCACGGACGCAGTTGGGGCGAGCGCCGCACTGGTACAGCTTGGGCAGGCGTTTGCGTCCGGCGTGCTTCGCGGAGAAGAGCTCAATAGCGTAATGGAGCAGGCACCAGCCTTGTCACAGGCTATCGCCGCCGGCATGGGAAAGACGGTTGGCGAGTTGCGAGCAATGGGGGCCGCTGGAACTTTGACAGCCGAGGCGGTGGTGTCTGCTCTGCAAAAGCAGGCGGGCGCAGTAGACGTGAATTTCAAAAAAATGTCGGGCACAGTCGGCCAAGCCATGACTACGGTCAACACCAATATCACCGAATTTATCGGGAAACTAGACCAAGCGGCCGGCGCATCAAAGGCGTTCGCTGCCGTGATTGTGGCCCTTGGCGATAACATCGGGGCAGCGGTAACCGCCGTGGCAACTCTTGTAGGTTTTGGCCTTGTGACGTGGCTTTCTTCCGCCACGGCTGGCATTGGTGGCGTGACAGCAGCACTTATGGCCGCGCGTGTGGCCGCAATGGGGCTCATAGCTAGCATTGGCCCGATTGGCTGGATCGTCCTTGGCATCGGCGCACTTGCTACCGCATGGCAGGCGGTTGGAAACAGGGCCAAGACAGCGGGGATACAGACCGATGATGCCGCGTCAACGGCGCGAGCCGCGGGTGAAAAACTTACTGCCGGACTTGGCAAGGCATTGAGTGCCATTTCGAAGGGCTATGATGAACTGATAGCGAAGCAAAATAAGGCGCTCGGCATTGCGCCGTCAGCGGCGCAAGAGATGGCTAACTCGCTCAAAAACGCCGACGCGCAAATAATTGCGCTTGGCATGAGAATGAGGCAATCCGTCGAGGGCACCGGCGATTTTGCAGCGATGGATTCGAAGGCCAGAAGGGCAGCGACGGTCAATATGATGGCGGAAATGCAGGTTTTTGCCGACCAGCGCATTGCCACTGAAAAACAGGTTGTCGAATCCAACGCCAAGTCCGTCGATCAGTACGTGCGTGACACGGCGCGCATGACCGACGCGCAGCGCAAGGATATGAAGCAGAAAAATGCAGGGTTGGAGTACGCCGAGGCATTTCGCCGCGCCAATGGTGATATTGGCAAAGAAGTGGACGTGCGCAAGGCGTATATGCGAGAGATTGCAAATATAAACGAGGAGCACGCCAAGAAAAGCTCCGGGCAAAAGGAAGCCGCCGCAGCCGCCAGCGAATACGACAAGCTCATCACGTCGATCAACGAAAAGATAGCGGCCACACAGCTTGAAATCGACAGCGACACGAAGTTGACCGCCAGCGAAAAGATGGTCGCGCAGGTCAGACTTGACGCGGAAAAAGGTCTGATAAAAGGTATTGGCACGAATAAAATTTATCTTGATGGACGGCTCGCTCTGCTAATTGCCAATGAAAAAGAGTTGGCAAGCAAAGAAGCGATGGCGAAGGCATCGGCCGACCTTCTCACCACCGGACAAAAAGAAGTTCAGCGTATTACGGACGAAATAGAAAAGCAGAAAGAACACAACGAAACAATCGGCAAGACCGCCGCGCAGCTTGAAGAACTTGTCGCTGCGCGTGAGGAAAGCCGCGCAGCGGCGATTGATGACACTGCCGCCGCCGTTGAAAACGCTGCCGCCTATGCGGGGGAATTGCATGACGCATATGTTTCCTATGCCGCCGATCTGCGCGAGCAGGCCGAAGCGCTGCGTGAGCTTTCCGGTCTAAAACGGCAGGCGTCTACCCGTCAAGTTGTTTCTGGCGAAGCAAAGAAATCCGCCGAAGAATGGAAGCGCTTTACTGACGACATTGAGCGCGGCCTGACCGATTCTCTGACGCGCGGATTCGAGGGGGGGAAAGACGCTGGAAAGAATTTTGTCGGCTCGGTTAAGAATTTACTTAAAACCGCCGCGTTCAAGATGGTCATTCAAGCGACGGTTACACCAATGTTGAACTCTGTCGGGAACGCGATCGGCGCGACCGGCAGCGGTGGCAGTTCTGGCGGCGGACTGTTAGACATGGCGTCTAATATTAGTTCTGCCTACGACAAAGCGTCCAGTTTGTTCGGGTGGGGCGCCGCATCGGCTGGGACAGGGCTTGCTGCGACCGGGGCGACAGGGGCCGTCCTGGGTACGGGTGGCACGGCTGTGGGCGCAGTCGGCATGGGTGAGGCACTTGGCACCGGCCTTGTGCTGCCAAAGGCAGCAGCCGCTGTTACTGGCGCGGCCGGCATGGGCGAAGCGATAGGTACAGGACTTATTGCGGAAGGCGCGACAGGGGCCGCTATGGGTACTGGCGCGGCATCTGGAATAATGACCGCACTCCCCTATATTGGATGGGCGATTGCCGCCATTGCATTTATCTCGCAGTTTGTTGGTAAGGGGGGCGGGCCGAAAACAGAGGGCGATTATTTCGCCAGCATCGGCGCCGGCGGCACGGCGGATAAACAGCAACAGTTTCATGGGTCGGACTGGTACACAAAGCACGATTCCGACGCAAATATGGGGACTCTCGTAACGCCCATCGCCACAGCCATTTATGAGACGGTCAAGGATTTAGGAGGAAGTTCTGCCGGTATTTCGCTCGGCCTTGGTTACAACACGGATCCAGAAGGGACAGCCCCAGACAACGTAACCGCCGGCGTGATGGACGCTTCTGGCGGCTATCTTTACGGGC
>Ga0105047_10017773_pt1 | contig 11062 bp, 9 predicted proteins | sample MAT04_FD_78384 | JGI IMG/M metagenome (GOLD analysis project Ga0105047, IMG submission 78384) | Freshwater microbial communities from Lake Fryxell liftoff mats and glacier meltwater in Antarctica - MAT-04 (megahit assembly) | ecosystem: Environmental > Aquatic > Freshwater > Ice > Liftoff...
GACGCGCGCGATAAAAGAACCGTCATTCCCGCGCAGGCGGGAATCCAATTTAGTTGGGTGTCACTAAATACTGAAAACTTAGATTCCCGCCTGCGCGGGAATGACGGCGTAAAGCCAAGTACCGGGAACAAGTCGTGCCAGATCAATGGCCAATAAGGTGTATCAATTGCGAAGCACCACACTAGGCAGGCTCTGATAAAGTCCATTTCATCGCGTCGACTTTGCCAAATGAGGTGTTGCTCGCACAAAAACATCTCCCCACACATCAAACACATGCGCGTCGATATTTTTATATCCGCGCCCAGTCGGGCTTAGAACTGAACTTCATCGGACCGTCCCGGCACCTCAAGTCGGCGTGGCGACTGCCGATAGCAAGACATTGAGGTATGCATTGGCCGACCTTGATTCAAGGAGCGAGGTACAAAGCGCTGCATCTTGACCTCGAGCGGCGCGTTTACGCCCTTTTATTGCGGGTCGTTGCGCGGCAAGCAATCAATGTCCATCAGCAGGAGCGCCAGTCGCAATGATGATCGAAGAACATATTTCGGGTGCCACAATCGGGGCCGTGAAAACGCTGCTCGCGGCGCTGTATGCACGAATCCCGCTCAAGCTTTGGGCAATCTGTGCGGTTGATGGCGAGGATTGGCGCGTCATCCATATGCACGACACTAACTCCGGGATTAGCCGGCGACAGTTGCTCGGCTGGCAGGCGGACTTTCGCTACGAAATTGATCGAATAAACAACCGCCAGCTGCTGCCAGCCGCAGCTGGCGAGCTGCCTGAAAGTGGCGCGCCAGTGTACGAGGTGCCGAGGCGGCGTCCCGCCGCACTCGACGAAACACGCACTGATGTCCTGGTCAAGGCCTACATCGGCATACCGCTTTATGACGGGACGCGACTACTCGGTACGCTGTGCGGGGCAGATCGCGAGCCAGATGTCGCTGGCGTCCGCCATGCCGACGGACTGGTCCGTCAGACGGCGAATCTGATCAGCCGCCTCTTGACCATGGAGGCGCATGTCAACACCCAACGCATGATGGCGGGCGATCGTTCAGATGCGACGCGGCGCGATGCGTTGACAGGGCTGCTCAACCGGCGCGGCTGGGATAGCGTGATTCGCCAAACACGCGGTCAGTTTGGCACGCATGTGAACGGCGTGATCGTGGTTGAACTGTGGGGCTTGCAGAAGACCAATAAGCAAACGGGCGTTGATGCCGCAGATCGTTTGGCAAAGACGACCACCGCTTCTTTGACCAACACCATGCGTGAGCATGACGTTGTGGCAAGGTTGGGGCTCGGCTCGTTCGGCGTCTTGCTGCGCTGCGACAGTGCCGCAATGGTGCCGCTTATTGTTGCGCGTGTTGAACAAGGGCTGATCCGCGACGGCGTGACGGCGGTAAGCGGCCATGCGTTGTCGCCGCCCGAGCCGTCGCTCGACGCGGCGTTCATTACCGCGCACCGCATCATGGTGGCGAACAAACAACGGGCCGCCGCGCCGGCTGCGGTATAACACCAGCATCCCGCAGTCATTGGCCACGCGCGGCCGAGTCGTTTGTCCGCGGACAGATGTTTGCGGCTACACTGATGGCCAGCGCCGATTGGCATACCGTCCGGCGCGACTGACGGCAGGGGCGCGCCTTTGTCGTCATCAGCAACGTTCCCGACATGAATCTCTTTGCGCTCTTTCAATCTCGCTTCCCCGCCGATCAAACGGCGACTGTGCTCGAGACCGAACTCGGCCGGGCGGTGACGTTCGCCGAGCTTGAGGACACCACTGCGCGCTACGCCGCATCGCTCGCCGCGCTCGGCGTGTCGCCGGGCGATCGGGTTGCCGTGCAGGTCGAAAAATCGGTCGATGCGGCCATGCTCTACCTCGCATGCCTGCGTGCTGGCGCGGTCTATTTGCCGCTGAATACGGCGTACCGCGAAGGCGAAATCCGCTACTTTTTGGGCGACGCCACGCCACAGGTGTTCGTGCACGCGGCGAAAGATACTGCTTGGGTGGCGCCAATTTGTGCGGCGCTGAAGGTGCCGCACCGGTTTACGATGGATGCGGACGACGTAGACGTTGATACCAAACTCAAGGCGGGGAGCGCAGATTGGAGCAAAAATGCCTCAAAATGCCCGCCGATGCTAGGGTTTCAACATCGAGATGACGACGATCTAGCGTGTATTTTGTACACCTCGGGCACCACCGGTCGCAGTAAGGGCGCCATGTTGACGCACCGCAACCTGTCGTCCAATGCGCTGGCGCTACACCGCATCTGGGGTTTTCAGGCGAACGATGTGCTGTTGCACACACTGCCGCTGTTTCATGTTCATGGATTGTTTGTCGCTCTGAATACCATCCTCCTGAACGGCGGCAGAATAATCTTCCACACACGTTTCGATGCCGCTGCAACGATCCGCGCGATGCAGCGCGCCACCGTGTTCATGGGCGTGCCAACCTACTACACCCGATTGCTCGCCGAAGCCTCGTTTGACCATGCCTGCTGCGAGCACATGCGCTTGTTTGTGTGCGGGTCCGCGCCGTTGCCTGCCGAGACCTTCACCGAGTTTCAATCGCGCACCGGGCACACCATTCTGGAGCGCTACGGTATGACGGAGACCGGTATGATCACCTCCAATCCACTACACGCCGAACGACGCGCGGGAACGGTGGGATTTGCGTTGCCCGAGGTTGATGTTCGCGTTGCACTCGACGACGGATCTGTCGCCCGCGCCGACGAGATCGGCCACATCCAGTTGAAAGGGCCGAATGTGCTGGCTGGCTACTGGCAGATGCCGGACAAAACGGCGCAGGAGTTCACGCCAGACGGCTATTTCAAAACCGGTGACATGGGCACCTTCAGCGTCGACGGCTACCTGTCGATTGTCGGTCGCTCGAAAGACCTCGTCATTTCCGGGGGCTATAACGTCTATCCGAAAGAAATCGAGTTGCTGCTCGATACCATCGAAGGCGTCGCGGAGAGCGCGGTGATTGGCCTGCCGCACCCGGATTTTGGCGAAGCCGTCGCTGCCGTTGTGGTTGGTCAACCGAAGGCGGCACTTGAAGAATCGGCAATCATCTCGACATTAAAGGTCCAACTGGCCAATTTCAAGGTGCCAAAGCGGGTGTTTGTGGTCGATGAACTACCGCGCAACGCGATGGGAAAAGTGCAAAAGAACCTGCTGCGTCAGCAATACGGCAATACATTTAAATAACATCCCCGGTACACCTTGTCAGGCTTTGGCGCGTTAGTTGGACAGTGCCCGCGGCGCTGGCCGCATCTTCAACACTTTTTGGACAGGTTGGCTCTAGAACATGATCGTTTTCAATCTCTCATGCGCGCACCAGCACCACTTTGATGGCTGGTTTCGCTCGACTGACGATTTCGAGCAACAAGCGGGCAACGGCATGATTGCCTGCCCGATTTGCGGCGACGCCCAAATCGCAAAACTGCTATCGGCACCGCGCATCAACCGCAGCATGAGTACTGCTGCCACCGCCGATTCCAATGGCGCGAATGCTTCCAGTGAAGCGACAACTAACGGCGTGCATCCAAGAGCCCCGGCGCATCAGGACGCAGTTCGCGCCTCGATGATTCCCGGTCTGCAAGAGCACATGCTCAAACAGTTCAAACAGTTCGTCGTGACTAATACCGAAAACGTCGGCGGCGACTTTGCCGAGACCGCGCGCAAGATGCACTATGGCGAGGAGCAACATCGCAATATCCGCGGTCGCGTTTCGCGTGAGGAGTCGCAAGCGCTGCGCGAAGAAGGTATCGAGACGGTGGGGCTGCCGCCTGGTATTTTTCTCGACGAGGGCGTTCAGTAACTAGTGTCGTGCTTCGCAATTGATACACCTTATGGGCCATTGATCCGGCACGACTTGTTCCTAGTACTTGGCTTCACGCCGTCATCCCCGCGCAGGCGGGAATCTTAGTTTTCAGTATTTGGTGACACCCAACTAAATTGGGTTCCCGCCTGCGTGGGAATGACGGTTCTTTTATCGCGCGCGTCGCCTTCGTAAGCGGTGGATCGATTAAGTTACAAACAGAGTGAAGCACCACACCAGCCACCGCCTTCTCAAGCGCGTCGCGGTGTGAGGCTCTCACCAGCACGGGATCACATCTAGGGAACCTCTGATTAAGTCCATTTCGTCGCCATACGTCGTTGCTCACGCAAGAAATCCTCCTTACATATCAGACATATGCGGCGTCGAATTTCTTGCGCCCGCGCCTAGTCTGACTTAGAACTGAACTTAATCAGCGGTTCCCTAGATTAGGCTCCGGCGTTCGCGGGAGCAGGTGAAGGCTTGGGCTGTTGCCGCCCAAACAGAGAAGCGCAGAAGAATTCACAAAAATGCAGAAAAATAAAGAAAGCACTGCAGGTGGCATAGCAAACCCCAGCCACCTTCCCTCGCGCAGGCGGGGGCCCAATTTCGAATTGCATGGATTCCAACAGAATTACACTTCACGTGGCTTGGTCGGCAGCAGTAGGGCCATTGCGGCAACCAGCAGCAAGATGGCACCGCCCGCCGCAAATGGCGCTTTGACGTGGTAAACCTCCGACAGCACGCCGCCCAGCGCCATGCCGGCACCGAGCCCGGTGACGATGAAAGTGCCCGACCAGGTGAAGGCTTCGGTGGTGTACTTGGCCGGCGCCATGCGTGATATCAGCAATGCCTGCAGCGCGAATGCCGGCGAGATCGCGCAACCGGCGATCAACGCCACCAGCGCGAACAGATAGCGGGCCTGACTAGCGTCAACCGTCAAATGCAGAAACATCAATACACCGAACATCGCCAGCAGGATCGCGAACTGGCGCTCCATCGGCATCTTCCAGTTGGTCGCGCCAAACAGCGCGCCGCCGACGGCGCTGCCGAGGGAGTTGATGGCCAGCAGGACTCCTGCAAACGCCGGCAACAGCAGCGAGGTCATGTAGGCCGGATAGCCGATTTCCAGCATACCGCATGCCATGGCGAGGCCGAACAGCACGGCGAATAACAGGATCAGACGTGGGTCGGTCAACGGCCCCAGCAAATGTCGCTCCACGTCCGTCTCATGCTTCCAGTGCTTGAGGGCCGGCGTGCGCATGAAAATCAGAATCGACGTGGTCGCAGACACCCACGCAATCACGATTGCGGCGGTCGGATTGGCAAGTGCCAGCACGATGCCGATGATGGCGGGCCCCAGTGTGAAGTTGATCTCCATGAGAATGGAATCCACCGCGAACGCCATGCGACGCTCGTGATCGCCATCAAAGCGGTGCCGCCACATGGCGCGCGTCATGGTCGCAATCGGCGTGGTAAAGAGTCCCATTGATATTACGCAGGCGACAATCACCGGCATCGGCCATTGCAACCAAACCGCGATGATCAACAGCCCGAATGACAGCGGATCCATCACGCCGCAGACCAACAGCGGCAGTCTGGGTCCGATGCGATCAATCAGACGTCCTTTGATCGGCGAGGACACTGCCATCGCGAAATACAGAACCCCCAACATCATGCCGGCAAGTTTGAAGTTGCCGAGCGCCTCGCGCAGGAACATCACCATCGACAACGCGATCATGCCGACCGGCATGCGCGACAGGAACGTGATGAGGAGCGTCTGACGCACGTCTGGTAATGCCAGAAAATGGCGATAAGGGGCTAGAAAACGGTTGAGCATGAAGAGGGGGAAACGCGGGATGTGCGGGATGCGCGGTTAGCGCAGGAAGTACGGAGCGTGCGGGGCCGGGGACGGTCAACGTAACATCGTCGCGCAACCCGACGGCTGTTATTGTTTGAGCGCTGTGTTAGGCCATGCTCTTTCCGACACGCTTGCTGTTGGCGCCGATACGTTTCAATCTGCGCCGCTCGGGCGCGATTTATCCAGCACCGCCAGCGTGATCCGCGATATGCACACCAGTTTGTCGTGCTGGTCGGTAATGCGAATCTCCCAAAGTTGGGTGGCACGACCGATGTGGATCGGACGTGCGGTGCCGGTGACGATGCCATCACGCACGCCGCGTATGTGGTTGGCATTAATCTCCAGCCCAACTACGTTTGATTTCGCCGGGTCGACGCAAAGATATGCGCCGGTACTACCCATCGTCTCGGCGAGCGACACCGACGCGCCACCGTGCAGCAGGCCGAATGGCTGCTTGGTGCGGTCATCTACCGGCATCGTTGCTTTCAGATAGTCGTCGCCAATCTCGGTGAAGACAATGCCGAGATGGGCGTCCAACGTGCGCGATGGCGCGCACAATTGTTCGATAGAGGGGCGGTTGAACCAGATCGCATCAGGCATAAACAATCTTGCTTTAAAAGGGAATGCCATTCTGACAGAGGTTTGGTCCGCCGAACCCTACTAGTAGAAGATCACCTTCGCCACCCACGGTAGCAACAGCGCGCCCAACAACGCATGCAATCCCATCCCAAGACTGGCATAGGCACCGGCGCGCGGATCGACCGAATACGCGCGCGCCGTGCCAATACCGTGCGCCGCGACACCGACGGCAAAACCGCGTTGCGACCAGTCGCGAATGCCTAGCGCGTTGAGCAACGGCGTGGCGATCAGCGCGCCAAAGATGCCCGTCGAGAGCGCAAACACTGCGGCCAGCGTTGGGGAGCCGCCGATCTGTTCGGCAATGCCCATGGCGATCGGCGCCGTGACCGACTTAGGCAGCAACGAGGCCACCATTGCTGGCGGTGCGTCAAGCGCGCGCGCGATACCGACGGCCACCACCACCGACACCGTCGCCCCGGCAAGCATCGCCACGAGCAGCGGAATGGCTCGCTCGGCGAGTTCGTTCCACAACCTTGCCAGCGGAATGGCGAGCGCCACGGTCGCGGTACCGAGCAGAAAGTGGACGAACTGCGCGCCCTGAAAGTAGGCTTCGTAGCTGGTGCCGCTGATCGTCAATACGCTGATAATGAGCGTGACCGCGATCAACACCGGATTGGCCAACGGAAACTTGTTGGTGCGCTGGTAGATGGCGTCGGCGAGCACATAGGCAACAAGCGTCAAGGTTAGACCAAACAGCGGCGTGGCGGAAAGATAGACCCAGATCTGCGCGAGGTTTTCGAGTCCGACCGGGAGGGCAGTGCGGGCGTTCATTTTGGCGGCGGCGGCGACGGCGATTCAATCGGCGACAGGGCTCGAAGCGTCAGCGCGGTCGTGGCGATCGCCGCCACTGTGCTAAGGATAATCGCGAGCACCCACGCCGCGCCGCTCTGCGCAAGGGTGGCGGCATACAGCATCACGCCAACCGCCGCTGGAATGAAAAATATCGACAAGTGCGCGAGTAGTCCGTCAGCGGCCGTGGCAATCGAGGGGGCGATGCGTCCGCGTGCGACCAAAAAGCCGAGCAGGAGTAACAAGCCGATCACCGGCCCGGGAATGACGCCGTGAATGAAACGCGAGGCGACCTCGCCCAGCGACTGAAACACCAACAGAATCGCAACACCTTGAATCATGAGACGAGAATGCCTGTCCGAAGCTGAAAAGGCAAGGCAAAATAGGCATTGCCAGCGGCCGTCGTATCGGGCTTCCCGAACTTATCAACCAGGTCCAAGATGAATAAAACCAACATCAGCGCAGAAGACCTGTGGAAGATCCAACGCCCTGCCGGCCTCTCGCTGTCGCCCGACGGCGTACAAGCGGTTTGCTCGTTAACCAAGCACGACATGGCAAAGAACAAGTCGGCGACGTCGCTCTGGCTGCTATCGACGTTTGGGGGCGGGCCCAGACGCCTGACATCGTGCGGTGAGAAAGACGGGCAGGCGGCGTGGTCACCGGACGGTAAGTGCATCGCCTTTGTCGCAACACGACAGGACGACAAAGAGCCGCAGTTGTACAGCATCGCGCCGGACGGTGGTGAAGCGACGCGACTGTCGAATATCAGCACCGGGGTATCAGGTATCAAGTGGTTCGCTGACAGCAAGCGCATCGCCTTTATCTCTTGGGTGTGGCCGGACTTGAAGTCAGACAAGGAGCAGGCCAAGCGTCTTAAGGAAAAGCAGGACGATAAGGTCAAGGCGCACGTGGTGGAGCATTCGGCGTTTCGCCACTGGGATCATTGGCTGAGTGACGGCCGCGTGCCGCATCTGCACTTGCTCGATGTGGCTAGCGGCAAATGCCGTGACCTGTTCGTCGGGACGAAATTTGAGTTGCCGCAGTTCGACACCGACCAGCACGAGTTTGATCTGTCACCGGATGGCAAACGCGTGGTCTTCAATTTCAATCCCAGCATTGACAAACGTGGCGATCAGCCATACGACATCGTCGAAATGGAGATCAAAAACGGTAATGCGGTCACACCCATTAAAGGCGGCAAGTTCACTTGGCATCATCCGCGTTACAGTCCGGACGGTAAGTCGATCGCCGTGCTGGCCAACAAGATTGCGCGGTCGATGGATGACGACAACAAACTCGCGATCCTTGATCTCAAGTCGGGCAGGGTATCGGTGAAGACGACGTGGGATCGGGTGGTGAACCACCCGCTTAAATGGTCAGCTGACAGCACATCGATCTACTTCACGGCAGACAACCATTCGCGTGTCTCGGTGTGGCAATGGAAGCTCGGTGGCAAGGTGCCCGGCGTGGTTGCACAAGGCGGTACGGTGTCGGAATTTGATGCGATTGGCGACACGCTGGTGTTCGTGCGCAATAACATGTCGTCACCAGCACAAGTGTTCGGCAAGTCGCTGACCGGCGCTGCGCTTGAGGCGCCGCTCGAATCATTCAATGCGTCGCTAATGGCTGGCTTCAAGCTTGGCGACGTGCGTGAATTCACCGTCAAGGGCTGGAACGGGAAGGATGTGCAGATGTGGGCAGTCTATCCACCCAATTTTGACGCCAAGAAGCAGTGGCCGCTGCTGCATTCGATTCACGGTGGTCCACACGCCAACTGGGGAGACAACTTTCACTTCCGATGGAACAACCACGTATTTGCCGCCCAAGGCTACGTCGTGGTTTGCGTGAATTACCACGGTTCGCTCGGTTGGGGAAACCAGTTTCTGGAATCCAACAACGGCAGTTTTGGCAGCAAAGAGCATATGGATGTCGAAGCAGGCACAGATTTCATGCTCAAGCAGGGTTACATCGATAAGAATCGCTTAGCCGCCTCCGGCGGCAGCTACGGCGGCAAGATGGTGGCGTGGATGAATGGCCGCAACGGGAAGCAAAAGGGTGGCGACCGCTACAAGGCATACGTCTGTCATGCCGGGTGTTTTGACTGGCGCGCTATGTATGGGGGCGACGCGGGCTACTGGTTTGATTACTCGTTGAAAGGTCCATACTGGGATGACTCGGACAAGTTTGCCGCGCAAAATCCGATAACTGAGGTACGCCATGCGAAAACGCCGACCTTGGTGCTGCACGGCGCACTCGACTATCGCGTACCTGATCAGCAGGGACTGGCATATTACTCAACGCTTAAATCGCTGGGTGTGGCGGCGCGGCTGGTGTTCTTCCCAGACGAAAATCACTGGATATTGAAACCGCAAAATTCGCGGCTTTGGTATCGTGAGTATTTTGCATGGCTAAAGCGGTATGTCGGTTCCGGTCCGACCCGCCGATAATTGAAAGAGACTTGCTTGAGCACTGTTGAAAAATTGGGCACGTGAGTCAGGTATGAGGTTTTCACGCCTGTCGCTCAAGTCGAAGGTGACCCTGTTCGGAGTCGCCATCCTGGTGATCGTCGTATCGACGCTTGCCCTGTTCGCAGGTTCTTTGTTGCGCGCCGATACCGAACGCTTGATTGGCGAGCAGCAGTTGTCGATGACCAAACTGATTGCCGCGCAGATCGATGAGCGCGTTGCCGATCGGCTGAGTGCGCTATCGACGGTCGCCGCGGCGATTAATGCTGAAATGCTCACCGATCCGAAAGCGTTGCGGACGTTGCTGGAGCGCCGCGAAGTATTGATGCGACTGTTCAATCGCGGCGGCTTTGTGGTGGACGCCAGCGGATTCGCTGTTGCATCGGTGCCGCTGTCGGCTGGCAGAACGGGCCTCAATTTCATGGACAAGCCGCACACCGTTGCTGTCTTGAAATTGGGCAAGCCACTGGTTGGTCAGCCGCCGATCGGTAAAACGTTGGAGAAACCCATGTTTGTCATGGCAGCTCCGATCAAGGCGCCGGATGGCAAGGTGATTGGCGCGCTCATGGGGGCAACCGATCTTGATGCCCCGAATTTTTTGGATATCGTCACGTCCAGCACGGTTGGCAGGTCGGGCGGTTATATCATCATAGCCTCTGAGTCTCGTGTGATTGTGGCGGCAACCGACAAGACGAGATTGATGGAGCGGTTGCCTGCAGTCGGTGTGAATTCCGCGATTGACCGTCTCGTCGCGCAAGACGAAACGTCGGCAGTGCTTGTCAATGCACGCGGCGTGAAAGTTCTCTCGTCACTGAAGACAATTCCGTCCGCCAATTGGCAATTGGTGGCGTCACTGCCGATGGATGAACTGCTGGAGCCGATTGCGATCACCCGATATCGACTGCTTGTCGTCGCGTTGCTGTTGACGGCCATCGCGGCGCTGGTGGGCTGGTGGTTTGCCAAGCGCGAACTCGACCCGGTGGCGGTGACCGCCAAGCAGCTGGCTACTTCGGCGTCCTCGGGCTCAATGACGTTACCCATAATTTTGAAGCGGGATGACGAGATTGGCGAGCTGTTCAAAGCGTTCAGTTCGCAGCTCGCCGCGTTGAAGGCGCGGGAAGACGCGCTGAATCGCACCAGTGAGCTGGCAAAAATCGGTGGTTGGGAAATGGAGCCGGCGACGGACCGGCGGGTTTGGTCTTTGCAACTGTTGAAAATGCTCGAGATAGAGCCGCCGGTGTCGCCAGCGTCGAGTGAGGAAGTGCGGAAATTCTATACCCCGGACGGCCATCAAATGGTCCGCGACGCGCAGGTGGCTGCGGTGGCAAACGGTACTCCTTGGGATCTTGAGGTGTCGATGATTACAGCCCGAGGCCGGCCGATTTGGGCGCGTGCACAGGGCATCGCCGAGCAAGTCGACGGCGTGACCGTGAAGCTGATCGGTACGGTACACGACATTACTGACCGCAAGAATATGGAGTTGGCGCTGCGGGC
>Ga0105047_10017776_pt1 | contig 11061 bp, 10 predicted proteins | sample MAT04_FD_78384 | JGI IMG/M metagenome (GOLD analysis project Ga0105047, IMG submission 78384) | Freshwater microbial communities from Lake Fryxell liftoff mats and glacier meltwater in Antarctica - MAT-04 (megahit assembly) | ecosystem: Environmental > Aquatic > Freshwater > Ice > Liftoff...
GGAGGGCACACCGCCGCAGAAAGGATGGTGCGAAACATCAAGGCGGCCATGGGTGAAATCGAAACCGATGGCTTTCATCATGGCTTCGCCCAGCGCCTTCTGCTTTTCAATGGGGAAGGGGGCGTTGAAGGGCTTGGCCGGATGTCTGGCACGGCGTTCATCCTGGGCGGCGAGAGCCTCGGGAATGAACTGCTTCAGGAAGATTTTGAGTTCGGTGAAAACCGGGGTGATATCGGCGCTGCGGCTGCCGGGATCAAACTGCTCGATCAAGGCATCATAGGGAGCGAGTTTCAGGGCCTCAGCGCGGAGCTGGGCTTCCTCGCGGGCAAGACTTACGATGCCCTCAAAGGCAGGGAGAAAATCTTTCCAGTTTCCGCTCGAACGCAGTTCGCGCCAGAGCTGCTCGGAGCGCACCCGGGCCGACACCTGGCGGCGAACGAAATCCGACGAGAGGCAGGTGCGGTTGATGTAGTTTCGCTCGAATTCATTGACGGCGGTTTTTTGCGTGTCGCTCAGCGGTTCCTTGCGGGCGTCGGCAATCCACTCGGCGATATAGGGCGCCGATGCCATTTCATGGTGCATGCCGGCGAGCATGGACATGGCTTCGGCGCGCTTTTCCCCGCCGCCTGACGGCATCTGGACCGCCTCATCGACGCTGAGCATGGACTGGGCATGCTCAAGGGCTTCCAGTTTCCTTCCGAGATCGTCGAGTTTTGTGAAGGACATGGGGGCTGCATTCCTGATTGGAGAAATGCAAGCGTATGTGCCAGAGCGGCCAAGGTTTCAATGGCAAAATAGATCAGGCGAGCGTTGAGGTGACCGTTATTGTTGCGGTCATGATCAGTAGGGCCATTGCCAAAAGAATGCGGTTGTTAAGATATGCGTTTTCCATGGGTTTCCGTCCGGTTGGTATTGTGCAACGAACGTTGCCGCGGTTTGTTCCATCGCCAGTTATGAATGAACAACAGGGCGGCGAAGGTCACAATGATGCCCGCCAGGCCGAAGAAAGTTGGAAAGCCGGGCTTGGTTGCGTTGGACTAAGCGAGTATGCGCTTGGCGGCTGTCGCGGCGTTCCCAGTGTTTGGGGTGCCTTTTGGCTCAATCAGCAGGAGGTGAACCTCCTCGCGGGCAACGGGGCGATGCTCCACTCCTTTGGGGACTATGTACATCTCGCCGGGACCTAATGTGATGATCTTGTCGCGCAGCTCAATATCAAGGGAACCCTTGAGGACGAGAAAGAAGTCATCAGTTTCATCGTGCTTGTGCCAGACAAATTCGCCTTTGGCTTTCACGACCATGACATCGCATTCATTGTATTGGGCGATGGTGCGGGGAGAGAAGTAGTCGGAGAATGTGCCGAGCTTTTCGGCGAGGTTGATTTTGGTTTGCACAAATCTCTCCATGGTCGGGCTTGACCCGACCACCCAGTGGCCGGGTTCGTTCAGACGGTTGGAATTCAGCGTATGTGACAAAGTCTGGGTGGTCGGGTCAAGCCCGACCATGGAGAGCGGAGGGGATTACCGCTTCGCCTTTTCCATTTCGCCCACGAACCTTGTGAAGAGGTAGTGGCTGTCTTGGGGGCCGGGGGAGGCTTCGGGGTGGTATTGGACAGAGAAGACGGGGTGGCCGTCGAGCGCCAGGCCGGCGTTGGAGCCGTCGAAGAGTGAGACGTGGGTTTCGGTGACGCCTTGGGGCAAGGTGTCGCGGTCCACGGTGAAGCCGTGGTTCATGGAGGTGATCTCGACCTTCCCGGTGGTGAAATCCTGCACGGGGTGGTTGGCGCCGTGGTGGCCTTGGTGCATCTTTTTGGTTTTTGCACCGAGTGCCAAGCCAAGCATCTGGTGGCCGAGGCAAATGCCGAAGATGGGCTTGCCGCTGGCAATGAGCTTCTGGATTTCGGGCACGGCGTATTCGCCGGTGGCGGCGGGATCGCCGGGGCCATTGGACAGGAAGATGCCATCCGGATTCATGGCGAGAATATCCTGAGCGCTTGCGTTGGCGGGAACCACGGTGACATCGCAGCCAACTGACGTGAGGCACCGTAGGATGTTGCGCTTCAAGCCGTAGTCGATGGCGACGACTTTATAGGTGCCGCCGACCGCATTGGTGTAGCCCGTGGTCCAATTCCATTCCTTCTCGTCCCACTCCATGCGCTGGGTCAGCGAGACATCCTTGGCGAGATCGAGACCTTCGAGGCCGCCCCAGGCCTTGGCCATGGCGAGCAGCTTCTTCACGTCGAACTTGCCCTTGGCGTTATGGGCGACCACGCCGTTGGGCATGCCCTTGTCGCGGATCAGGTTGGTGAGTTCTCGGGTGTCCACGCCCGACAGGCCGATGATGCCCTTGGTCTTCAGCCATTTATCGAAATGCTTGTGGGAGCGGTAATTGGCGGGGTCGGTGACGGGAGCCTTGACCACACAGCCCTTGACCGCGGTGGAGGTTGCCAGGTTGGTGGTTTCAAGGTCGTCATCATTGGTGCCGACATTGCCGATATGGGGGAAGGTGAAGGTGACGATCTGGCCGGCGTAGGAGGGGTCGGTGAGGACCTCCTGATAGCCGGTCATGGCGGTGTTGAAGCAGACTTCGCCCACCGCCTCGCCTTCGGCGCCAAAGCCCTGGCCTTCGATGACGGTGCCATCGGCAAGCACGAGAAGGCCGGTGATGCGGGGGGTGTCCCAATCACTGAAAGCCCTGCGTGGTTTGGCCTTGGCCTTTTTCGGGCTGGTCATCATGGAATCTCCGGGAATTTCAAACTCTATGGGGGAGGACGCGCTTTGCGTCAAGGTTGCGGCGCATGGCGATAGGGACTATTCAGCGGGTTTTCAGCCAAGGATAGTGTCCCATGAGCCTGCGTGCCCAAATCAATGACGACCTGAAGACCGCCATGAAGGCGGGCGACAAGCGCAAGATTTCGACGCTGCGCCTGATGAATGCGGCGATCAAGGACAAGGACATCAACAGCCGCACCGACGGGCATGATTCAGTTCTGACCGCTGATCCGGGCCTGATTGACCTTTTCGCCAAGATGGTAAAGCAGCGGCAGGAGAGCGTTGGCATGTATGAGCAGGGCGGACGGCCGGAACTGGCGCAGCAGGAGCGCGAGGAGATTGAAATTATCCAGAGCTATATGCCGAAGCAATTGTCGGATGACGAGGCGAAGAAGGCGGTGGCCGGCGTGATCGCCGCGGTTGGCGCTTCGAGCGTGAAAGACATGGGCAAGGTGATGGCCGAGCTCAAGGCCAAGTATGCGGGCCAGATGGACATGGCCAAGGCCGGTGGGATTGTTAAGGGGTTGCTGGGGTAATTTAACATTGCTCCGTGGCCGGGCTTGGCGCCCGGCCCCGGATTGATTATTGAGCCTTCGCCGCGTTGCAGGTCACATCAGGATTATAGTCAGCGAAGTGGCCGGTTGAATTTTTCTTCCAGGCCCAAACGTGCAACTCGTAGAAGGGATCCAGACCGTAACGATTGGGAGCGCTGTTGAAGTTGAACAGGTGGCCTTCCAAGGCGGCCGGCCCCTTGAAGGCGATATATTCAACAGCAATCAGGTTCATCTTTCCGTCGGCCGTCGGCTCGTACATGACCGCTTCGGGTTTCGCGATGTCAGTGATGCCATCCTTGAGAAAATTGCCGTTGACGTAGTGAATGCCCATGGCGCCGGCCTGCTGGCTGCTGGCACAGGGAATGGGTCCGTAGCCTTCTGCAACGGCTACCGCCACATCCTTGAACCGATCATTGGCGGCGCGCACATGATCCACCAGGGGGCTGCCACTGTGGTCGTCCGCCAACGCAGGTCCAACTGCAAGCACGGATAAAAGGGCAAGGCCCATCGGTAAACGAAAAGTTTTCATCTCTTCCTCCATTTGATTGTGTATTTAGAAACGTGTTCGGCGAAACGCGGGCTTCAATGATAGAAATAAGGGTCGAGCACGCGCACCTCGGTTATCCGGGTGATGGGCAACGCGTTTTTCTGGCCTGCGCCGCGGATCGCCTCGGGGGTCGGCGCATCGTAGATGCAGAAGGTCTGTTTCCGGTCCAAGGACACAAAGGACTGGACCCAGGTTACCCCGCCTTCGGCATTGCGCGCGACGACACCGCCGCAAATGCTGTTTCCATCTTCGTTCACGGGAATGTTCAATCCTTCGGGAAAGCTGCGTTCAACTACATAGCGGGGCATTGGGACTCTTTCTGGTTGGGTTGCACGATGTAGGAGGCAATAGCTGGGGGCCGTAAAAGCAGCGTTTGGGGCTCGTAAAATCGGCACAAAAGCCTATAAAAATCCGAAACACATGCAAAACTGGGGAGAACCCGTGACCGTGCGGCTCGAAAACAACAAGCCCGTGAAGCTGCAACTGCTTGGGGAATTTTCCCTCTCCGGCAGCGACGGGCGTGCCATTGCCGTGACGAGCAAGAAGAACCGGGCCTTGCTGGCCATTCTGGCTCTTTCCGCCGGCCTTCATGCCACCCGTGAGAGGCTTGCCGGCCTTCTCTGGGGCGAGCATGGCGAGGATCAGGCGCGGAGCAGTTTTCGCCAATCCTTGGCCGTTCTGCGCAAGGAGCTGGGCGTGGCCGGAACGGCGGTGCTGGACATCCATGATGATCTGGTGGCTTTGCGGCCGGACGCCATTTCAATCGACGCCGTAGAGATTCTCAACGGGACGAATGCTCAAGACCCCGCTTCACTCCGTGCCGCTGCATTGCTCTATCGCGGTGACCTGCTGGCCGATCTGGCGCTTCGCGAGGAGGCCTTTGAAGCATGGCTTGGAGTTGAGCGGCGACGGCTCAGTGCAGCAGCGATCAAGCTGTTTGACCGGCTGGCAGCGCTTGAAACCGGCCACGCTCAAATTGACGCCGCGCAACAGCTTCTGGCGCTGGATAATTTGCGAGAGTCCTCCCACCGTCAATTGATGAAGGTTTATGCCAGCCAGGGAGAAAGAGGTCTGGCGCTGAAACAGTTTGAGGTTTGCAAGCAACTCCTCCACGACGAATTGGGTGTTGATGTTGCGGAAGAGACAGAAGCGCTTAAGCGGCAGATCATGGAAGGGGATAAAGGTCCAGGCAATGAGCCAACACATAATGCCCGTCTTCCTTCCATCGCCGTATTGCCGTTCACGAATCTTGGCGACGATCCGGCGCAGGGCTTTTTCAGTGATGGCGTGACGGCGGATATCATTACCGAACTGACGCGTTGGCGGTTGCTTTCGGTGCGGTCGGGCGCGGCATCATTCCGCTACCGTGGCCCGGCAATCGACTTGAAACAAATCGGGCGCGAACTTGATGTGCGTTACGTTGTCGAAGGCAGCGTCCGGCGGATGGGCGAGCGGATTCGCATTGCGGTGCAACTCACTGATACCGGGACGGGCAATCATGTTTGGGCCGAGAGGTTTGATCGGGAGCAGGCGGAGATTTTCGCTGTCCAGGATCAAGTTGTGCGGACAATCGTCAGTACGCTCGCCGGGCGGGTTCAAGTTGCAGCGGTTGAGGGCATGAGCCGGAAGCCACCAGCGAGCCTCGTTGCCTATGAATGTGTTCTGAAAGGCAATGCTTTGCCCTGGGACGATCCGGCAGGGGTGGCGGAGGCCACGCGGCTTTTTGCGAAGGCAATCGAAATTGATCCCGGGTATGGTTTTGCGCACGCCATGCTGGCCGTCATGTTCTACCGAAAATGGGCCGACGATTGGAGTTCTTCGGACGCGGCATTGAATGAAGCGTTTGTGCTGGCAAAACGGGCCGTCGAACTCGATAGCAATGACAGCACCTGCTTTGCCATCTTGGGACAGGTCCATCTGCTGCGGCGTTCTTTTGACATGGCGGTGCAATACGCGCGGCGGGCTGTCAAAATCAATCCGAACAATCAATGGAATACCGCCGACTTGGGCTTTGTTCTGCTCTATGTGGGCGATGCTGAATCGGCTGTGGACTGTTTCAACCGCGCCAGGGAGATCGATCCCTATTTTGACGCGCCGTGGTCCTGGTCCTGTCTCGCCCGGGCGCACCTGGTTCTGCACCGGTACACAGAGGCCCTGGCAGCATTTGAGCGTCTGGCAATCCGCGATTATTGGGATTGCGCACAAATGGCTGGCTGCCATGCCCGGCTGGCGGACATGGAGCGGGCGCGAGAGTGCGTGGCCGAATGTTTGAACTTGAGGCCTGACTTCTCAGTCAGCCGCCGCATGGCCAAGGAGCCGTTCAAGAATCCGGTTGATGCTGAACATCTGGCCGAATCCCTGCAAATGGCGGGGTTGCCGGCGTAGAAGCAGTTTATTATTTCCCGGCATCCACCGCGTCGGCGAGTTCGGCGAGAGTTGCGAAGTGGTAGTCGGGAATGACGACGTTTGCCACGGCAGGACTTGCGCCGAAGCCCGGCTGGTTTTTGCGGCGTTCAATCCAGCAGACGTGATAGCCCAATCGCTTGGCCACGGCGATGTCGTGGTACTGGCTTTGGGCGACATGGAGGAAATCATTGAACCTGAAACCCTGTACGCTTTGCCGTCCGCGGACATAAGCGAAGACCTGCGGGTCGGGCTTGTTCCAGCCCACATCTTCGGCTGTCACTACATCATCAAAGGGCTGTTCCAGCGTTTTGGCAAAATGCGACAGCGCCCAATTGTCGGAATTGGTCATGGCCACGAGGCGGAAGCGCTTGCGCAGGCGCTTCAAGGCGGCGATGGCATCGGGGAAGGCGGGCCAGCGCGGGATGGAAAGGCGAAAGCCCTGCACATCGTCTTCCGTTGACGGCAGGCCGAGCTTTGCAGCCATCTCACGGTACATAGGCGCCATCATCGAAGGGAAGGGCAGGCGCGGGGTTTCGTGATGCTGGCGATCCTCGGCAATCGCGTAGGCTTCGAGGATAGCCTGCGGGCTGGCAGTTTTTGATTTGCCCTGCACATAATCGAGGATGCCGGCTTCAAAATCGATGAGGGTGCCGACCACATCGAAGGTCAGCACTTTACGGTCGGTCAATGGCATTTGATTATTCCGCTAGACGATTTTTGTCGTAACTTTCACGTTCTTCTTGATGGCGTTGGAATAGGCGCAGGCGACGTGGGCCTTCTTGACGATTTTTTCGGCTATAGCCTTGGGCACGCCGGGGAGGCTGATGTCGAGTGCCACCGCGATGCCGAAGCCCTTCTTGTCGGAGCGCGGGCCGAAGCTCACATGGGCGGTGATGGATGAGTCGGGATGAATTGGAACGGTTTTCTTTTCCTTGGCGCTGACATATTTGATCGTGCCGAGCAGGCAGGTGGAATAGGCCGCCGCAAACAGCTGATCGGGATTGAGGCCATCGTCCTTGCCGCCCATCTCTTTCGGCTGGCCGATCTTGAAGTCGATCATGCCATCGGCGGATACAGCCCGGCCCTGGCCGCGCCCTCCGGTTGAGGTGACGTGGGCAGTGTAGAGTTTCTTGATTGCCATGAGGGCCTCCTTGTTGAGCTTTCATGCTGGCATGCCCACGTGTTGCTGGCAAGGCGGGGTCTTGCTAGGACATAGGCATGCGGTTTCCACCTTCTTTTCTTGATGACATTCGCGGACGGGTTTCGATCTCTTCTGTGGTGGGGCGGCGCGTGGCGTGGGACCGGCGCAAGACCAATGTGGGGAAGGGTGACTATTGGGCCTGCTGCCCGTTCCACAACGAAAAATCCCCATCATTCCATGTAGATGACCGGAAGGGGCGTTATCATTGCTTTGGCTGCAAACAGTCAGGCGACATCTTCACCTTCCTGGTTGAAAAAGAGGGCGCGAGCTTTCCTGAAGCCGTCGAACGGCTGGCGCAGGAAGCGGGCCTGCCGATGCCGCAATTTTCCGAAGCTGATGTAAAGCGCGAGGAGGTCCGCGCAAGCCTTTATGATGTGATGGAAATTGCCGCGGCGTTTTTCGAGGCGGAATTGCAATCAGCGCGGGGCGCCAAGGCGCGGGGCTATCTGGCGGACCGGCAATTGACGGCGGCCATCCAGAAAGAATTCCGCATTGGCTATGGGCCGGACGATCGCTCGGCACTGCGCTCGCATCTCGCGTCAAAAAACGTGACGGTGGAGCAGATGGCGGAAGCCGGATTGGTAATTGCGGGCGATGATATTCCCGTGGCCTATGATCGTTTCCGCGACCGGGTGATGTTTCCCATCCGCGATCCGCGCGGGAAAGTGATAGCCTTTGGCGGCAGGGCGCTGAAGGCTGATGTGGCGGCGAAATATCTGAATTCACCCGAGACGCCATTATTCCACAAGGGGGCGGTGCTTTATAATCACGACAAGGCGCGGGCGGCCGCCCATGAGCTGGGAGCCATCATTGCGGTTGAGGGGTATATCGATGTGATCGCCCTGCACCGGGCGGGGTTTCCCAATACGGTGGCGCCGCTTGGCACGGCTCTGACGGAAGACCAGCTTGCACTTCTATGGAAAGCGGCGGCGGAGCCGACGCTGTGTTTCGATGGTGACAGCGCGGGGATCAAGGCGGCTTACCGGGCGCTGGATTTGGCGCTGCCGCTGTTAAAGCCGGGATACTCGCTGAAATTTGCGCTTTTGCCGGAGGGGCAGGATCCCGACGATCTGCTCAAAGCCCAAGGGCCGGAGGCGGTGAAGGCGGTGATTGAGGCGGCGGAACCCCTGTCGGACGTGATCTGGCGGCGGGCTTTGACCGAAAATGACCGGGCGACACCCGAAAGAAAGGCGCAATTTGAGCGGGATTTGCGCGGGCTTTTGAACCAAATTGGCGATGAAACGGTGCGCAAGCACTATATGGCCGACCTCACCTCCCGTTTTGACCAGCTTTTCCAGCGCAACCGGATGGGAGGCAATTTCCGGCCGCGATCCCCTAATTTCCCGCAAAAACCATGGAAAAAAGGGCAAAAAGCCTGGGAAACGCCACAGCCAGCCTCCCCCCAGCTCAAGGCCATGGCGGCCTTTGCCGGCGCCCAAAAGGCCCTGGAACGGCGGGAACGGCTGATTGTGCTGACTTTCGTCAACCATCCTGACCTGTTACGGGACTTTCTGGACGAGTTTGCCGCAGCGGAATTCGCCTCGCGCGAGCTTGACTCCCTCCGTACACAAATCATAAATAGCGCCGCGCTTGAGCAAGGCCTTGATACGGCGAGGCTCAAGGGCCACCTGTTGTCTCGAGGCTTTGGCCCTAGTCTGGACCACCTCGAAAACCAGGCGACGCGTCTGAACGAATGGTTCCTTGGTCCTGCGGCTGCACCAGATGATGCGCGGACTGGCCTGCGTCAGATGTTCGCCTTACACCGGAAAACCGTAACGCTCGATCGGGAGCTTAAGGCGGCGGAGGCCGCTTTCACTGCCGAACCGACGGAGGAGAATTTCAACGCCCTGTCCGGGGTGCGTGAACAATTGCTATCGGCGGTTGGCTCCGAGGCCCTCATTGCGGGGTTCGGCGCCGCGTCCGGCCGGGTTGTTGACGTCATCTCGTAAGGCCCGGAACCAACATTAGTTAAGCGGTGTTTAAGACCGTAAGGCCTAGTTTTCACCCGAATCACCCCGTTTTGTGCGAATCACACGCACCTACCCGACGAAAGAAATTGCCCATGGCCCGTGCTGCCCAAGTCCGCGAAACCAAGCCTGAAGATCAAGACAACGCCAATGCGGCGGAAGACCAGGACAATGCCGCCGATGTGCCGGCGGAAGGTTCGGATTCCCCGGTCCTTGATCTTACCGATGCGGCCGTCAAGCGGCTGATCAAGACGGCGAAGGCCAAGGGCTACGTCACCCTCGACGAACTCAATTCAGTGATGCCTTCCGAGGAAGTCACCTCCGACCAGATCGAAGACATTTATTCGATGCTGGCCGACATGGGCATCACGGTTGTCGAGAGCGAAGAGGAAACCGAAAACGTCGTCGCCAAGGTTGAGGGCGAAGAGAGTTCGGAAACCGCCGTCATCAAGGTTGAAGCGGCGAAGCTGCCGACGGACCGCACTGATGATCCGGTGCGCATGTACCTGCGGGAAATGGGGCAGGTTGAGCTGCTGTCGCGCGAAGGCGAAATTGCCATTGCCAAGCGCATCGAGGCGGGCCGCGAGGCGATGATCGCCGGATTGTGCGAAAGCCCGCTGACCTTCCAGGCCATCATCATCTGGCGCGACGAACTGAACGAAGCAAAGATTTTGCTTCGCGACATCATCGATCTGGAGGCGACATACGCCGGCCCTGATGCGAAGAACAACCAGCCGGTGGCCGCACCCCAGCCCTATGTTCCGCCCAAGGAAGAAGTGCGCAAGCAGGCAGAGCTCAAGCGGCCCGAGCGGCTGAAGCAGGCGCAGCCCAGCAAGCGCGACGATGAATATGGCGACGTGCTTAGCCCTGAAGATTTCGACAAGCCGGTTATCGAAGACGATGATGACGATGAGGGCGATGACCTCGGCGTATCGCTTTCGGCTATGGAAGCGGAGTTGAAGCCCAAGGTTCTGGAAATCTTCGACTCGATTGCCAAGCAGTACAAGAGCTTGCGCAAATTGCAGGACCAGGAAGTGGCGGAGTCCACCGAGCTTTCGCCGAGCCAGGAGCGGCGCTACCGCAAGCTGCGCGATGATATCATTGCCGAAGTGAAATCCCTGGCGCTGAATAATGCCCGTATCGAGGCGCTGGTTGAACAGCTCTATGACATCAACAAGCGGCTCAATTCGCTTGAGGGCCGGCTCATGCGGTTGGCGGAAACCTATAAAGTTCCGCGCACGGAGTTCCTCAAGGAATACCAGGGCGACGAACTGAACGTGGACTGGCTGAAGCGGGTGGCCCGCCTCACCAAGCACGGCTGGAAGAAATTCGCCAATGACGAGAAGGAATCGATCCGCGTCATCCGCGACGAGATCTATGAGCTTGCCACCGCCACGGGCCTGCAGATTCCGGAATACCGCAAGATCGTGGCCATGGTGCAGAAGGGCGAGCGCGAGGCGCGCATTGCCAAGAAGGAAATGGTGGAAGCGAACCTCCGCCTCGTCATTTCCATCGCCAAGAAATACACCAACCGCGGCCTGCAGTTCCTCGATCTCATCCAGGAAGGCAACATCGGCCTGATGAAGGCGGTGGACAAGTTCGAATACCGCCGGGGCTA
>Ga0105047_10017777_pt1 | contig 11060 bp, 10 predicted proteins | sample MAT04_FD_78384 | JGI IMG/M metagenome (GOLD analysis project Ga0105047, IMG submission 78384) | Freshwater microbial communities from Lake Fryxell liftoff mats and glacier meltwater in Antarctica - MAT-04 (megahit assembly) | ecosystem: Environmental > Aquatic > Freshwater > Ice > Liftoff...
GCCGTGTTGCTGCAGTTGCGCGTTGGTGGGCAGGCGGCCCGCGATCGCGACGAGACCTGGCCACTCGAATGCGGCTGCATCGGACAAGAGACCACCGGTGCTGGCGGTCTCGCGAAGGCCCTGCGCACAGTACCCGTGATTGCGGGAATCGCCGAGCGCGTGCGTAGGGTGAACCCCGACGCGTGGATTGTGAACTTCACCAACCCGGTCGGCATCGTCACGCGCGCCCTTCTCGACGACGGTCACCGCGCCATCGGCCTGTGCAACGTGGCGATCGGACTGCAGCGATTCTGTGCGGAACTGCTAGGGGTCTCCGCTGCCGCAGTCGAACTGACTCACGTGGGTCTCAACCACCTCAGTTGGGAAACGGACGTCTCGGTCTTTGGCGAATCTGTGCTTGACCGCCTGCTCGACCAGTTCGGCCAACGCCTCGCCGACGAGGTCGAGTTGCCGCTGTCGCTTCTGCGCTCCGAGCGCAGTGTGCCGTCGTACTACCTGCGCTACTTTTACGAACACGATGCGCTCGTGCGCGAGTCGCTGACCTCCCGCACGCGAGCATCGGCCGTTGCCGCGCTCGAAACCGAGTTGCTTAACCTGTACGCCGATCCGAGGCTCGATACGAAACCCGAGCTTCTCAGCAAGCGGGGCGGCGCGTACTACTCCGAAGCGGCCGTGGCGCTTCTCGATGCGCTTCTCGGCGATTCCGGACCGAGCCGACAGGTCGTCAATCTGCGCAACGCCGGCACGATGAGTTTTTTGCCGGATGACGCGGTGATCGAGGTGTCGGCGCAGGTCGGCCCTGATGGCGCGCAGGCCATCCCCGTCGGCTCAATCCCGCCCTTGGTTTCTGGCCTTATCGCGCACACGTCGGCGTACGAGGAGCTAGCGCTCGCCGCCGCAATTCATGGAGGCCGCGATCGGGTATTCCGCGCGCTGCTTGCACATCCGCTCGTGGGGCAGATCGATCAGGCCGACCAGCTTACCGATCGCCTCCTCGCCGAGAACGCCGCCTGGCTGGACTGGGCGCAATGACCCTCGCGCAGCACACCGCGCACACCACCCGTGCAGCCGAGAGCACTATCATCGCGATCGATGGAGGCAACAGCAAGACCGACCTTGCGCTGGTGCGCGGGGACGGGACGGTGTTGCGGCGCGCGCGCTCCGGTCCGTTCATTCCGCACATTGTCGGCGCCGTAGCCGCCGTCGAAAGCCTGGTTTCGGCGGTCACCGAACTGTTGGACCAGGTCGGCCACGCCGACCACATCGCCGCCTACCTCGCCAACGCCGACCTGCCGATCGAGGAGCAGCGCATTCGCCAGGCGATGCTGGCATACGACTGGGCCACCACGGTGGTCGTGGAGAACGACACGCTGGCGCTGTTGCGGGCCGGAACGCTGGCGCCGAATGCGGTCGCCGTGGTGTGCGGTGCGGGAATCAACTGCGTTGCGGTCGCCTCCGACGGGCGACGGGTTCGCTTTCCCGCGCTCGGTCGCATTACCGGTGACTGGGGCGGCGGTTTCAGCCTGGCCAAGGAAGTGCTGTGGTCGACGGCGCGCGATGAAGACGGTCGGGGCGGCACCACCGCGCTCACTCGGGCCGTCGCCGACCACTTCGACAAGTCCACCGCGGTGGCGGTCTCTGAATCACTTCACCTCGGCGAGATCGACGGTGAGCGCATCCACGAAATCATCCCGATCCTGCTCGATACCGCCGCAGCAGGCGACGACATTGCCCGCGCGCTGGTTCAGCGGCAGGCGAACGAGATCGTTCTGATGGTCTCCGCGAGTCTCACCCGGCTTGAGCTCGGCGGCACCGCCACGGACATCGTGTTGGGCGGCGGGATACTCGGGTCGTTGCATCCCGTGCTGCTGGATGCCGTGCGAGCCGGACTGGCTGATGCCGCGCCGCTCGGAACCATCGTGCTGTTCGACAGTGTTCCCGTGATGGGCTCGGCCCTGCTCGGGATCGACTTTGTCTGGAACCACTCTGACGACCCCGCACTGGCGGCCGCTCTCGACCACGCACGACAACAGTTCGGAGCACGCTGATGGACGACCTGCGCTGGGGCCTCGTCGGCACCGGATTCTGGGCCCACGAAACCCACGCCCCGTCGATTGCCGTGACCTCCGGGGCCTCCCTTGTGGCGATCTGGGGCCGCAGCGCCGATGGCGCAGGGAGGTTGGCGGCCGAGTGGGGCGCGCTGCCGTACAGCGATTTCGATGAGTTTCTGTCGAACGTCGACGCCGTGAGTTTCTCGGTACCGCCCGACGTTCAAAGCAAACTCGCCCTGCGAGCCATTCGCGCGGGCAAGCACGTGATGCTGGAAAAACCCATCGCGGCCTCCATCGCCGCAGCCGACGAACTGGTCGACGCAGCGGGCGCCGCCGGGGTGTCGACCATGGTCTTCCTCACCCTGCTGTTCGACCCGCGGATGAGAGCGATCATCGCGGACTCTACCGCCGCCCAGTGGTCGGGCGGCAACGGGCTGTGGCTCGGCTCGGCCCTGATGGACGACAACCCGTTCAACACGCCGTGGCGACACGATAAGGGTGCGCTGTGGGATCTCGGTCCCCACGCTGTTTCGGTTCTTCTTGCCAACCTCGGCCCCATCGTCGACGTCACCGCGCGGCGGGGCGCGCTCGATCTCGTGCACGCCACATTCACCCACGCCAGTGGCGCGTCGAGCACCACGTCCTTTACCCTCTTCGCGAGCGACGCCGCCGATGGGTTCTCTACGGTGCTGTGGGGACCGCAGGGGCGAGCGCAACTGCCCGTCGACGATGTCGATGAGAGCATGGCGTTGCGGGTCGCGCTCGCAGAACTCGTCACCAACATCCGATCGGGAACGACCGAACACCGCTGCGACGTTGCCGCCGGACGCGACGTTGTTGCCGTGCTTGCGAAGATCGAGGCAGCGCTATGACGTCGGTAGAAATCATGTTTCCGCGACCGAATGAGGTCACAGTGGAGTGTCTCGACACGCTCGAGCCCCGTGCCGGTGAACTGCTCTGCGAGGCGCGCGTCTCGCTGTTGAGCACGGGCACCGAAACGTTTTGCCTCGCGGGCGAATTCGATGAGGGCACCTTCTGGCGGGAGTGGGTCGAGTATCCGTTTGCGCCGGGCTACTCAATGACCTCGGTCGTTGTGGCAGTCGGTGCAGGCGTCTCTCGCTTCGCGGCGGGCGATCGGGTGGCGAGCCAGACTCCGCACGCGCAGCGGTTCGTGGTGGCCGAAGCGGAAGCCGTCGCCATCCCGCACGACATCTCAGACGACCAGGCGGCCTGGATGTCTCTGGCCTGCACCACCCAGCTCGGGGTTCGCCGAGCCGAGCTGCAGCTCGGCGAAACGGTCGGCGTCATCGGGCTCGGCCTTCTCGGCCAGCTCGTTGTGCAGTACCTGGCCGTCGCGGGCGCCGGTCGCATCATCTGCATCGACACCTCTGAAGACAGGCTCGCCCTCGCGACGAAGCACGGCGCTACCGACGTGATCCGGGCTACAGCGGCCGACGCGCACGAGACGATCGTCGAGCTCACCGGCGGGCGGATGCTCGACGTTGTTTTCGATATCACCGGCCACCATGAGGTGCTCGCGTCAGCATCCACGTTGCTGCGCCAGTTGGGGCGTCTCGTGTTACTCGGAGACAGCCCGAACCCGAGCCGGCAGCGCCTCGGGCCACGCATCGTTGGCGACTCCATCTCGGTGCTCGGGGTACACGCATCCGCGGCGCCGGCGATTGCCACCCTGCGAGACCCGTGGACGATCGAGGCAATGACTGAGCTGTTCTTCCTGTATCTGCGCAGCGGCCGCATGGATGTCGACGGCCTGCTGTCGCATCGGTTCACCCCCGACCAGGCCCCGGAGGTGTACGCGAGGCTACAGCGTGACCGCTCCCCCTACCTCGGAGTCGTCTTCGACTGGACGGCAATCGATTCATGAGCGATCCGGTGCGTTGGGCGATCCTGCGCGCGGGAGGGCATGCGCGTCACGCTTTAGGAACCCTCAAACTCGCGTGCGAAATCTGACAGGAACATGTCAACGAGGTCACCGTGCACACGAAGGCGATGGGCACGGACGTCTTCGAGACTGGCCATAACCTCGGCCCGGCCGGCGGCATCCACCTCGCCCGCCGCCATCAGGTCGGCACACAAGCCGAGAGCCCGCGCCGCACGGTCGTACTGCGCGATCCAGGGTGCGGCCTCGGTGGCCAGCGCCTGGTTCTCGATGTTCGCCATCGCGGATGCCACCTCCCGAAGCCGCTCGGATTCGGCCGCCAGATCTGCCACCGCCGCAGGGCCGTCGCCGAATCCGTACCGGAACGCGAACCGTTCGAGATGTGCCGCCAGCTCGGGTGAGTCATCCGTGCACACCGCGGAGCCCCGCAGCGAATCCGCGAACACCCGCACCGTCTCGTAATCCGCGCCGGCCACCCGCCGAAGTGCGCGGTGCCAGCTCGCCTCGGGGTCGAAGGCCTCAGGGCCGGCAAGGTAGTCGGCGATAGACGACAGGGCGATCTTCGACGACTCAGCGTAGGGCATTGCGTTGGCGATAATGCCCCGCGAGTGTTCTGCGAGCGATGCCTCACGACCGAGGTAGGGGCCGAGATGTAGTTCGTGGGTCATGGCCACGTCGTTCACGGGAAAGTTGTCCCAGTACAGCGGCCGATGACCGGTCGCGGCGGTGAACCGTTCGGCGTCACTCGACTCGAGCACGGGCGCGCAAATCGCGCGCCCCGTGAAGAAGATGTCGATCGTTGGATCGATCCCGCGGCCAAGCTCGACCAGATAGGGCTCGTCGCCACGACCCCAGTAGACGGTCGGCGCCACGATCAAGCCGCCGTTCAAGTCGACATGCAACCGATCGATCAGGTGCACCTGGGCCGACACAAGAGAGCCGAATGCTTCACGGTCAGCCGGATGCTGCAGGTCGCCAGGGATGTCATCGAGCAAGAGCGCGAAGTCAGTCACCCCGAGTGAGCCGACCTGGCGGTACTTCGCGATGAGGAGGTCGAAGTCGTCGGAACTCGAGTACCTCATCGAGAGCCCCGGTGACAGCGCAAAGATGAACGTCACGCCGTGACCGCGACAGGCAATAACCAAATCGTTGAGCAAGCCGAGCTCGGTGGGACCAAAGGGTTCGCGCCAGTCCCGGCGAACGTAGGCGTCATCTTTGGGTCCGTAAACGAACGTGTTCATTCCGAGGCCGCCGACGAATCCAATCATGTCGAGGCGTTGTGCATGAGTCCACGGCACGCCGTAGAAACCCTCGATGATCCCCCGGATGGCGAAGTTTCCGCTCACAGTGATCGGACTCGCTGACGGTACCGAGCCAGAGTGGCCGAGTTCTCCTCGTCGCCGCCCGCCACATTGCTGCTCGTGAACACTGCGGGCTGCACCCCGAGCTCGGCCACCCTTAGCGCTGCGGTCATCGCGAGAATGTTCACGATGGCTGCGCCCAGCACCGTAGAGGTCGGCCCCATGGGTCGGTCAACTCCGGCAACCTCGATCGCGGCATCTCCTGGGCGACCACCGTTATCGATTACTAGGTCGGCTAGTTGGTCGATGCGCGGCGCGCCAGCACCTCGAGATGAGGCGTCTGTCGCGTGCGCGATGCTCGTGAGCGCAATCGTGGTCATGCCCAGGGCGTTGGCCAACTCGATCAGCTCGCGCGCGACCACGTTCGAACCAGAGTTGGAGATCACCAGGAGGGTGTCGGTCGGCTGAGCGCCCAGCCTGGCAAAGATCACCGAACCGAGACCGGAGGTTCGCTCCATAGCGGTGCTAAGTTCGGCACCTGCGTGCAGCAAGAGTCCTTCGACTAAGACCGGGTTGACGGCCCCAAGTCCGCCCGCGCGGTAGAAGAGCTCGGCCGCGATGAGGTGCGAGTGCCCGGTTCCGAAGACGTGCAACATGCCATCGACGGCGATTGTTCTGGCGATCGCGTCCGCCGCCTGGTCGATCACGGCGCGCTGCGATTCGAGCGCTTCCAGCTGCCCGGTAAGTGCGCTGGTATAGGTGGCGAGGGGATCTGATGTTCGGTTCACGGGCGTCTCCACTTGCTGATGAGCTGGTCGTAAGCTGCGGGTGCTCCGTTGTGTGCAAAGTCACACGCGCCGTCGAGGGCCCCGCCGGCCGCGTCGACCAGCACCAATCCAGACTCGGTGTCTAGAAGGTGCTCGAGCTCGAGCCGCAGCGGCGTGCCGGGCGCGGCCGCGCGGCCGAGTACCGCGAGCGGCACCGGAAAGAAATCGAAGATTGCGTTAGCGGCCCGAGCCGTCGTGACCAGTTCTGCGGCAGCCTCGCGCACAATCCGCGCCGCGATCTCGTCGCCATCGCGAGCGTGCTCCTGCACTACAGCGGCAAACTGAGCAACGGCGTTGACGGGGCGCTCCAACGAGTGCACCGTGGCCGCGAGCTGGTCCACGTTGCCGAACCGCTGCTCGGCGGCCGCCGTCAGGGTCGTTGTCGCTCCGCGTCCATCGACGGAGGCGAGCGCCGCCGAGATACCGCGGCGGCCCATCCAAAAGGATGCGCCGTGGTCACCCAACAAGAAACCGTCGCCATCCACTCGCCGAGTTCGACCACTCTCCGCGTCAATCGCGAGACAGGCGATGCCCGTTCCGACCACGAGCACGATTCCGTGGTGCGCTGGTAACGCTCCGGCATGAGCTGTCACCGCGTCACCTGCCAGCCACACCTCCCGGGCGCCGGTAGCCGCGGCAACCGCGGCGGAGAGGTTTTCACGGGTCGTGGCATCCGCTGGCATCGTCGTAATGCCTAGGGCGATTCGACCAATGTTGTCGCCGGGCTGGCGCGAGCGCGACCACGCATCGGCAATCGCATCAACAAGCAGGCCGACCGTGTCTCCGTCAGTGTGCGCCACGCCCTCCGAGGTGCTGATCACGTCGCGACCGGCAACCGCCAGGCGCACCTGCGATTGCCCACCATCGACGCCAACATCGACGCTCATGCGCGGCGCCTGACTCGGTCGAGCATCAACCCGGCTCGAAGTTGGTCACGATCCGCATGGCAGTTGCAGGCGGCGGCGGCGAGACTGGTCGCCAGAGCGTCATAGGCCGCGGTTTTCTGGAACGACATCACCTCTGTGCGTGGTCCTCGTCTACGAGCACATGGATCGTCGTGCGCAGGGTGTTCAAGGCCACACATGGCACGAGCATACCGGCGGGGCACTTCGTCGCCCGGAGGCTCGTGGATAGGCTTCTGGGTGTGCCGTTCATCCGACAATACGAGCCCCGTGACCGCGAGGCCCTCTACGAGGTCTGTCTGAGAACCGGCAACGACGGGGGGGACGCCACCGGCCTGTACCAGGTACCGACGATCCTCGGTGAGGTCTATATCGGCCCCTACCTGCGCCTGCATCCCGAGCTTGCTTGGGTTATCGATGACAATGGCAGTGCGAGCGGGTACGTGCTGTGCGCGCCCGACACTACGGCCTTCGAGTCCCGCTGCGAAGCGCAGTGGTGGCCGGCGCTGCGCGAGCGTTACCCCCTCGGCTCCTTCCCACGCGACTCGCTCGATGAAGAAGTCGTGGGCATCATCCACGATCCCGAACGGGCGGCGACCGAGTTTCTTGGGCAATTCCCCGCCCATCTTCACATCGACATCACTCCCGAGGTGCAGGGGCAGAGTTGGGGAACGGCGCTTATCAGCACCCTGCTCGATGAGCTCATGGTGCGTGGCGTGCCCGGCGTGCACCTGTCGGTTTCCACGGCAAACGCTCGCGCGATCGGGTTCTACGAACATCTCGGATTCACCGTGCTGAGCCACGACGCAGCCAACACCATGATGGGGAAGCACATCGCCATCGACTAGTGCACCGACCCTTCGGTGATTCCGTTGATGACCTGACGGTGGAAGATCACGTAGATCCCGATCATGGGGATGGTGATGATCGACAGGGCCGCGAACAGCGTGGGGTAGTCGGTCGAGTACTTGCCGGTGAAGGCAAGCAGCCCGATCGGGATCGTGCGCAGACCGTCATCCTGGATGTACAGCATCGCCAGCAGAAACTCGTTCCAACAGCTCAGGATCGAAAAGGTCGCGACCGTGGCGAGGCCCGGCCGCATCAATGGGAAAACGATCTGAACGAGCATCCGGAAGTCTCCGGCCCCATCAATTCGCGCCGCCTCGAAGAGCTCGTGGGGAAGCGAGTCGAGGTAGCCCTTAAGCAGGAACACCGCGAGGGACAAACCGAGACCGACGTAGGGCAGGATCAGCGCCCACCGCGTGTCGAGGATGTAGAACGCGTCAAACAGCCGACTCTGCGCGGTGAGGTAGCTCTGCACCGGCAGTAGCAGCCCGAGTGCAAACGGCAGCAAAAGCCACTTGCTGAAACGGAAACGGAAACGACTGAACGCATAGGCTGCCAGCAATCCGAAAACGAGAATTCCGGCAACCGACGCCGTCGTCGTGATCAGGCTGTTAACCACGTAGACGCCGAGGTCGCCCCGCTCCCAGGCGCTGGTCCAGACGCTGAAGTCGAGGGTGGTGGGCAGCGAGAACGGGCTATCAAAGATTTCGCGTTTGGTCTTGAAAGACGAGACAACCATCCACACCAAGGGAAGCACGAAGAACAACGAGGCGACAGTGAGCACGGTGTGGAACACCACAGAGTTCACCCGAGGTGACATCATCGGCCGACGGAGCATGGCCGGGCGTGTATCAATACTCAATGTCGATGCCCCCTGAGCGCGAACGAATCCGGGTGAAGACCAGTCCAAGTGCAACGACAACGATCGTCATGATCGTGGCGAGGGCCGCGCCGTATCCGAGGTTCTGGAAACGGAAGACCACTTCGACGAGGTAGGTGGTGACGATCTCGGTTGCGTGATCCGGACCGCCATTGGTCATCACATAAAAGAGGTCAAAACTCTGGAAAGCGCCGGTGACGCACAACAGCACCGCGATCTCAATGATGGGTCGAATCATCGGCACCTTGATAAAGAAGAAGATGCGCCATTGGGATGCCCCGTCCAGCGTCGCGGCCTCGATCAGGTTCGCGGGAATCCGCTGCAGGGCCGCGTAGAAGATCGCCATGTAGAAGCCCGCGTAAATCCAGCCGGAGACAACGCTCACAGCGATGAGGGCAGTCGCCGGATTGCCGAGCCAGACCAGCGCGAGATCGCCGAGCCCGATCCCCCTCAGGGCGGTGTTAATGAGGCCGATGTCGTCGCTGTAGACGAATGACCACAGCACCGCGACAACCACCATGGGGAGCATGATCGGCACAAAAAACGCAATCCGGTAGAACCCGGTTTTGCGCCCCTTGACCGTGACGAGGCCCGCAAGCACCAATCCAACGAAAACCTCGAGCACCAGCGTCCACGCGATATAGCCGAACGTATTGCGGTATGCCGTGAGATAGATGTCATCGCGAAACGCACGAGTGAAGTTGTCGAAACCGACAAAAATCATGTCGTTGGTGCCCGACCAGTCCATAAAACTGAGGCCGGTGTTGAGCAGCGCGGGAATCAGCACCACAAACGCGAAGGCGAGGAACGCCGGCGCGACGAACAGGTACGGTGTCCAGCTCCTGTCGGGTTTCACTTCGGATGCCCTTCTGAGGGGAGAACGGCGGGGACCGGGCGAACCCGGTCCCCGCTGTGCTGTGTGACGAGTTAGCGGATCTCTTCGACGCGCTTTTCGGCGGTGTCGAGCGCGTCCTGCACGTCGCCCCCACCAATCACGTTCGCGACGGCGTCGTAGAACGCCGCGGCCACCTCGATGTCGTAGCCGCTGTCGGCCGGGGCGACGACGGTCGGCGCCGTTGACATCAGCGTGGCGAGCGAGACAGTGCGCTCATCCGCATCGACGCCAGCGAAGGGGTCCACCGTCATGGGTGCCAGACCAGCCTCAGCCCACAGCTTGGTTCCCTCTGCAGAGGCGACGAGCGCGAGAAAATCGATCGTCTCCTGAATATGCTCCGACTTCTCGTTGACCATGAAGCCGGTCGAGATTCCGAGCACGCTCTCCTGGTCGCCGACACCATCGAGTGCCGGGGTGTTGAAGTAGTCGAAGTCAAGGCCATCACCGTCGGTTTCGGCGTCTGCCATCAACCAGCTACCGATGACGATCATCGCGGCCTTACCCAGGAAGAACTGAGTGTTCGCTTCGTCGTCAGCGAGCGCATTGACGCTGTCGTTGATGTAGCCCTCTTTCGCAAGCTGCGCGATGTAGCCAAGCGCATCCACCATCTCGGGCGAATTCATCGGGGCGTCGCCCACCATGGTCTGCGCGTAGGACTCTTCACCGATGACACGAGAGACGATATGGGATGCCCAGTTGCCCACCGTCCACTGGTCTTTGTTGCCTTCGACGATCGGCGTGACACCGGATTCTTTGATCGCATCGCAGACATCCATGAACTCGTCCCAGGTGGTGGGAACTTCGAGGCCCAGGTCGTCGAAAATCGTCTTGTTGTACCAGACCACGTCTGTGACGTCTCCGGTCCACGGCACCATATACGTACCCGACCCGTCGACATCCATGCCGGTGAAGGCGCCTTCATCGAAACGCCCCGCGAAAGCGTCACCGGAGAGGTACTCGCTGACGTCGGCGCCATTGCCGTCGGCGACGTGGGAGCGCATGCGCGGGCCCGACCATTCGAAGTACGCGTCCGGTGCTTCACGGCTTGAGAGCAGCGTGGGCAGGCCGGTGGTCTGGTAGACATCATCTTCCTGAATGATGATCTCGACCTCGCGATCGGGGTACTTCGCTTCGTAGATCTGCTTGAGTTCGTCGAACTTGCTGTCGACCGCGTCTCCCGAGGAGCCCATGGCGATCCGGATGACGACATCAGCGTTCGAGCTGGGCGCGCAGCCCGAGACGGCGAGAGCCATCGTTACGCCAATTGCTGCGGCGGCAACGAGTCTCTTGCGGATGGTGAGTTGTGCCATGAGTCGACCTCCGGTGCGATGTTAGTAAACTTTACTTCCCTAGGTTGAGTGAAGTGCCATTCGCCGGTGATGTCAAACATTTCGACGGATTTGTCGATCACTTGTAACAAAGGTTTCCAGCGACCGAGCGCGCCGGCATACCTCGCCC
>Ga0105047_10017780_pt1 | contig 11059 bp, 6 predicted proteins | sample MAT04_FD_78384 | JGI IMG/M metagenome (GOLD analysis project Ga0105047, IMG submission 78384) | Freshwater microbial communities from Lake Fryxell liftoff mats and glacier meltwater in Antarctica - MAT-04 (megahit assembly) | ecosystem: Environmental > Aquatic > Freshwater > Ice > Liftoff...
CGCTTTCGACACTGGCGGGTGGCCGGGTGGCGCTCAGTGGTCTCTTGAAGGGAGAGCCGCCAAAGCGCGCGCTGGTGGTGGCGATTACGAGCGCGACGTGCCCGATCTCTAAGCGATACGCGGCGCGGATCGCGGGCCTGGAGACCGAGTTTGCCGAGAGCGCTGCGTTTGTGTATGTGAATCCGGTGGATGGTGAGTCGGTGGACCAGATGCGCGAGTCGGTCCGGGCGTATGGGTTCAAGGGGCCGTATGTCGTGGATGCGGCGGGCGAGGTGCGCAAGGCGATGCGGCCCGTGACGACGACCGAGGTATTTGTGCTCACCGGTGATCTGCGGGTTGCGTATCGGGGCGCGGTGGACGATCAGTACCGGCTGGGTGGCGCGGCAGCGCAGGTTTCGGAGCGCTACCTGCGCGATGCGATTGTGGCGGTTGTGGCCGGGAATGACCCGGCCGTTAAGGCAACCTCAGCGCCGGGTTGCTTGATCGAGCTTCCGCCGGAGCCGCAGCCGGCGGGCGGGGGGGGTGGGGCCGCCGGACGGAACGATGCCGAGCTGCTGGAGTATTACCCGCAAGTTTCTGCGATTGTGGAGCGGTCGTGCGTGAGTTGCCATCGGCTCGGCGGGCCGGCGCCGTTCTCGCTGGAATCGCCGGGCGCGGTGCGGGGGCGAGGCAAGATGATCGAGGCGGTGATTGGCGCGGGCATCATGCCGCCGAACCACGCGCCGCGTGCGGGGGGGGGCGGGCTGGCAGATCCGGGACGGGTGATGACCGCGGCGGACAAAGAACTGCTTGCACGGTGGCTCAACTCGGCACGGGCCGTGGGTGTGTCGAGCGAAGCGCCGCCGGCGCGTGCGGTACAAGGAAACACATGGACGATTGGCCTGCCGGATCTGATTCTCACTTCGCAGGGCATCACGCTTGCGGCCGAGGGACCGATGCGGATGACGAGGCAACTGGTGCCGGTGAACATCGAGTCCGACCGGCTGGTAGAGAAGGTTGAGTGCCGGCCGGTGATGCCCGACAGCATCGAGAATGCGATTGTGTGGCTGGTGGAACCGGGGGAAGTAGTTCCGCCGGCGGGCGTCACGATTCCGGCTGGACGGGTGCTGGGCACCTACAGCCCGGGCGATAGCGTGTGGGCGAGCGCGCTGAGCGGGGGCGTGCAGCGACTTCGCGCGGGAAGCGTGCTGGTGGTGGATTCGTTCGCGCGGCCGATGGGGCGCTCGACTACGAGTCAGCTTCGCGTGGCGCTCAAGTTTGCTACGGCTGCTTCGGGCCAGAGGCTGCCGGTGGTGCGCACGATGGTCGTGAGTGCGTCGTCGCTCGATATCGGGGCGGGAACCCGCGAGGCGCGGGCAAGCGCCTCGATGAAACTTGACAAGCCGGTGCGGCTGCTGGCGGTTCAGCCGGTGATGCGGTCACGCGGGCGCGAGTTCACGGCGGGGGTCACGCTTGCGAGCGGCGAGCGGCTGGCACTCATCGACCTGGGCCGGTTTGATTGGCGCTGGCAGATTCGCTATCCACTCGCCAAGCCGCTGGAACTTGCGGCAGGGAGCACGATCGAGCTTTCAGGCGTGTTTGACAACTCGACGGAGAATCACTTCAACCCCGACGCGACGCGGGCGGTGAATCTGGGGCCGGAGGCCAGTGACGAGACACTGATGGCGATCATCGAGGTGCTGGTCAGCGAATGAAGCGGAGTTTGCCGAAGTCGGGCATGGGGATCGGCTTGGTGCCGGCGAGGGCAGGAAAATAGACAAAGAAGGCTTTGCCGAGCATGAGCTCGCGTGGGACGATGCCGACGGTGTTGTCGACGGTCGCGGCGACCCACGGGTCGGGATTGCCGCGGGGCTGGAACTCGTTTTCGCCCTTGTCCCAAAGGCGGCCGTCGGAGCTGGCGGGGGAGTTATCGCCGCAGACGAAGAACTGGTTGTTGTTGAGCGTGACGGTGGATTCCGGAAGTGTGCCCCAGGCCGCACCCGACGACCGTGACGGACCGGGCTGATAATAGAGATCACGGTCGAGACCTACGCGATGGAGCACGAGGGGGCCGCCGGTGAAGGCGAGCGAAACCTGCGGCTTGCGATAGAGCGGCGGATGGAAGAGCATGGCGCTGACCGAAACGCCGGCGGGCGGGCTCTGGGCGATATCGTCAAGGGTGCGGCCGGTCGAGTATTCGATGCGCTTGGCGGGGGTCCAGATGCCGCCGGGCGTGGAGGCATCGTCGCCGTATTCGCCCTTGTCGGTGACGCGTTTGCCGGCAATCCAGATCGAAAGCGCCTGATCGATGTGCCAGAACTCGACATTGGTAATCGTGCCCGGCGTCAGGCCCTTGAACGTGCCGGAGCCGAGAACTTTCCATTCCGCAGCACCGGATTGATCGCCACCGGCGGCGCGCATCTCGACGGTTGCCTTGCCGGTGGCGCCGTCAAGCACGCCGCGGAAGTTAAAGCCTCGGGCCGTGAGGTTGAATGAGGCGGTGCGCGGGCCGTCGGCACCGGCAGGCACCTCGACGCCGGCGCGAATGCAGACATCGCTCACGGGGAATCGCTTGGCGGGCTCGGGCGTTTCGTCGTACGGATAGCGGTCGTCGATGGCGAAGTCAACGCCGGAGCCGATGGACGCACGGCCAGCCGGGGGGGGCGTGGGCGTCAGAGGCACCCAGGAGATTTCGCCGGAACCTTTTCCTTCAAACGCGTAGCTGCGGCGATCGTTGATCTTCCACTCTGCGGCCGTCGCGCCCGCGGCCTTCCAGGGCGAAACGAACCAAGGCTTGACGCCGTCGAGCAGAGGATCGCGGGGTGTGAAGTCGCTGTCGAAAACGCACTGCCATGTGCCGCGGGTCACGTCGGCGGTTTTGCGGGCAACTTTCCAGCCCGCGGCTTTCCAGAGGTTGATGGTCGGCGCGTCTTCAACGGGGTTTCCGGTCGGGATTCGATAGAAAACGTCACCATCGACGAGGGCGGTTTGCTGACCCGCAAGGCCGACGAGTCGCTTGATGTAGTTGGTGCCCGGCTCACCGGGGTATTTGAAGACCACGACATCGAACCGCTTGGGCTCGGAGAGTTCGTAGAGGTACTTGAGTACGAGGATGCGATCGCCAGAGCGGAGCGGCTGATCAACCTGCTCACGACCTCCGGGCATGCGGCCGGTCATGGGATCGTGAACGAAGACGGGCTGGGTTGCGCCGGTCTGCCCCTGCGGATTGCGGTACTCATTGCGGGAAACCTCGGAGCGGTCCCAGGGGCCGACGGGCCATGTGGCACCAGATTGATCGCCCCGGAACTGCATGTGCGCGCCCATGAGGGTGGGCGCCATGGAGCCGGTAGGAATCACGAACGCCTCAATGACGAAGCCACGGAAAACGAACGCGAGCACGAAGGCGATGATCACGGAGACCAGCGTGTCCTTGATCGTCTCTTTGGTGGCGTGCGCGGCGGATGGGTGATGGTCGGCGTGCGGCTGGGACATGCGGAGCGAGGGTATACGAGCAGGGGGGAGTGGGCGGTGGTACGCTTAGTTGATTGGTGATTTGTGGCCGGGACGTTCATCCCCCCACCCCCCTATTCCCCCACCGGTGGAGTGTGAACGAAGGTGCAATCAGCAGCCAGACAAGCCGCGGCGGACATTGTGAAGGCGCTCCGCGAGGCGGGGTTCGTGGCCTATTTCGCGGGCGGGTGCGTGCGCGATGAGCTTCTGGGCACCGAGCCGGAGGACTATGACGTGGCGACGAACGCCACGCCCGAGCAGGTGAAGCGGCTGTTTCCCGGTGCGGGCGAGGTGGGCGCGAGCTTTGGCGTGATGCTTGTGCACGCGGGGCCCAAGGGGGGGAAGGGTGTCGCTGGTGGGAAATGGCGGCGGCCGGTGGAGGTCGCGACGTTTCGCAGCGACGGTGAATACACCGACCAGCGGAGGCCTTCGAGCGTTTCATTTACGGATGCAAAGAATGATGCGCAGCGGCGTGATTTTACCATCAACGCAGTTTTTCTTGATCCGCTCGCGGCCCCCACGGCGGACTCGCCGGTGCGCGGGAAAGTGATTGACTACGTTGGAGGATTGGAGGATTTGAAGGCCAAGGTCATTCGCGCCGTGGGTGATGCCGATGCAAGGCTGAGTGAGGATCACCTGCGGGCCTTGCGAGCGGCGCGATTTGCGGCGCGGCTGGGGTTTGCCATTGAACCGGGGACGGCCGACGCGGTGCGGCGGCATGCGCGCGATTTGCGGGGTGTGAGCCACGAGCGGATCGGCGGCGAGGTCCGAAAGATGCTCGTTCATCCGGCAAGGTTGGCGGCGATGCGGATACTCGAGGAGCTTGACGTGGCGGATGTGATACTGGGCGACGCGGGGGCCGGGCCGGTTGCGCGGCGGGTTCCTGCGACGCTTGAGATCCCCGGCGGTACGGCTGACCTGACGCTGGCGGTGGGGCTGGGTGCGTGGATGGTGCATCGGCAGGCCGATGGTGCGTGGCTTGAGCTGCGCTTTGCTGATGAGGCGGTTGAGAGGGTGCGGAAGTCGCTGCTCTTGAGCAACGACGAGGAAGGGTTTTTGCGAGGGGTGCTGCTGAACCGGGCAGCGATTTTCAGCGAATGGTCGGCGGCGACGGTGTCGCGTCGGAAGCGGCTGGCGATGACGCCGACGTTTGCGGGGGCGCTGGCGGTGGTGGCGGCCGAACGGCCGGAACGGTCGGAAGTAGTGTTATCAGACCTTCTGACTATGGGAGTGGGCGCTTCGGAGCCTGGACCGACCCCAATTGTGACCGGAGACATGCTTATCGGACTTGGTTTGAAACCAGGGCCGTCGTTCAAGCGGATTCTGGATGGGGTGTACGACGCCCAACTTGAAGGACGAGTTTCGAGTCCTGAAGAAGGAATGGAACTTGTGCGAACGCTGGGCGTCTAAATCCCGGTAGTAGACTTGTTCTGGACTTCGACTCCTTCGTCCTTTCGATACCGCGATACGGGGATCACTATGCGAACCGCCGCCCGACTGTTCTGGACCGCCACGCTCTCAACGCTCACGCTCATCGCGCTCGCCGGCAACGGCTTTGCTCAGGCACCTGCGGCGGAAGCGGCCCCCAAGACTGAGGCCGCGCAGCCCGTTTCAGGCGAGTCGCCCGTGAAGGTCTATGTCATCACTCTGCGCGGTGAGCTCGGTCGCGACGTGACCAAGACCCCGATGACCGAGGCGTTGAAGGATGCCAAAAAGAACAAGGCGGACGTGCTGGTGATTAAAGTTGACACCGCGTTCAGCGTGCATCAGAAAGTCATGAAGGACTTTGACGACCGTCAGGCCGGGCAGGCCTTCAACCAACTTGAGACGGTGCGCGAACTGGAGACCCTCTTCACTGATTCGATCCGCGACGACAAAGAGTGGGCAGTCAACACGCCAACCGGCAAACCGCGGCTGGTGATGTGGGTGAAAAAAGCCCTTGGCGGCGCCGCGTTCCTTCCTTGGTCATCACCGGAAATCTACTTCACGGGCGATGGCCGGATGGGTGGCGTTGGTTACATGGAGTACATGTTCCGTAATGGCGACTTTGCCCCGATCATGAAGCAGCTCTCGCTGCGGCTGGGGCGGGCGAAGGGCTTGGCTGAGAAGGGCGGGCACGAGCCCAAGTTGATCGAAGCAATGACGTGGACGTCGTATGTGCTCTCGGTGAACTATGTGGGTGATCAGCCTGTGTATGTTGAGGACGCTTCGGGCGAGGACCTTTTGACCGACGACGGCGATCCGAAGACCGGTCACGCCGACGCGTTTCCGGACATCATGCGGTTCCAGGGCAACGACGTGCTCACGCTCGACGCGGCGAAGGCCTTCAAGGTCAAGCTCTCCAAGGGCACGGCCAACAATCTCGAGGACCTTTGTTTCGAACTCGACATTGCACGCAACTACGTTGAGATCAAGGGGCGTTCGGACGCCATCTTCAAGGATTGGTCGAATAAGGTCGTAAAGGCCGAGGAAGAGTTCCAAGACACGGTTCGCGAATACCGGCGGATTGAGGTGCAGGGGGCTACTCCGGCCGAACGGAACAAACTTCGCACCCGCCAGATGTCGCTGCTGAACAAGGCACGCGAGATTCTCAAGAAGTACAAGGAGTCGGTGAATCCGGAGGCGCTGGGCGACCCAGAGAACATCGACGGCCAGATCGACCTGCTCATCGAGCGGATTCGCCAGCAGATTCGGCTCGACAAATAATCAAACACCGGAGCCGGAGGGGATACCTGCGGCACCGCTCGGCATCAGTTCAATACCTCGCGCCTGTGACAACCTCAGACCTATTTGGAGCTCTGAACCATGAACCTCGCTCGCTCATTCAAAACGCTTATGGCTGGTCTTGTGGCGTCGTGCGCCGTCCTTGCGACGACGCCAGCGCTCTTCTCGGCCGACACCGTGTACAAGAAAGACGGCACCGCCGTTGAAGGCAAAATTCAGCGCGAAGAGACCGACTTCGTCGTGATCGTCATTAAAGACGCGTCGGGCAAGGAACAGACGCTGTACCTATCGCGGACAGATATCTCACGCATTGAGCGCGACGGCTCGCTGACGAACCCGTCGGTGGTGCCGCCCAAGCAGGGGACCAAGCCGACAGAAGCGCCCAAGGTTGATCCGACGAAGGATCCGTCAAAGACCGAGGCTCCCAAACCCGAGCCGGCCAAGCCGGTTGATGGCGCCAAGAAGGACGAGCCCAAGGCACGTTCTACGACATCGGTCGCCCGGGTCGCCATCTTGAACTTCGGCCCGCCCAGCGATTGGCAGGGCTCGGCCGGCAGCATGGTGGGCACGGTGGTGAATGTCAAAGGATGGCGCGATGTGATCCCCCTGCTCGAGAAAGACAAGGTCACCGACGTGGTGGTGCGGATCAACTCCGGTGGCGGTCTGGTGGCGGAGATGGAGCCGTTCAATCGGCTCTATGAGGAACAGTACAAGACGCGATTCCGTACCGTGGCGTGGGTTGAGTCGGCGATCTCGTGTGCGGCGATGAGCCCCTGGGTTCTCGAAGAGTTCTACTTTCTCCCTGGAGGCAACATTGGCGCGTGCACGGCGTTCGGCGGCCCGCTTATCGCGGTGGCGGGTATGGGGCTCGAGCAGATCAAGATCGACATGGAGAAGGCGTCACGGCAAGGCAAGCGCGATCCGAAGATCATGCTTGCCATGCAGATCCCCGTGGCGCTTTCGTGCAACATCGACGACACGACCGGGCAGGTCACTTGGTTTCAGGACGAGTCGGGCAGCAACATCGTCAACCGTGAGGGCCGCATTCTCACCCTCACCGCCAACGAGGCAATGAAGTACAAGTTCGGCAAGGGAATTGCCGCGACCAAGGAAGAGCTGATGAAGGTGATGGGGTACTCCGAGTATGAGTTTGCCGGCAAAGAGGCCGCCAAGTTCATCGACGAGAACATGAAATCCAATGACACCTACGAGAAGCGCTTCCAGAATTTCTATCAGAAGTATGACATGGCGGTTCGCGCTGCGTCACAGATTCAGGAGAAGGCTCTGCGGATGCCCGAGGTGGGTCTTGCCAAGCGGCACCTTGAGGAAATGAAGAAAGCCATCAAGGTGAATCCGAACATCGCGATGATGAACGGCGTTCCCACGGGCTGGTTCAAGGAGCAGGACGAACTGCTCAAGCAACTCTCGCGGTAAGACGTCAGACCCTGTGCGAGTAGTCGCCAGAACCGAGTTGAAACCCATGCGGCCCCGCCTGATCTCGGCGGGGCTGCTTTGTTTTTGCCCGGCGCGGATATCACTGAACCGCGTTGTTTGGCGGAACAACCGCCCGCCCGGCGGCATCTAATGAGTGACTCGAATCTTGTATTTTCTGGAAGCTCCGCATGCCCATGTCTGCCACCGCACTTTCGATCGTGTTCATCCTGACCAGCGGGGGCATCGAACCACCGGTGCCTTCGGCGGATTCCACCGTGAAGACGCAGACACCGACAGCCGGACTGCCTCGTGTTGAGAAGAGCACTCCGCGGGTCGCGGTGCTGAACTTCGGCCGGCCGCCGGATCGCCAGGGTGCGATGAACGACCTTGTGGGCGTGACGATCACCCCCCAGTCGTGGACGAACGTCATCAAGTTGCTCGAGCAGGATGGTGTCGGAACCGTGGTCGTACGAGTGAACTCTCGCGGTGGTTTGTCGGAGAGCATCGCATCGTTTAACGACGTGCTTATCAAGGAGTTTGTGCCGCGCTTTCGGACCGTGGCGTGGATTGAGCGTGCGCAGGGGCCGGCGGCGCTGTGTGTGTACCCGCTTGAAGAGTTGTATTTCTCGCCCATCGGGGCCATGGGCGGGTGCTTTGAAGGGGGCGGGATGCTGGTCGAGCAGTCGCCGCCGACGAGCCAGATCCTTGAGACGCTAAAGATGGCATCGAAGGCGGCCAACCGCGATGAGGCGATTGGCCAGGCCATGGTGATGGGCGGGCCGCTTTCGTTTATCACGCTGGCGGACGGACGCGTCGTCTTCGCGCAGACGGGCGAGGGGCTCACCCCGATCAACGAGGTTGGTGCGGTGCTCTCGTTCAGTGCCGGCAGCGCGGCCGAGTGCCGGTTCTCGCGCGGGTCGGCGCTGACGCGCGAGACGCTCGCCGAAGCCATGAAGATCGACAAGCCGGTGTGGGCCGGGGAAGCCGCGGCCAAGGCGATTGATGACGCCATGGTGCAGAACGAACGATTGCTGAAACAGTTTGAAGATCACTACGGCGACCTGCTGGCGGCGCTCCCCACGGCGGAGACGATTACGCCGTCGTCGAAACGAACTCAGCTCTTGGTGTCGGCCCGGGCCCATCTTCGCATGATCAAGGAGTGCCTGGCGAAGAACCCGCTGATTGGGCGGCCGAAGATGGTTGACGAGAAGGTGGTGATGAAGCTGGAACGGCGGGTGCAGGCGCTCGGGGAGTAAACTGGAACTCCCGCGGCAAGTCGCTTTCGCATCTCATCTGCCGCACGCGAGGCCACCTTTGCAACCTCATCGGCGGTACCCTCTCTTCATGAACCGGCCTGATGACTTTGCCGTGGATGTGCTTCGGCTCACGCTCGCGCCCGGAATTGGGCCGGTGCTGATTGGCCGTCTCATAGAGGCGTTCGGTTCACCGGCCAAGGTGTTGGCCGCTCAGCCGGCATCGCTCCGCACCGTGCGGGGGATTGGCCCTGAGCGGGCAGCGGGGGTGTGCAAGGGCCTGCGCGAGGGTGAGAAGGCACTGGAAGCAGAACTGCATGAGATCGCGCGGCGGGGCGTCATGCTTCTGGCCCGCGGGACGGCGGCGTACCCCCCACTGCTGGCGCAGATGCAAGATGCGCCGCCGCTGCTGTATGTGCGCGGGCGGATTGACAGCGAGGAGCGTGGTCCCGACCGGCACACGTGCGCCATTGTGGGCTCTCGCAAGTGCACGCAGTATGGGCTTGAGCAGGCCGACCGGTTTGCCATTGCGCTGGCCAGCGCGGGGATCACCGTGGTTTCGGGCGGGGCCCGCGGGATTGATACGGCGGCACATCGAGCGGCGCTTAAGGCGGGCGGCCGGACGATCGCCGTGCTGGGGTGCGGGCTGAGCAACGCCTATCCGCCCGACAACGCGGATTTGTTTGAGCAGATCGCCGGTGAGGATGGCGGACACGGTGCGGTGGTAAGCGAGTTGCCGATGACGACGCCACCCACGGCGGAGAACTTCCCGGCCCGCAACCGCATCATCGCGGGGCTTTCGCTGGGAGTGCTGGTAATCGAGGCGAGCGCGGGATCGGGCGCGCTTATCACGGCCGAGCAGATGAACGATCTGGGTCGAGAGGTCTTCGCCCTTCCCGGCCGGGTGGACTCATCGTCGAGCGAGGGCTCGCTCAAGCTTTTGAAAGAGGGCTCGGCGGCGCTCGTGACGAATCCGGGCGATGTGCTGAGCGGTCTTGAAGCGCCGGCGCTGCACGCCTTCAACGGGGCGCACGCGGCGCGGTATCCGGCCAAGGCGGGCGAGACGCGGGAGGGGAACGGGGCGGGACTGTTTGCGCCGGCCAGTGATGATCCGCTGAGTCTTCGCGGAGATTCCCCTTCAGCAAACGGTGAGACGGCACCGGCTGCTCCGATCGGGCTCTCAGCATCGCAGCAAAAGATTTATGCCGCGCTCGAGGAACCCGCAACCTTTGACGACCTCGTTCGGCTGACGGGGGGCGACCCGGGCGTGATGCGCGGCGACCTGACAGTGCTGGAGATCCGTCGGCTGGTGAAACGCGATGGGTCGATTCTGCGAAGGGCAGCGAGGAAGTAGCGAGAACACATCCGCCGTGGCTTCAAACGGACCGGGCAAGCACTCTCACGCTGAACGCTACGCCGCGGGGCGGACTCACGACTTGGTGAGGTGCTTGAGACCGTAGCGGATGATTTTGCGGGAGAGGCGGCGGCGATCGATGCAGAGCATTTCGGCGGCCTCGGACTGGTTGCCCTGCGTGGCCTTCAAGGCCCTCACAATGAGTGTGCGTTCGGCCGATTCGAGCGTCACGATCGGTCCCTCGGCCGGCGAGACGCCCAGCGCGGTGCCGGAGCGGAGTCGCTCGGGGAAGTCGAGCGTGGTGAGCACTTCGCCGCCAGCGAAGACGACCGCGTGCTCAACGGCGTTGGCGAGTTCGCGAACGTTGCCGGGCCACGGATAGGCCGCGATGAGCTCGGCAGCTTCGGGCGAGAGCGCCTTGGCGGGCTCTTCGTATAGATCGGCGAGTTGCTGAAGCACGTGCTCGGCAAGCAGGAGGACGTCGCTGCCACGCTTGGACAGAGGCGGGGTTTCGAGTCGGACGACATCCAGACGGAAGTACAAGTCTTCGCGGAACTCGCCCTTGGAGACCATGGCCTTCAGGTCGCGATGGGTGGCGGCGACGACGCGAACATTGACGGGAATCGGCTTGGTGGCACCGAGGGGCACCACGGCGCGTTCCTGGATGCAGCGCAGGAGCTTAGCTTGCGTGCGGGCCTCGAGCTCGCCGATTTCGTCGAGGAAGAGCGTGCCTCCGTCGGCGGCGCGGAAGAAGCCAAGGGTGGCCTGGTCGGCACCGGTGAAGGCGCCTTTGACGTGGCCGAAC
>Ga0105047_10017781_pt1 | contig 11059 bp, 10 predicted proteins | sample MAT04_FD_78384 | JGI IMG/M metagenome (GOLD analysis project Ga0105047, IMG submission 78384) | Freshwater microbial communities from Lake Fryxell liftoff mats and glacier meltwater in Antarctica - MAT-04 (megahit assembly) | ecosystem: Environmental > Aquatic > Freshwater > Ice > Liftoff...
CCAATGACCAATGACCAATGACCAATGACTAATGACTAATGACTAATGACTAATGACTAATGACTAATGACCTCTTCTCACGCTTCGTTCCATTGCGATTGAACGTACGAGAGCACCCGCGGCCCAACGCCCTGGATATCGTTGAACCCCGTCGCCTCGACGCTGATCATGCCGTCGTAGCCGGCCCGTTTCAGCACGCCGAAGAACGGGCGGTAGTCGGATTTGCCGCTCTCGCCCGGGGCGACGCGGTCTTCCGTGTCGGCCAGGTGGACGTGGCGGATCCACGGCATCGCGTCGCGCAGCGTGTCGAGCGGCTCGTTCTCAAGCCAGAAGTGCCACGAGTCCACGAGGCACTGGAAGTTCGGGTGGTCGATCTCCCGCACGTACGTCATCGCCTCGGCGACCGAGTTGATGATGTTGCACTCGCCCTGGTTCAGGTGCTCGGCGACCAGCGTCACGCCGTTCTCCGCCGCGATCGGGGCGGCCATGGCGAGGAAGTCGAGGATCTGCCGCCGCGCCTTGGCCCGGTCCCACCCGTCGGGGACGTTCCGGGCCGCGCCGGAGCCGAAGACGAGGATGGACATGCCGACCTCGCGAGCCCGCCGCAGCACGTTGGTCATGTACGGTCGCAGGGCGTCAAGGCTGGCGTCCGGGCCGGTGACCTTGAGCGACCCGGGCACGAGGCAGTTGGCCGCCGGCACCGGCAGCGGCGACGGGCGGACGCGGTCCATGCCCTTCCACTCGCCATCGGCGAGCTGCCCCTGGAGCAGCCCCTGGACGTTCTCCTCAACGAACGCCCATCCCGCCGACTTGACGGCGGCGGCGTTCTCGACGGACGTGCAAATGCCGAACTTCATACCCGCAAACCTCCGCGGCCCCCCCGCGCCGCGCGGCGAATCATAGGGGAAGCCGCCCCCGCGTGCCACCGCCCCCCGCACGCCGCGCACGCCCCCTCACGCCCCCTCTTCTTAATCGTTAATCGTTAATCGTTACTCCCTCGTTGCAAACCCCACCCCGCAAGCTAAGTTCCCCCCGTGCCTCCCCTCACCATCATCTTCGCCGGCAGCGGCGAGTTCGGCCTGCCCACCCTGCGCGCCCTGCGGGCCGCCGGCCACACCGTCGCCCAGGTCTTCTCCCAACCCGACCGGCCCGCCGGGCGCGGCAACAGGCTCACGCCCACCCCCGTCTCGGCCTACGCGGCGGGCGAGGGCCTCCCGCTCGTCCGCACCCCCGACGTCAACGCCGAGCCGCTCCCGCCCGCCGACGCGATGGTCGTCATCGCGTTCGGGCAGAAGATCGCCCCGCACGTCGTGGGCCACCCGCGCCTCGGGAGCGTGAACCTGCACGCCTCACTCCTGCCGAGGTATCGCGGCGCCGCCCCGATCAACTGGGCGATCCTGCGGGGCGAAACGCAGAGCGGCAACTCGGTCATCCGCCTTGCCAACCGCATGGACGCCGGCGCCATCCTCGGGCAGTCGCGCATCGTCATCGGGGAGTTGGAGACGGCCGGCGAGTTGCACGACCGGCTCGCGGAGGACGGCGCGCCGCTCGTCCTGCGGGTGCTCGACGAGTTGGCGGCGGGGCGGGCGGTGGAGGCCGCCCAGGACGAGTCGCTGGCCACGATCGCCCCGAAGCTGAACCGCGACGCCAGCCGCGTGGACTTCGGACGCTCGGCGATCGAGGTGGCGCGACAGATCCGCGGTCTTTACCCCTGGCCGGGCTGCCGCGTGCAGGTCATCTCGCCGGACGGCGCGCCGCGCGACCGCGTCACGCTCGTCCGCGCCCGGCCGCTGCCCGGTGGCGCAAGCGCGACGCCGCCCGGCATGGTGGACCGCCACGACCACATCGCCACCGGCGACAGCGCACTGGAACTGATCGAACTGCAACCCGAGGGGAAGCGACCCATGACGCTGGCCGCCTACCGCAACGGCCACCCCTGGCTCCCCGGGCTCGGGCTCCGCCCCTTGTGACGGGGCGGCGCCGGCCGCTATCCGGCGGGTAGTGCCGTCAGCCACGCATCGTCAGCGGGCGTGAACTGCACCTGCCCCCTGGGCACGCGCGCAATGTCGAAGTGTGGCACGAGCGCGCCGGGCGCCGCAGGGTGTTCCGCGGAGATGCCACTCCAGCGCGCCAGGAGGGCAAGGATCCGCTCGGGTGGGACGCCCTTGTCACGGTAGTGCGCCAGCCGCGTATCCCCGTGGCGCTTGGCCAGTCGCCGCCCGTCGGGGCCGACGACCAGCGGGAGGTGCCAGTAGCGCGGCACCTGCTCGCCGAGCCCCAGCGCCCGGTAGAGCAGGATCTGTCGCGGCGTCGAGTCGAGGAGGTCGTCGCCCCGGACCACGTCCGTCACGCCCGCCTCCGCATCGTCGATCACGACCGCAAGCTGATACGCCGCCGTCCCGTCCGCCTTGGCAATGACGAAGTCGCCCAGGGCGCGCGCGGGGTTGACGCGCTGCGGGCCTCGAAACTCGTCGTGGTAGGCTAACTCGCCCTCCGGCATTCGAAAGCGAATCGCGGGCGTCCGCCCGGCGAAGTCGCGCGCCGCCTCCACGCTGGCAAACCGCCCGCGGCAGGTGCCGGGGTAAACGCTCGCCCCATCCTCGGCGTGCGGGGCGCTGGCCGCGAGTTCGACCTCGCGGCGGGTGCAGACGCACGGATAGCCGGCCCCGCTCGCGAGCAGCATCGCCAGGGCGGCGTCGTAGGCGCCCTGCCGCGGCGACTGATACGTCGGCCCCTCGTCCCAGTCCAGCCCGAGCCAGCGAAGGTCGTCGATCGCCTGCCGGTCGGCCCCGGCCTTCACCCGCGGCCCGTCGAGGTCCTCAATGCGCAGGACGACCCGCCAGCCGTTCCGCCGCGCCAGGAGCCAGGTGAGGAGGAACGTGCGCGCGTTGCCCAGGTGCAGCGCGCCGGTCGGCGAGGGGGCGAGGCGGGTCGTCGCGATCGACATCGCGGGCGAGTGTACCCGCGGTCGGCGGGGCGGCCACCACCGGCGGCTTGTCGGCCCCCGCGCCCGGGGCTAACGTATCGGTTCCATGGCGTTCCCGCACATCGCGATCCTCGGCGTTGGCCTGCTCGGCGGCTCGCTCGGACTGGCGGCCAAATCCAAGTGGCCCGACGTCCGCGTCACCGGCTACGGCCACCGCAAAAGCACGCTCGACGCGGCCCGCGAGATCGGCGCCATCGACGCCGGCCACGAGGACGTCGCGGCCGCCGTGCGGGGGGCGGACCTGGTCGTACTCTGCACGCCAGTCGGGCTCTTCTCCAGTCTGCTGCGCGAGATCGCGCCCCACCTGAAGCACGGCGCGATCGTCACCGACGTGGGCTCGACAAAACGCTCGATCGTGACCACGGCCGAGGCGACGCTGCCGGCCCACGCCCGCTTCGTCGGCAGCCACCCGATGGCCGGCAGCGAGAAACGGGGGGTCGAGTTCGCACGCACGGAACTCTTCGCCGGCGCGGTCTGCATCCTCACCCCGTCCGCATTGACCGACCCGGCCGCCCTGGCGCTCGTCGAGCAGTTCTGGCGCGACCTGCGCATGCGGACCACGCGCCTGTCGCCGGACGACCACGACCGCCTGCTGGCCGACGTGAGCCACCTCCCCCACGCCGTGGCCGCGGCGCTGATCGCGATGCAGGACGACCGGGCGCTCGCCCTCTGCGGCAAGGGCTTCCTCGACACCACCCGCATCGGCGGCGGCGACGGCGGGCTCTGGCGCGACATCTTCATCGACAACCGCGAGCACCTCGTCGCCTCGGTCGGAAAACTGCGGGGGCAGCTCGACCACCTGCTGGGCCTGCTCGACGGCGACGGCGCAGCGCTCGCCGTCTGGCTCGACGCCGCCGCCGCCCGGCGCGAGGCGCAGGTACTGCAGAAGCTCCGCGAGGTCACCCCGGATTAGCGCGATTCGGAGAACCCTCGCCCGGTACTCCGGGAGAGGGCAGGGTGAGGGTCGTTTGCCCGGCAGGAAACAGGCTGCAAAGGAATGGGCGCGCATGAACGGCACGCGACGCAACATCGAATTGAAAGCACGCTGCGCCGACCTGGCGGCCGCCGAGGAGGCCGCGCGGCGCCTCGGCGCCAAGCGCGCCGGCGTGCTGCGGCAGATCGACACCTACTTTCACGCCCCGCTGGGCCGCCTGAAACTGCGGCAAACGGAGGGTGGGCGGGCGGAACTCATCGCCTACGAGCGCCCGAACGATCCCGCCGCGCGGGGGAGCGACTATCACCTGGCCCCGACCGACGGCGCCGACGCCCTGCTGCGGGCGCTGACGGCCGCCCTGGGTGTGCGCGGCGAGGTGCGCAAGGTGCGCACGCTCTATCTGTGGCACAACGTGCGCATCCACCTCGACGAGGTGGCGGGGTTGGGTTCGTTTCTTGAGTTTGAAGCGGTGCTGTCGGCGGCCGACGACGAAGCCACGGGCTTCGCGCGCGTGGCCGATCTGCGGCGGGCGCTTGGGGTCGGCGACAGCGACCTGATCGCCGGATCATATTCGGATCTTCTCGGGCTTTAGTGCGTGTTCCGAAACGACGTACGACCGGAGGTCGCACATGGCGAGGACGTTTGCCGGCCGGATCGCAGTCCTGTTGCTCTGTTCAACGTCGTTCGCCGCCGCCCCCGGCGATTGGCCGCAGTGGCGGGGGCCGAATCGGGATGGGGTTTCCGCCGAGCGGGACTGGTTTCGGGCATGGGGGGACGCCGGGCCGGCGGTCGTGTGGCGGGCGAAGGTGGGGGAGGGGTTTGCGGCCGTCAGCGTGGCCGGGGGGCGAGTTTACGTGGCGGGGAACGCGAAGGGGAAGGATACGGTCTACTGCCTCGACGCGGCGAGCGGGAAGCCGGTGTGGACGCACGCGTACGAGTGCCCGGGGGCCGGGGGCGGGTTTCCCGGGCCGGCGGTGTCGCCGACGGTGGACGGGGACCTGCTCTACACGCAGAGCCGGGTGGGGCATCTCTTCTGCCTTCGCGCGAGCGACGGGACGGTCGTGTGGGCCAAGGACCCGAAGGAATTGAAGATCTCGCGCGGGGCGAGCTTCTGGCACGGGGCATCGTGCCACCCGCTGGTCGAGGGGGACCTGCTCATCGTTGAGACGGGCGGGCGCAAGGGCGTCGTCACGGCCTTCGACAAGCGCACGGGGCAGGTCGCGTGGGAGGCGGGCGACGAGAAGCTCGGCTACGCGGCGCCGATCGCGGGGGACATCGACGGGCGGCGGACGATCGTCGCGTTCACGGGCACCGGGCCGATCGGGCTGGACCCGAAGACGGGGAAGGTGCTTTGGCGCTACCCGTGCCGCATCGAGTTCCAGTGCGCCATCGCGACCCCCCTGCTCGCCGGGGGCGGGCGGGTATTCGTGTCGTCCTGGTACATGAAGCCGGGGTCTACGATGCTGGAGGTGAAGGGCGGGCAGGTGCGGGCCGTGTGGGAGACGCGGGAATTCCGCACGCACGCGGCGCCGGCCGTGCTGTGGGAGGGGCACCTCTACGGGTTCGACGGCAGCATTGAGGACGGGGGCGGGGCGATGGAGTGCGTGGACGCGGCGACGGGGAAGGTGACGTGGTCGGCCGAGGGGATGGGGGTCGGCGGGTTGATGGCTGCCGACGGGAAGCTGATCGTGCTGAGCCAGGATGGGGAACTGGTGATCGCGGAGGCGTCGCCCAAGGGGTTCAAGGCGCTGGCGCGGTCGCGGGTGCTGGCCGGGAAGTGCTGGAACATGCCGGTGCTGGCCGGGGGGCGGATATACGTCCGGAACCAGCGGGGGGACGTCGTGTGCGTGGACGCTCGAGGGCCGGGGAAGTCCTGAGTGCTGAGTGCTGAGTCCTGAGTGCTGAGTCCTGAGTGAAGAGCGGGCGTGCGGCAACGCCGACGCCGATTTGGCGTCATCCCGAACGAAGTGAGGGATCTCGGTGTCAAGGCGGCGTGGCTTTGACACCGAGATCCTTCGCAGGCTCGGGATGACCCCGCGGGGCATCTTCGTGGATTCAGGTATGTTCGCCGTCAGACGGCGGCGGCCTGGGCGAGTTCCTTGCGGCGGTCGGACATCTGCGCCTTGAGGCGGTTGAGGATCGAGCTGTGCATCTGGCTGACGCGCGACTCGGAGAGGTCGAGGGTGGCGCCGATCTCCTTCATGGTCATCTCCTCGAAGTAGTAGAGGATGATGATCAGCCGCTCGGCGCGGGAGAGGCCCTTGGTGATCAGTTCCTTGAGGTCCTTGCGCTGGATCTCGCGGACGGGGTCGGCGCCGCGCTTGTCCTCAAGGACGTCGATCTCGCGGACGTCCTTGTTCGAGTCGGTCTCGAACCACTTGCGGGAGAGGGAGACCAGGCCGACAGCGCTGGCGTCCTTGGCCATCTTCTCGAACTCGCCCATGGAGATCTTGAGGCGCCTGGCGATCTCGTCGTTGGTCGGGGCGCGGCCCAGCTCGACCTCGAGCTGCTTGGTGGCGCCCTCGAGCTTGTGGGCGCGGGAGCGGACGAGGCGCGGGACCCAGTCCATGGAGCGCAGCTCGTCGAGGATGGCGCCGCGGATGCGGGGGGCGCAGTAGGTCTCGAACTTGACGCCGCGGTCGAGGTCGAACGCGTTGATGGCGTCCATGAGGCCGAAGATGCCCGCCGACATGAGGTCGTCGAGCTCGACCTCGTCGGGGAGCTTGGAGTGGATGCGCTCGGCGTTGTAGCGCACGAGGTGGAGGTAGTGCTCCATCAGCGAGTTGCGCAGGGGCTCGGTCTTGTTCTTCTTGTATTGGTTCCAGACGTCCTTGATGTCGGCGAGTTCGCGGCGCTGCATCTTCGAAACCGGCATTCTCGACATAGGTCCTCCCGCGACAGCGGAGCACTTGTTTGGGTCAAAACACCAGGCCCCTGGAGCACCCGGCGGCGGCACATTCGATTCAAACGACAGAAGCGGCGACTCCAATTTCGTTTATCGGCCACCTCTGGGGGTTTCCTTGGTTAAGTCCGGGAAATTCTCGAATTTTTCTTTTTCGGCGTTTAAGCTCTCGTCCAACATTTTTTGTCCCATGAGTCCGATAATCAGGCCGACGACGAACGTGCCGGCCATCGCCACCAGCGCGCGGGCGACGGTCGTGCTGAACGGGTTCCCGGTCTGGATCCCGCCGACGACGAGGCAGGTCGCGAAGACGATGAGGGAGAGGATTGCGGCGAGCCGAGTTGCCATGAGACGACATCCGTGTCGCGGGGGTCATCCGTGTCCGAGACCATCTTACCCGCTTACCCGCGGATCCACCGGTTGAGGCGCTGGAAAAACCCGCCGGGGCGAGGAACGAGGGTGACGCCCTGCTGCAAGCGGGCGGCCAGGTGGGCGACGCACCGGGACGCGGGGCAGTTGGGTGAGTCGATGAGGAACGGCGTGCGGCGGCGGACGCAGTTGGGGACCGTCTCGTCCCAGGCGACGTGGCCGGCGTCGTGGAGGCTGACGCCCAGGAACTGGCGGGCGACCTTGGAGATGCGGTCGTAGACGAAGCGGCCCTCGCTGGCGGAGCGGGCCTGGTTGACCAGCAGGCTGAGGTGGCGCTCGGCGTCGGGGGCGACGCCGCCGATGCCGTCGTGGCCGGTCGAGCGGGTGAGGACCTTCACCACGGCGTAGGCGTCGGTGATGGCGGTGGGCTCGGGCGTCGTGACGACGAGCACGTGGTCGGCGGCGCGGGTGAAGGAGAGGACGTTGGGGCTGATGCCGGCGCCGGTGTCGATGATGATGACGTCGGCCTGGCGCTCGAGGTCGGCCATCGACTCGAGGATGCGCTGGCGGTCGAACTCGGTGAGGTCGGCCATCTTGGCGAGGCCCGACGCGCCGCCGATCAGGCGGAAGCCGCCGGGGCCGCGGACGAGGACGTCCTTGAGCTCCTTCTTGCGGGCGATGACGTGGGAAAGGTTGAAGGGGAGGTCAACGTTGCACAGGACGTCCGCGTTGGCCAGGCCCAGGTCGGCGTCGAGCAGGATGACGTCCTTGCCGGCGGTCGAGAGCTGGACGGCAAGGTTGACGGCGATGTTGGACTTGCCGACGCCGCCCTTGCCGCTGGTGACGGCGATCACGCTCGCGCGGGCGCGGTCGCGCACGAGCGTTCGGAGCTGGGTGGCCTGGTCGATCATGGCAGTCATAGGGACACTCCGGCCGGGGCCTTGGCCCCGAGGATGAGCTGGGCGATCCGCCGCCCCTGGCCGACCTCGATGTCGTCGGGGACGTCCTGCCCCGTCGTGACGTAACTCAGGCCCTTGCCGACCTTGTGGACGACGTTCAGCAGGACGCCCACGTGTACGGCCTCGTCGAGCTTGGTGAAGATGATCTTGTCAACCCGCACCTCGCTGAAGCGGGCGATGGCCGACTCGATGCAGGCCTGGCTGGCGGTGGTCGAGAGGACGAGGTGGACCTCGTCGGGCGCCGCCATCGTGATGAAATTCTTCAGCTCGTTGAGCTTGATCGTGTCGGTGGGGCTGCGGCCGGCCGTGTCGATCAGGACGTACTCGCAGTCGCCCATGGCGTCGATCGCGCCGCGGAGTTCGTCGGGCGTGCCGACAACGCGGAGCGGGGCGCCGATGATGTCGGCGTAGCGGCGGAGCTGGTCCACGGCGGCGATGCGGTAGGTGTCGATCGTGATCAGCCCGACCTTGCGGTTCTCGCGGAGCTTGAGGTTGGCGGCGAGCTTGGCGAGCGTCGTCGTCTTGCCGACCCCGGTCGGGCCGATCAGCGCGACGACGTGCGGGCCGACCTTCTTCGTGCGGAGGATCGGGCCGGCGACGGGGAGCAGTTTCTCGATCTGGTCGGCGATCTTCTCGCGGACGTAGTCGGCGTTGCGGCAGTGGTCGGGCCGGAGGTTGGCCTGCAGGGCCTTGAGCACCTCGGTCGCCAGCTCCTCGGCGACCTGGTTCTGCACGAGCTGGAGGTAGTAGTCGAACAGCTCCTCGGGGACCTGCGGGGACTTCTGCGCCCGGGCCTGCTTCACGAGGTCCGAGACCATCGACTTGAGGCAGGTCATCTCCTGCGACAGGCCGGCCATGAACGCCGTGGTGGCGACGGGGGTCTCGAGGAGGCGCTGGTGTGCCGGGGCCTGCGGCGCGGCGTCGGGCAGGGCGCGGCGGACCATCGGCTGCGCGGGGCGGGTGGCGAGGGCCGTGCCGCCGCGCAAGTCGCCGCCGTGGGTGGCGGGGGTACTCCGCCGTCCGCCGCGGGCCAAGGTCGCCAGGCCGCGGCCGGCCGTGATCTCGACGACCTCCTGACGGCGCAGCCCCAGCCACGCCCGCCGCTGGTACGTGCGGGTGTGCAGGATGACGGCCTCGGTGCCCATCTCCGCCTTCACCTGCTGTAGTGCCTCGGCCATCGTGGCCGCTGAAAACGTTCGGAGCTGCATACCAGTCCTTCCGTGGCCCGGGGCGGCGTCCGTCGCCGCCTACATCCGCACCATCGTGTTCCCCATCGTCCTCTGCGCGATCCGATCCTTCACCCTCGCTCGCCCGGCGGCGCACCGCCGGCCGCCAGCGGTCACCCGTTCAGCCCGACCATCGCGACGGCCTCCACCGCCGCCTCGGCCACGACCTCGTTGTAGGCGAGCACCGCCGTGTGCGGCAGGCTCCCCTCGATCATCCGCCGCAGCGGCTGGCGGATCTGCGGGCTGCACAGGATGACGCCGGCCCGCCCGGCCTGGGTCAGCTCCGCCACCTTGGCCGCGATGCGCTGCACGACCTGCTGGGCGGTCGCGGGCGGCATCGTGTTCACCGTGCCGCGCTCGCTCCGCTCGACGTGCCCGTTGATCAGGTCCTCCAGGGCCGGGTCGAGCGTCACGCAGTAGAGCCGGTCGGTCTCGTCCACGTACTGCTTGCAGATCGTGCGGGCCAGCGCGTTGCGGACGTACTCCGTGAGCACGTCGAGGTCCTTGGTGCGGCCGGAGTAGTCGCCCAACGTCTCGAGGATCGTCTCCAGGTCGCGGACCGGGATCCGCTCCCGGAGCAGGTTCTGCATGACCTTCTGGAGCTCGCCGGGCTTGACCTGCGTCGGGACGACCTCCTCGACCAGGGCGGGCAGGCGCGCCTTGAGCCCGTCGAGCAGGTTCTTCACCTCCTGCCGCGTCAGCAGTTCGTGCGCGTGGGCCTTGATCACCTCGGTCAGGTGGGTCGCGACGACGCTGGTGGCCTCGACGACGGTGTAGTTCAGCAGCTCGGCCTGCGGGCGCTCCGACTCCGTGATCCAGTAGGCCGGCAACCCGAACGCCGGCTCGGTCGTCAGCGAACCGCCGGGGACCGGGCCGCTCGTGGCGCCGTTGTCCATCGCGAGGAACTGCTCGGGGTAGGCAACGCCCTTGCCGACAGACTGGCCCTTGATCTTGACGACGTAGTCGTTGGCCTGGAGCTGGAGGTTGTCGCGGATGCGGATGGGCGGGACGATGATGCCCAGCTCGGCCGCGAGCTGGCGGCGGATCATGCTGATGCGGTCGAGCAGGTCGCCGCCCTTGCTGGCGTCAACGAGGCGCACCAGGCCGTACCCGACCTCCAGCTCCATCGTGTCGAGTTCGAGGAGCTTCTCGACTTTGTCCGGCTCCTTCTTGACGACCTTGTCCTCCCGGTCCTTGACCGCCGCCGCGACGGTCGCCCGCTTTTCGCTGCGCGAGAGGACGAACGCGAGGCCGCCGCAGCACCCCCCGATGACGAGCAGCGGGATCGCGGGCAGGCCGGTCATGGACATGATGCCGAGGAACCCGGCGGCGATGCCCAGCGACTTGGGCTTGGCCAGGACCTGGCTGATCATCTCGTCGCCGAGGTTGGAGCGGCTGGACGTGCGGGTGACGATCAGGCCGGCGGCGAGCGAGACGATGAACGCGGGGATCTGGGCGACCAGGCCGTCGCCGATCGTGAGGCGGGTGTAGAGCTTGAGGCACTCCATGACGGGCCAGCCGTGATCGACCATGCCGACGTAGAGCCCGCCGAGGATGTTGATGAACGTGATGATGATGCCCGCGACGGCGTCGCCGCGGACGAACTTGGAGGCACCGTCCATCGCCCCGTAGAAGTCGGCCTCCTGGGCGACGGCCTCGCGGCGGCGGCGGGCCTCGGGCTCG
>Ga0105047_10017782_pt1 | contig 11059 bp, 12 predicted proteins | sample MAT04_FD_78384 | JGI IMG/M metagenome (GOLD analysis project Ga0105047, IMG submission 78384) | Freshwater microbial communities from Lake Fryxell liftoff mats and glacier meltwater in Antarctica - MAT-04 (megahit assembly) | ecosystem: Environmental > Aquatic > Freshwater > Ice > Liftoff...
TTAGGGGTTAGGGGTTAGGGGTTAGGGGTTAGGGGTTAGGGGTTAGGGGTTAGGGGTTAGGGGTTAGGGGTTGGGGGTTGGGGGTTAGGGGTTGGGGGTTGGCGAAAATTCTTTCAGGTTTCAGGAGTTGACCATTAAGTATCAATCTGATAACCAGTTAATGACCATTAAATAACACCTGAATGACCATTGATAACAACTGAATGACGATATAATAACTATTTTCCCCTTTTACAATAAGTTTTTCATCCTCTACTCCTCTACCTCAATCTATCCGCTGAACGAATCAGTTTATCATCGCGTTTTATTGCCCTGTTAGCCATCACAAGGAAAACCAAAGCTACCAACGGAAGGTAAATCCCAAATGCTTTGCTATAATCAGGAACAATATTAATTTTCTTTTCGATCATAGGGATATAAAAGAAGAAAATTCCCATAATAAGAGCAATAGAAGCCAATACACCAATATTAGTAAGCTTAACCTGGAACGAGCGGTTTTTGTATTGAAAAATAGTGAATACAGTTAACAGGCAAACACCCACTGCAACAATTATTAGCGGCAAAAATACCATAGCTGCAAATGCCTCAGTTTCACCCGGAACCATATTTTTTAATCCGGTAACTGAAAACACATAAGCACCTGTTTCGGAGAAAAACTGAGCTAATGGGAAAGCGAAAATTAAAGCCAAAGCTATTACAGCAAGCGAAAGATATACGGTTTGAATACGTTGAATCATGATGTGTATGTGTTTAAATTCATCACAAAGATACTATTGTATGCCGAAAGTGGAAAACAAATTGCCGAAAGTTGTTTCGTTGTACCTAATTTTAATTTACCAGCAGATAATAGCCCCGAATTATATGCAGAGCTGGAATATTCGTTAGTAAAATTATCGGTTATACGAATTTAGCATCAGTATTTTCCTCAATTTAGCAAATGGAATTATACCCCTATAATCAGTTTATTAGTTTATGCCACAACGTAAAACCATAATCTGGGATTGGAACGGAACTTTACTGGATGATGCTGAAATATGCTGCACAGCGATCAATAAAATGCTGAAAATCCGTAATCTGTCCGAATTAAGCCTCAAAAAATACCGTGATGTTTTCACCTTTCCTGTGATTGATTATTACAGGCAGATAGGTTTTGATTTCGATAAAGAAGCGTGGGAACCGGTTGCCATGGAATTCATAAATTTATACCTTGGCGCATTGTATGAGGTCAAATTAGCGTCATTTGCAAAAGAAACACTCGAATTATTTAAACAGAAAGGATACAGGCAAGCCATAATTTCGGCCATGCAACATGATGCCTTGTTAAAATCAGTTTCGGAACTTGGTATATACAACTATTTCGATTTTATAGGAGGAATAGGCGATCATTACGGTGGTGGAAAAGTTGATAATGCCCGAAACTATTTTAATGTTGCAGGGCTGAATCCCGATCAGGTTACATTAATCGGCGATACCATTCATGATTCGGAAGTAGCATCGGAATTGAAATGCAAATGTGTACTTGTAACTACAGGGCATCAGTCGTTTAGCCGCTTACAGCAAACCCGCCTGCCGGTAATTAAAAACCTTTCGGAAATTGAATCGGTGCTATAATTTCAAATCCCAAAACCAAAATATAAACGCACTACTCAATACAACAGTAATAAATGAGCAACCTTTTATTTGGGATACTTACCATTTCATTTAGTGCTTTAGGTTATTTTTTCTCCTGGAGATACTGGACAAAGGACAACTACAAAATCGCAATTCTGCTGTTGGTTATCGGCGGTCTGGTTCTTCGGTTTTATACATCAGCTGATTTTTATCTCCATGCCTGGGATGAAAGATACCATGCTCTGGTAGCAAAAAACCTGATCCGCCATCCGTTTATACCCACGCTATACGACAATCCGGTGCTTACTTACGATTACAAAAGCTGGGTGGCGAACCACATATGGGTACATAAACAGCCAATGCCTTTGTGGGGGATGGCGGTAAGTATGTGGCTTTTTGGCGTTAACGAAATTGCATTGCGCTTGCCATCCATTCTCCTGTCGACAACAGGCATTTATTTGATATTCATTATTGGCAGTTATTTTTTTAATAAAAAAACCGGTTACCTTGCTGCATTTTTCTTTTCAATAAACGGGCTGATAATTGAGTTGACTGCAGGTCGTGTTGCAACCGACCATATCGATATTTATTTTCTGTTTTTTGTTGAATTGGCAATAGTTTTCAGCATCTATTTTGCACAAAAGGGAAAAATGATTTTCAATATCCTGGCCGGAATAAGCATTGGAGCCGCTATTTTATCAAAATGGCTTCCAGCGCTGATTGTTCTTCCTATCTGGTTTTTAATTGTAGTTGATACCGGAAAATTCAGGCCAAAGGAAATTCTAACCCAATTCATCATTCTGACAGGTACTTCGATACTCGTTTTTCTTCCGTGGCAAATATATATTTACCAGGCATTTCCTCTTGAAGCCAGGTGGGAAGCAAGTTTCAATCTTAAGCATATCACCGAAGCACTTGAAGGGCAAACCGGACCCTTCTACTACTTTGTTAATCAGATAAGAATTAACTATGGAGAATTGATTTATTTGCCGTTGCTTTGGTTTTTGTGGAAAACAGTTAAGAATAAAAGTGACAAAAAGCGATTGGCAATTAGTATATGGTTTCTGATACCGTTGCTTTTTTTCTCTTACGCAAATACCAAAATGCAAGCCTATATCCTCTTTGCAAGCCCTGCGCTATTTATAATGACCGCCGAATTCTGGCTTATGCTTGCCGCCTACAGGAAAAATCACAAATTGAAATGGGCTTTTAACCTTATTTTAATTTTGCTCATTGCTTTACCAATCCGATATGCTATTGAACGGATTAAACCCTTTGACCAAACCGATCGAAATCCGCAATGGGTGAATGATCTTAAAACACTGAATGAAAGTAAAATTACGAACGGGATATTATTCAATTATACCAATCCTATTGAAGCCATGTTCTATACAGATATTACTGTATATCAAAACATTCCGGAAAATAATATTTTAAATGATTTACAACGTAAAGGATATACGATTCTTATAAATGATAATGGGAATATTCCTGAACGGATTAAAACCAAAACTGGCATCAGAACTGTAAAACTCACACCCGCAAATTGAAAGGAGAAAAGATTAAATCGTTAGGAAAACCTCTGAAATCATATTTTTTAGGCTTGTTTCAATCTGATACCTGACAATCAACAATTTCTTATTCCGGAATTTCCTTTACTTCGTTTTTCAGTTCGGCTTCGCGGGATTTGTCGTAATATATTTCTTCCGAAATTCCTCCTTCAAAATAAGTGATTTCACTTTCCTTTTCGCCATTGGCCTTGAAAGCGGTCCATAAACCATGTTTCAAATCATCCTTAAATTGCCCTACAAGCAAAGGTTTACCATCCGGAAAAAGATACCGGGCAGAGCCTTCGTATTTCCCGTTTTTAAAATTAACTTCTGATTTCACACTACCATCCGAAAAGTATTGTTTACTAACGCCTTCCTTTTTCCCGTTTTTATAAGGGCATTCTTCGAGCAATTTACCATCATCATAATAGGTTTTCCAAAAACCAACCGCTATTCCTTTGGTATAGTACTCTTCTGCCGAAATAATTTCACGTTCATTAAAATACTTCCATAACCCATCTTTTTTGGTTTCGGAATACACACCTTCGGCCATTTTTTTACCGTTAGGATGGTAATTTACGGCATTTGCAGTTTTCCCGTCAGCGGAGTACGATAATTCCGAACGAATTTTCCCATCTTCATAATAATACCTGAAAACACCTTGTGGCATATTATCTTTAAACTGACCTTCGTAAATCATTTTTCCGGCTTCATCGAGTTTTCGCCATGCACCTTGCTTTTTCCCCTTCGAATCTGTAACATTTTGACCATGAACAAATAATGAGCTGAAAAAGAATACTATTCCGATGAGGGTTACTAATTTCAATCTTTTCATTTTTTAAAGTTTAGCAATAGTACCGATAAACGATTGATCGGGTTTTAAAGTATAAGGGTAAATTTTACCTACTTTTGAGCAGCAAATTTACAAAGTTATTCAAACCTTTAGCTTGTCAATTTGCATACCAAACTAAAATAAACATGGAGGGGAATTTTTCGTCACAATTATTAAAAAATGCTGTCAGCGAACTCACCAGGTTACCAGGCATAGGTCAAAAAACCGCTTTGCGCCTGGCCTTACATCTGCTTAAGCAACCTGTTGAAATTGCTACTAATTTAGGAGAGTCGATTATAAAACTCCGAAGTGAAATAAAATATTGTAAAAGCTGCAATAATATATCGGACCGCGACATTTGCGAGGTTTGTGCCAATCCAAAACGCGACCAATCAACACTCTGTGTGGTTGAAGATATCCGCGATATGATGGCCATTGAAAATACCGGTCAGTTTAAAGGAGTTTATCATATTCTTGGTGGCATTATTTCTCCTGTCGAGGGCATTGGTCCTTCAGATATTAGCATTAGCCCTGTAATTGAGAAAGCAGGTTCGGGAAATGTATCAGAAATAATTCTTGCCCTGCCCGCTACTGTCGAAGGTGATACTACCAATTTTTACCTGTTTAAAATGCTGAAAAAATTCGGGTTAATAGTAAGCATCATAGCCCGAGGAATACCTGTTGGCGACGAGCTCGACTATACCGACGAAATTACTCTTGGCCGTTCGATATTAATGCGGCAACCCTATCAGGGAAGTAACGGTTAATTTTCATGATACCCCTTGAAGAACCAACTTTAATGGTAACTGACTGTTAAATATCTTCCATAATCCAACTTATTCAATGAAAACAGAACTTCATCCTGCTAATAAGCGTGGCCATGCAAGCCACGATTGGCTCGACACATACCATAGTTTCAGCTTTGCTGCATATTTTAATCCAGCCCGCGAGCAATTCGGCTGCCTGCGTGTATTAAATGATGATTCGGTTTCAGGCGGTACGGGTTTCGATCTGCATCCGCATAACAATATGGAAATCATAACGCTGATGCTCGAAGGTTCGCTCGAACACCGCGATAGCATGGGAAACACCCAAGTTATAGAAAATGGCGAAGTACAGGTAATGAGCGCAGGCACAGGCATGTACCATGCTGAGTACAACCATTCGGAAACGGAATATGCAAGATTATTCCAGATTTGGATTTTCCCGCGCGAAAAAGGGCTTAAACCCCGCTACGACCAGAAGTTTTTTGAAGATCAGAATCATAAAAATGAACTTGTGACCCTTGTAACTCCTGACATAAACCAGCAGGACAACGCTTTATGGATTCATCAGGATGCCTATATTTCGACGATAAATTTCGAAAAAGAACACAGTTTCGAATACAAAATCAGGATTCAGGGGAACGGAGTTTTCGCAATGGCAATGGAAGGAAAAATTGAAGTAAACGAAAACGAACTCAACCGAAGGGATGCAATTGCTGTTAGCGAAACCGATTCAGTAAAATTCAGAGCAACAGAGGATTCAAAATTGCTGATTATTGAAGTGCCGATGCGATAAACGATGCTTTAAAATTTGGCACTGCTGTAATTCATGTGCCTGTATTCAGGTTATCATCTTCAAGAAAATCGAATAACATTAATTGATTAGTTCCAACCTCATGTCGCTGATGTTCAACCAGATGTACATTCTTCAGCAGATATTCGCTTAACGCTTTGCGAAAAACTTTATTCTCGGTGATTCGGTGAGCCATGCAGAACTGTTTCAGCATTTTATTCTGCGTTTCAGTAACTTTAAAACTCTTTTTATAGAATTTACTCTTACGAGGCTTTTTTTTCCCGCGTTTCGGCATGGCACACTATTTATATACTAACGCCTGCTAAAGTAATGCAATATAGTGCATTGTAGTAGCATAAACAGAAATAGTAATTCACAATTTATGAACAGTGGAATTGATTGGGGTTTGTTGTTTGGAATTTCGGGTTTGGGTTTTGGGTTTGGGATTTTATTACAATTCTAACATGGCCTATTCGTAAGCTTTGCGACCTTTGCTACTGTATTGCGTCATTGCGGTAAAAACTAAAAAAGAAGGATTTAACTACAAGAACGCAAAGTCATAGATAAAGAATGCAAAGGGCATGTTTTTTAATTTTACAGGCTAAATCAACTCTTTTATATCTCTAATTATCCTGGAGGCCAGTTCTTCTGCTTTTGTTGCGGAAACACTTTCGGCATAAATCCTGATAATCGGCTCCGTATTTGATTTGCGAAGATGAACCCACTCGTTACCAAATTCAATTTTAACCCCATCGATAGTGCTGTTAGGCTGCTCTTTATATTTTTGCTGAATCTTTTTAAGAATGAGATCCGTATCCATTCCGTCCGAAAGTGTTATTTTATTCTTCGAAATAGTATAATCGGGATAGGTTGCACGCAATTGCGAACAGGAAAGTCTGGTTTTGGCAAGATGCGTTAAAAACAGTGCAATGCCAACGAGGGCATCGCGTCCGTAATGGATTTCAGGATAAATAACTCCGCCATTTCCTTCGCCACCAATAACGGCATTAGTCTCTTTCATCATTTTTACCACATTCACCTCCCCTACTGCAGAAGCTGAATATTTATAGCCTTTGCTTTCGGTTACATCGCGTAAAGCACGGGTTGACGACATATTAGATACTGTATTGCCGGGAGTATGATTCAGCACATAATCAGCCACTGCAACAAGTGTATATTCCTCGCCAAACATTATCCCATTTTCACTTACAATTGCAAGCCGGTCAACATCAGGATCAACAACAAAACCAACATGAGCTTTATGATCGACAACTGTTTTGCTTAATTCATGCAAATGCTCCGGCAAAGGTTCAGGGTTATGCGGAAACAGACCGTTTGGGTCACAATACAAATCAATAACTTTATCAACGCCCAAAGCCCGGAGAAGACGAGGGATTACAATACCACCGGTTGAATTTACAGCATCAACAGCCACTTTGAATTTTGCCTTTTTAATTGCATCAATATCAACCAATGGCAGAGCGAGAACCATTTTTATATGTTTGTCAATAAAAGTATTATCAGCTTTATATGAGCCCAATTTATTAACTTTACTATATTCAACATCAACAGAATCAGCATTTTCGAGCACTGTTGCACCGGCATCGCCATCAAGAAATTCGCCTTCTGAATTAAGTAATTTGAGCGCATTCCATTCGCCTGGATTATGACTTGCCGTGAGTATAATTCCGCCCTGAGCCTTGTAAGCGGTAACGGCAACCTCTACAGTGGGGGTGGTTGAAAGTTCAAGATCAATAACATTGATCCCCATGCCCATAAGTGTACCACAAACCAGGTTGCTGACCATTGGACCTGAAACACGGGCATCGCGACCAATTACAACTGTTACCTCTTTATCCTGATTATCATTTATAATATAGGTTGCATAACCGGTTACAAATTTTACAATATCCGAAGGAGTGAGATTATCGCCAGGTTTTCCACCGATGGTACCTCTTATTCCTGAAATGCTTTTAATTAATGTCATAGCTTGATTTTTTTTGCAAAGATACAATTCAGAAGGGATTGAGACCATGTTAGAACTGTAAAATAACAGTATTATGAAGAACAGAATATAATTATAGATTAAATGATTCCGTGCATTGCTTCACTGAATGTTAATCCCGAAACCTACCTGACCCTCAAACCTGATACTAAAAATTATTATCTTTGCAGACTCAAAACTACTAACGGAGATGGATAATTACGAAGAAGACAAAGAATACCTGCGCGAACTGCTCGAACGTTTCGAGAGCGGTGTCGGAGAAGGCGGATATTCCTTTTTCGATAGCAGTGAGTTAGAGGATATTATCTATTATTATTTCAACGAATCGGATTTGCATAAAGCCCGCAAAGCAATTGATTATGCAATCGGACAATTTCCTGCCGAGGTAAGTTTCCAGGTTTTCAAAGCACAGTATTTCCTTAACAACGGCGAACCTGAAAAAGCGCTTGCCCGTTTAAACAGCCTTGATGCCATCGATCCTCAGAATCCTGACGTGTTGCTTACCCGCGCCACGGTTTACAGCAGTATGCATAAACATGCCGAAGCCATTAAGGAATACCAGAAAGCACTTTCAAAAGTTGATGAAGACCTCGACGAAATACATACCAGCATTGCATTCGAGTACCAGAATCAGGGAGAATATACCAAAGCTGCAGAGCACCTGAAAAAAGCCATTAAAATCAATAAAGATAACGAGAGCCTGCTTTACGAAATAGGCTATTGCTATGAAATGGGTGAGATGAGCGAAGAGGCGGTCAGTTTTTTCAACCGCGAAATCAACGTAAGACCATACTCATACGTTGCGTGGTATAATCTTGGAATGGCATACAGCGCACTCGAATTATATGAAAAATCCATTGATGCGTTTGATTATGCAATTGCAATTGATCCTTCGTTTACACCTGCCTATTTCAGTAAATCACAGTGCTACGAGCAGATGGAAATGTATCAGGAAGCCATTAATGTGTACAAGCATACATTTGAGCTCGAAAAGCCTGATTCCATGACGTATTACTATATTGGCGACTGCTATGCCAGTCTCGAAAAATATGAAACAGCCATTGAATTTTACAGGAAATCGATCAGTTTCGAACGTCACTTCTCTGATGCCTGGTTAGGAATAGGGTTATGTTTTGTTGAACTAGGACACCATAGTGAAGCATTATCGCATATCGAACAAGCTATAAAACTTGAATCGGATAATGCCGAATATTATATTGTGCTGGCCGAAACACAACTTGCACTTTTATTGAATGATGAAGCTTTACACTCTTACGAAAAAGCCAGCGAACTTGAGCCTTATCATGCCGAAATATGGCTCGATTACTCCGATTATTATGCCAACGTGAAAAATGACTACGTAAAAGCACTCGAAATACTTGAAAACGGAATATACTACCAGGGCGAAAACAGTGCTTTAACTTACCGCAGAGTTGCGTATTTATACGAAGCAGGAAGACATAAGGAAGCCATTCTCGAACTTTTTATTGCGCTCACCCAGGATTTCGAAGCACACATACAATTGCTTGAATATTCGGAGAAAGCTAAAAATTCAATTGAAATACTTGCCGTTATCGAATCGTATAAAAATCAGGATATTTAATAAATTACCAAGCAGAGTATTAACTTCTTCCCGGTAACGGGACCTAAATCTTAAATTAAAATGGGAATTACCCAATGGATAGCAAACACAGCTGTTGCCTTTATTGCTGCTACATCATACCCAGGTATATTTTTACTTATGGTGCTCGAAAGCATGGTTTTCCCCATCCCCAGCGAAGCAGTAATGCCTTTTGCCGGATTTCTGATTGTTGATGGTCAATTCACTTTTACCGGTGTAATTATTGCCAGTACACTTGGTAGCATTGTTGGCTCACTGGCTTCGTACGCAATGGGATATTATGGCGGTAAACCTTTTATTGCGAGATTTGGGAAATATCTGCTTCTCGATGTACATGACCTGGAAATCACACAACGCTTTTTTGCCAAACGCGGTGAACTTACTATTTTCATATCCAGATTCATCCCCGTTATACGCCATTTAATAAGTATTCCAGCAGGTTTGGGAAAAATGAATCTATGGAAATTCTCAATATACACAATACTCGGAGCAGGTTTATGGAACTCCTTTTTAACGTATGTAGGATTTAAGTTAAAAGAAAACTGGACAGAAGTTATGACTTACAGCCACACTATCGACATTGTGGTTGTTGCTGTTCTCGGACTTGCATTTCTCTATTATGGTTATAAGATTTATCTGAATTTAACCAAGAAACCCGCCGGTAATTAATTATGAGATTATTCGGACTTATCGGTTACCCGCTTTCTCATTCGTTTTCAGCTGACTATTTTAAACAGAAGTTTATTAATAGCCATATTTACGATGCGGAATACCGGCTTTTCCCATTAAACTCTATCTCCGAACTACCCGAACTCATTAAGCGACACCCTGATTTACAAGGCTTTAATATCACCATCCCTTATAAAGTTAAAGCATTGCCTTGTATAAATAATGTTTCGAAAGTTGCTACAGAAGTTGGCGCAGTTAATTGTGTAAAAATTGAACGAACCGATTCCAACTTGAAACTTTTTGGCTACAATACTGATGTACACGGCTTTCGCGAATCGTTACTGCCACTTTTAAAACCTTACCATTACAATGCTCTCATTCTTGGAACAGGTGGTGCGGCAAAAGCAGTTAGCTATTCGTTGCTTGAATTAGGAATAAGCTATACCATGGTTTCCCGAAACAGAGAGGACAAAACCAGTCTTCATTATTCGCAGCTTAATGAACAAATAATCATGGATAACTTACTCATTATTAACACCTCTCCGGTTGGGATGTATCCTGAAACTGAAATGGCTCCTGATATTCCGTATCAATTCCTTGATAAAAAACATTTGTTATTCGATTTGATTTACAACCCTGCTGAAACCCTGTTTCTGAAAAAGGGACGCAAGTCGGGCGCTGCCACTATAAATGGATTGCAAATGCTTGAATTACAGGCTGAAAAATCGTGGGAAATATGGAATGCGTAATTATCAAATTTTTTAAAAAGTATTGGTATTAAAGCCTGCAACAGATTTTAGAGCCGGATTGCAACAGTTGTTCTCAATTATTGAGACTAATAAATCTTATACTATACCAGGTTTGATATGAGTAATAAATAGAGTTGGTTTTTCCAAAAATGAAACTCAACAAAGCGATAATTGCATTACTCAGCAAATTCTCAAAATCCCAATTCCTGAGTTCAAAACCCCAGCCAAACTGCCCGTCCTGATGTAGTTTGCTATGTTGCCAACAGAATGTATTGCATGTTGTTACAGATTTCTCATATCATACTACCACAATGCCTGAAAATGCACTATATTTGTATATTAATGATTTGAAAAGATAATTCTCATTCTCTAAAAGATTGTGCGATGAAAAGACTATTTTTATTCCTGAGTGTTTTAGCTTTTCAAGATTGCTTTTCAGCGACAGGGAATGCCAGTGATGGAGAA
>Ga0105047_10017784_pt1 | contig 11058 bp, 10 predicted proteins | sample MAT04_FD_78384 | JGI IMG/M metagenome (GOLD analysis project Ga0105047, IMG submission 78384) | Freshwater microbial communities from Lake Fryxell liftoff mats and glacier meltwater in Antarctica - MAT-04 (megahit assembly) | ecosystem: Environmental > Aquatic > Freshwater > Ice > Liftoff...
CCCGATGCTCGATTGCGGAGTCGACGGCGAACCGGAACCCCTGCTCCACGCCGAAGAGCGCGGTCGGGAACGCCGCCTCGATCTCGTCGACGAGGTCGACCACTACCACGGGGTCGAGGTCGTGACGGACGACCAGCTCGTGGCGGGCCGGGTCGTAGACCGAACCGCCGTTGGCGCACACCACCAGGCCGCGCTCGCCCAGCTGCTCGATGACCGGAGGGATCCACCGTGGTGGCCGACCGGTGGCGATGATGAACAAGATTCCCGCATCTTCGGCGGCGTCGACGGCATCGCGGGTGCGGGCCGATACGGACCTGTCGGTCCGCAGCAGGGTGCCGTCGAGATCGGTGGCGATGGCCCGGAACTGCACGAAGGGCGACGGTAGCGGCGCAACCTTCGGTGGCCGCGCTCCGGTGCATCGCTACCCTCGCCAGGGATGGATCCTCTCGAAGCGCTGCTGCGCGTGGCGTACCTCCAAGATCGTGGGCTGATGCCCTCCCAGAAGACCGCCGCCTTCCTGCGCGCCGCCGACGTGGTGAGCCAGCTCCCCAAGGGCGAGATCGAGCGCCGCATCGCCAACGGGACCCTGCTGGAGCTGCCCGCGGTCGGGGCGAGCACGGGCGAGGTCATCGTCCAGGCCCTCGCCGGCACGGTGCCCGACCGCATCGTCCGGCTCGAGGCGGAGACCGCCATCCCGCTCGGCGAAGGGGCGGACCTCCGCTCGGCCATCAAGGGCGACCTCCACGCCCATTCCACATGGAGCGACGGCGGCGCGTCCATCGAGACCATGGCGCGTGCTGCGATCGCACTCGGCCACGAGTACCTCGTGATGACCGACCACTCGCCCCGGCTGACGGTCGCCCACGGGCTCGACCGAGACCGCCTGCTCGCCCAGCTCGACGAGATCGAGACGCTCAACGCGCACCTCGCGCCGTTCCGAATCCTCACCGGCATCGAGGTCGACATCTTGATCGACGGCGGCCTCGACCAGGACCAGGACCTGTTGGAACGGCTGGACATCGTCGTGGCATCCGTGCACGCCAAGCTCGCCATGGAGGAGCAGCACATGACGGAGCGGATGCTGCTCGCGGTGGTCAGCCCGCATGTTGACATCCTCGGCCACTGCACCGGCCGCAAGGTAAAGGGCTTCGGTGCCGACCAAGTCGAGATCCGCAAGCGTTCGACCTTCGACGCCGAGCTCATCTTCGCCGCCTGCGCCCAGTTCGAGACCGCCGTCGAGATCAACTGCCGACCCGAGCGCCAGGACCCGCCGCCGGAACTGCTCGACCTCGCGCTGGACTCGGGCTGCCTCATCAGCATCGACACGGACTCGCACTCCCCAGGCCACCTGGAGTTCCTCAACTACGGCTGCGACAAGGCCGTCGCCCACGGCATCGACGCCACCCGGATCATCAACACCTGGGGGGCCGACGACCTCCTCGCCTGGACCCAGGACCACCCGGCGGCGTAGCGTCAAAATCCATGTCGAAGAAGACGGACAAGCGCAAGACCAACGCCCGCCGCAAGAAGGCCAACCACGGCACCAAGCCGAACGCTGGGCGATAGCACAACCAACCCGAACCTCGGCCGGTGGCCCGGTCAGCTCCGCACGGCGCAGCCTCGGCTGCGCCGTCGTCGCGCCCGGGAACGCCTCGATCTGCCCGGGCATCGACCGGGTTCTCGCGCGGGACGGTAGGGTTCCCCCATCAAGACCCAGCGGTGCGCTCACCAGCGCAGTACGCGTCGGATCTCCCGGAACTGCGAGCTGCAGGGTGGGGCCGTCGACAACCAGGCCCGACGATGGCCCGGCGCGCCCACCCACCTGGGTAGGGAGCAGCTCCGATGAGCGGGACTGCGATCGAGCTCCAGGGTGTCACGAAGTCGTTTCCCGGCGCGGAAGTTCCGGCGGTCGCCCCGCTCGACCTGACCTTGAGCGCCGGCCAGATCACGGTGCTGATCGGTCCGTCGGGCTGCGGCAAGACCACCACCCTGCGGATGATCAACCGGCTGGTCGACCCGACTGACGGGGTGATCACCATCGACGGTGTCGACATCCGGCAGCAGTCGCTCACCGAGCTGCGCCGCAGCATCGGCTACGTGATCCAACAGGTCGGCCTGTTCCCGCACCGGACCATCGCCCAGAACATCGCCACCGTCCCCAAGCTCCTCCGGTGGGACAAGGCTCGTACCGGGGCCAGGGTGGCGGAACTTGCGGAGCTGGTCGGCATCGACCCGTCGATGTTGGCGCGCTACCCAGCCGAGCTGTCCGGCGGCCAGCAGCAACGAGTCGGCGTCGCCCGCGCGTTGGCTGCGGACCCGCCGGTGTTGTTGATGGACGAGCCCTTCGGTGCGGTCGACCCCATCGTCCGGGCCCACCTGCAGGACGAACTGCTCGCCCTCCAGGCGCGCGTCCACAAGACGATCGTGCTCGTGACCCACGACATCGATGAGGCCGTCCTGCTCGGTGATCGTGTCGCCGTCCTCAACGTCGGCGGGATCCTTGAGCAGGTGGCGGCCCCCGATGACCTCCTCGCCGATCCGGCCAACGAGTTCGTCGCGTCCTTCGTGGGCAACGAGCGCGGCATCAAGCGACTATCTCTTGCCACCGTGTCGGAGCTGGCGCTCGAACCCGGCCCCGTCGTCGAGCGGTCCGCGTCGGCGCACGAGGTCCGGGAGGCGCTCGCCACCAGCGGGCTGGACTGGCTCGGCGTCACCGAGGGTGGACGGCTTCAGGGGTGGGTCCGGTCCGAGGCCATCGACGCTTCGCTCGCCCGCAACGACGGTGTCGCAACGCTGGCCGACGCCCCCCTCGAGCCGGTCTTGGCCCAGTTGCGGCCGTCCTCGACGCTGCGGGCGGCACTCGAGCTGATCCTCACCGCCCGCTCCTCCACGGCGCTCGTGGCCGAGGCGGACGGTACCTACCTCGGCTCTGTGACGCTCGAAACGATTCGCGCTGGGCTGGCGGCATGAGCACATCGCGCAGGGTCACGTACGTCCTGGCCGCGGTCGTGCTGGTCGTCTTCGGGGTCTGGGCCGCAAACCGAATCTCCGGGCTGAGCGAACCGACCCAAGCCACGAACCCGTTGTTTCGCTGGGAGTACCTGTTCGAACGCCAACGCACCCCGACCGAGCTCTGGGAGCGGACCCGCGAGCACCTCGGCCTCACCGTCGTGCCCGTGGTTCTGGGCATCATCCTCTCCGCCGCGCTGTCGGCGCTCATCTTGCGATTCGGCTGGCTCCGGGTGGGCGTCTTCACCTTCACTGGCGTGCTCTACACGATCCCGAGCCTGGCACTGTTCGCCATCCTGGTGACCTACAACTCGAACTGGACCGCGGCGGTCATCGCCCTCACCAGCTACACGCTCCTGATCCTGACGCGGAACATCGTCGCCGGCATCGATGCCGTGCCCCAGGCGGCGCTCGACGCGGCCGACGGTCTGGGCATGAGCCGGATCCAGCGCCTGGCCAAGGTCGAGATCCCGCTGGCCATGCCGGTGATCCTCACGGGGATCCGGGTGGCCACAGTGACCGTGGTCGGGCTGGTGGGGATCTCGGCGGTGATCCAGCTAGGTGGGCTCGCCACGTACATCTTCGACGGGTTCAATCGCGACTACACGACGCTCCTGGTCCTCGGCACCGTCGCCACCGTGGTGCTGGCGGTCGCGCTCGATCTCGCCCTACGCGGCGTCGAGTGGCTCGCCACCCCGTGGGCGCACCGGCAGGCGCCCCGGCAGGTGCCCCGATGAGCTCCGCCGCCCTCCTCGCCCAGGTCGCCGACCCGACGAACCTCTGGGAGTGGCTGAACGACAGTTCTCAGCGCACGGCCACGGGAGACATCCCGAGCCAGGTCTGGACGACGCTGTGGCACTCCGTCTTGGCGTTCGCACTCGCAGCTGGCATCGCCATCCCAGCCGCAGCGGTGCTGGCCCACTTCCGCAAGGTCGAGGTGTTGTCCACCTGGCTGGTGAACCTCGGGCGGATCATCCCCACGGTGACCATCGTCGCCGTGTTGGTGATCATCTCGCTGCGCAACGGGTACGGCTTCGAGCCGTGGCCGATCGTCATCGCCCTGGTCCTGCTCGCCCTGCCCCCGCTGTACGCCAACACCTATACCGCCGTGCGAGACGCGTCGCCAGAAGCGGTCGGTGCGGCCCGGGCGATGGGCCTCACCGAGATCCAGATCCTCCGCCAGGTCGAGTTGCCGCTCGCCACCCCGCTGATCCTCGCCGCCAGCCGCATTGCCATCACCCAGGTGGTAGCCACCGAAGCAATCGCGGCCCTGTTCGGAGGCACCGGGCTCGGGCAGTACATCACCTTCGGCCTGGCCAATCGTGACATCTACGAGGTACAGGCGGGGGCCGTCCTCGTCGCTGGGCTGGCCACGTCCGTCGACCTCGTCTTCTGGTTCGTGACCCGCTTCCTCGTCCCGGCACCGCTGCGGCCAGCGCCGTCGAACCGCCAGGTTGTCCGACCCAGCAGCCCCATCAGATCCAGACCAATCCAAACCACATCCCTTGGAGGGACCACATGAAGACCACATCCACCTCCCGCCGCTGGCGGGTCCTGAGCCTCTTCGCCATCATCGGCGTCTTGGCCCTGGCATCGTGCGGCGACAACAACTCAGACAGCGAGGGTTCCGACGGCAGCACCGAGACGACTTCGGCGTCGTCTGGAGACGCGATCCGCATCTCCAGCGCTGACTTCAGCGAGCAAAAGGTCCTGGCTCAGGTGTACGGCCAGTACCTCGAGGCCCAGGGCATCGCAGTCGACATCCAAAAGCCGCTCGGGCAACGGGAGCAGATCTTTGCCGCACTGGAGGACGACAAGCTCGACCTCCAACTCGACTATTCGGGTGTAGCCGTCGGCTTCCTCGGGGGGACCCCCTCCGCCGATTCGCAGGAGAGCTACGACGCCCTGATCCCCCTCCTGGAGGCCAAGGACCTCGAGGCGAGCGAACCGTCCCTCGCGACCAACGCCAACGCACTTGTGGCGCTGAGCACCTGGGCCGATGACAACGGGGTCACGACGATCTCCGACCTCTCCGGCGTCGACGGCCCGCTCATCCTGGGCAGCTCTGCCGAGTGCGCCGAGCGCGTCGAGTGCCTGAAGGGGTACCTCGACGTGTACGACCTGGACTTCGAGCTGAAGGCCATCGACTACGGGCCCCCGCTCGTAGCCGCCCTCGAGGCCGACGAGGTCCAGGTGGCCCAGTACCAGACCACTGCGCCGGAGATCGCCACCGGCCAGATCGTGGTGCTCGAGGACGACATGGGCCTCCAGTCCGCCGCCAACATCGTCCCGGTGTTCCGCTCCGCAGTGAGCACGCCAGAGCTGATCAAGGCCCTCGACACCATGAGCGCAAAGATCACCACCCAGGACCTGGCCGCCTGGAACCAGGCAACCGACGTCGAGAAGGAAGATCCCATCGACGTAGCCACCGCGTGGCTCGAGGACAACGGCCTGCTCTAGGCCGACGGTCCGTCGGGCCGTGCCGGCCGTCGCCGCCCTCGGGTAGCGGCGGCCGGTGCGCGTCGGGACCCAACGTCAGCTGAGCTGGGTGAAGAACATCTGCTGGCAGGCCCAGGCCACCAGGCGGGGACCGCCCGGTGCACGCGGGTCCCAGAGGGCCATCTCGGCCGAGGCGTACCCGTCGCCGGCGTGATGCGCCTTGGCGTGGGCCAGGATCCAACCTGGGGTGGCGTGGCCGAAGAGATGGGCCGTGAGTTCCACGCTCGGCGCGAACCACCGAGGCTCATCGGGGCGTCGGGAGCCGAGCCGCTCGAACACGGGGCCGGGCATCATGTCGGCGTAGACCAGCAGCGCCAGCGGATCGAGCGTGCCGTCGTCGCTTATGGGAGGGTCCTCGAACCGATACCAGTTGGCCACTTCAGCCGCGCCACGCGGGGACGGGTCCCATGGCGCATGGCCCAGCGCTGACCGGCCATCGAGGACGTCGACCCAGAACGCCCAAGGCCCTGAGGCCTCGAACCCCGACTCCGGTGGCGGCGGTTCACGAAACGAGGTGCACTCGTCGGGATCGGGCACCGTGGGGGGCACCAGCTCTGTGAACTCGAATCCAGGGCGGTCACCGCCGAACACGGCGAGGGCGCTGAACCCAGCCGCTCCGCCCGGTGCACCCAGCTCCACCCGGGCCTGCGACACCGACCGACCCCGTCGGAGCACGGTCACCACGGCCTCGACCGTTCCCGCCGCCACCGGGCTAGCGAAGACACCATGGATGGTACGGAGGGGTTGGCCCGTCGCCAGCTCGGTTGCCATGGCCCGAGCGCCGATCGCCGCCAGCACCCCGCCCTGGGGCACCATCGCCAGCACCCACTCGTCGCCGATCGCGGCCCGGTAGCGGCAATCGCCGATCGCCGTGACCGCCGTCGAGTCCCACGCCACCTCGCCCATGGACGCCGACGCTAGGCCCATCGCTCGCCCTACCCCTCTCGCATTTCTTCACCTGGCGCGATCACGCCGACGCGGCGATGGAACCGAGCCAGGCCACGACCGATGCGTGGTGTGGGGCAAGGCCGTTCATCTCGGTGAGCTCCGATGGCTGCGCGACCAATCGATTCGCCAGCCGTTCGGCGGCCCGAGGGTGGTCGGCGAACGCGGCGAAGGGTGCCTGTTGCACGCGAATGGTGAACAGCACCGCGCCGGTCTCGGGGAGACGACGCAGGGTCTGGCGCTCACTGCGCAGCCACAGCGAGGTCGGGACCTCGTGCACCGTGACAGGCCGGGGCGCAAGCGGCGCATCGGGCGCATGGAGCGCATCGTCATCGTGGACCGACCAGTTCCTCCGGGCGACCACCACGTCGGGGCGGAGCCGGTCGAGGAAACGGTCGACCTTGTCTGCCAGCTCCTCGCGGTAGCGCGGCACCGGGCCGTGGATGGCGAGCGCGCTCCCGCCCAGCTTGTCCACCAGCCGCCAGTGCGACGGGAAGCAGAGCACCGCCGCATCGAGGTGGTACCCGTCGGGGTGCGCCACCATCAGCACGAGGTCCTCTTGCACGCGCCGACCCGCTGCCTCTAGCGGATGGAGGTGCTCGTCGATGGGCAACCCGGCGAGGTCAGGGCGGTGCTCCTCCTCCCACGCCACCACCAGGTCCAACACCTCTCGCCCGGCCGGTTCGAGCCCTTCCAACGCACCGAACACCTCGCCGTGGCGATCGTCGAGCAACTTCCGACGCTGGGCCAACTCGGTTGGCCGATGCTCGTCGGGGAGCAGCCACTCAGCATCACCGATCCGCGTCAAGCCCATCGCCAACCACGGCGGCCCCTGCGCTGGCCAGGCCACCTCGTCTATCCACGCGGTCATGGCAGGGGGAAGGGGTCGGGGGCGAGCCAGAGGGCGAGGACCACCACCAGCGCCACCACGATCCACCCGATCACGAGCCGCTCCGTGGTGCGGCCGCCAGGCACCGAGCGCCTCACCACCTCATCGAGACCGAGGCCCGACGGGAATCTCGGCGAGCCTTCCCACGAGGTCATGAGCAGCGCCCCAACCGTTCCCGCCCCGATGATGCGCAGCAGGCCGTCGACGATCGCCACCGAGAGGCTCGTCTCTGCGACCACGTACCAGAGGGCGAGCAGGATCGCGCCCACGCCCACCACCGGCGAGGTGCGCAGCACCGAGATGACGACGTTGCGCACGAAGCGCACGGGTGCGAGTACCGGTTTCGGCAGGTGGACCTCAGCCCAGCGGGCTTCGACGCCAGCATCGGCCCGGAGCCGACGCGCCACGCCATCGCCCACCGTGGCAAGGAGCGGCAAGACCAGCACTACGACGATCGCCAAAGCAACCACCGGAGCGGCGGCGGCGACGGCCAACGCTGCGGCCACGAGCGGGATGGTGACCTTCCGGCGGCCCGGTCGGCCGGCACCCAAGGGCGCGACGCGTTCTGCAGGCGAACCTTCGAGCGCTTCGATTCGACGTGGCCCCTGAGGCCGAAGCGCCGGAGGTTCGCCGATCAGCGCGGCGGTGGCGGGCAGTCGGCCCGGCACGAACGTCACATCCTCCATGGCATCGACCTCTTCGGGACCCGAGCCTGGCCTGGTGAGATCCGCCTCGAGGGTCACGGGGTCGGGATCGGGATCGGCCCCCGACACGGGCGCCACTTGCACTCTCGGGCCAGCATCGGAGGGAGGCGCAGTGGCGACCGCCGGGCCGGGGTCGAAGCCGTCCACCATGCCCCCGTCGGCGGGGACTTGGTCACCCTCGGTCCCGGCGGAACCAGCCAGGATAGAGCGGTGCGCCTCTGGCAACCGATGGACGCCGAGCCGAGCCAAGAAGGCGTCGAGGTCCTGAGGTCGGTGCTCGGGCTCGAGCTCCAGCCCGTCGAGGATGGCGTCGCTCACGGCCTTCGAGATGGCCGGGTTGAGGCGATGGGGCGAAACCAGCTCTGCGCCGGCATCGCGAGCGATTGCGGCCACGGGCACCCGGCTGGTCGCCAGCCGATAGCAGGTGGCGGCCAGCCCGTAGACGTCGGTGGATGGCCCGAACCGGCCCTGGCCGCGGTACTGCTCGAGCGGCGCATAGCCAGGGGTCACCACACGGGTCATCCCCATCGTCTGGTCCTGGTCGAAGTCACGAGCTAGGCCGAAGTCGATCAGCACCACCCGGCCGTGGTGGGTGAGCATGACATTGGACGGGTTCAGGTCGCGGTGCAGCACGCCCGCCGCGTGGACGGGCCGCAGCGCAGCTGCGACCCGTCCAGCCACGTCGAGGACTTCGTCCTCGAGAAAGGGCGCATCGCGAGCCCGAAGGATATCTACGAGGGTCTGCCCGCTGAGCAGTTCCATCACCAGGTAGGCGGTGCTGTGCTCTTCGAAGACCTCATAGACGCGCACGATGCCGGGATGGGTGAAGCGAGCCAGGACCCGTGCTTCGCGCAGGAACCGCTCGCGCGCAGCACGAAATGCTGGCCGAGCATGCGGCGGGCTGAGAACGTGCGATCCGTGGCGCACGGCACTGTCGGGGAAGAGCTCCTTGATGGCGACCCGACGCTTCAGCCGGGCATCACCCGCCTCGTACGTGATGCCAAATCCGCCCCGGCCGATGGTGTGGAGTACCTGGTATCGCCCGTCCGACAACGGCGCGCCCGCCAGCAGCTCTGCGGGAGCCGCGAGCTGCCCACCACACCAGGCGCACACCAGCCAGGCGTCGCCCACCGGCTGGCCGCAGTGCGGGCACGGATCGTGATCGTCGGTCGGCAAAGGTGCCGTTGCGTGCTCCACAGCCCGGCCAGGCTACGGCGCACGCCGCACCCCACGAGGTCGCGGCGCTGCGGTCGCCGCTGGCATTCCTCGCCGACTACTCCTGCTCATCGACCGGAGCCGCGTCGCTCACGGCATCGGCTGCCTCCACGATCTCCTTGACCTCGAGCGGCGTCATCACCAGGTCCAACGCCGACCAGATCGTGCGGGAGAAGGGGTAGAAGACGATCGGCCCCACCACGCCGATGGCGACACCAACGATCGAGAACCCAAGGACCCCGGCATCAGGGTGGCCGCTCTTCCAGAGCACGAAGCCCATGATCAAGACGAACAAGAACCCTTCGACGATAGAAAAATTGATCAAGTAGGCCCCAACGAAAAAGCCGGGCTCTCGCTCGAAGAGGTAACCGCACGTCGGGCATCGCTCCTTCATCCGGAACCAGGTGTCGAAGATGGATCCGCCACCACAACGCGGACAGCGCTTTGTCATCCCGCGTCGCAAGAGGACCCGCCGCCTTGGGCGACCACGCAGCACGTCGTCGACACCGAGTTCCTCTGCCATGGGGCCATCATCGCCCGATCCCCTGCTCGTTCACACCTTCCGGCGGTGTTCTACGCGGCCCCCCGACACGGTCGGCCGGGACCAACAGGGTCAGCTCAGGTCAGGTCGGTCGCCTTCGCGTCGCCGTCGGGGGCTTGGCCCCACTCATCGCTGCGCCGGAACGAGCGGACGCCGTACCAAACCGACCAGCTCACGAGCGCCGATATGAGCGGGAAGCCGGTGACCAGATTGAAGACGACGAACGAGCCGACATCGGCCTGTGTCAGCACCCAGAACCGCGCCGCTGAACGGAGGATGAGGCACACGCCCCAGACCAGCGATACGCGAGCGAACGTGTGTCGGAAGGTCGCCGAGTTGCGCATCTCGGGCGGAAAGGAGTGCATCTCGCTGGCCAACACGCCAGCGAGCGGCCGTCCGATGACCACAGAGGCGATGAACGCCAGCCCGTACACCCCGTTGATGATCACCGGGGGAGCCAGAAATCCCTCTGCCCTGTCGGAGATCGCTCCGGCTGCCACCTGTACGCCGATGATTGCGAGAGAGATGCGGGCGAGCAGACCCGGCCGCTCACGCCGGCGCTCGTAGAGATAGGCGAACATGCTCACTGCCACAGCAAGCGCCATCCCCGCCCACAAGCTCACGAACTCCCACCCGATGTAGAACGCGAGCACGGGCCCGAACGCATCGCGAGCGAACCGGGGCCCCGAACCCACCAGGATGGTGCGGAAACTCACCGCCGCAGCGCGTTCGATCGCCTCGACGACCGAGGTCTCCTCCGTCGTCTCCTCGGCACCTGACTGCTCAGTCACGGCGGCATCCTTGCAGAATCCGGGTGCGTTCGCGTCTCGCCTGTCAAGGAAGAATGGGCACACTTCGGTGGACAGTTCGTGCGACTCGTCGTAGCGTCGGCCGTCACAGCTGAGGGGCTGGGCGACTGAGGGGCTGATGTTCATGCGAGGTCGGGCACGTATGCGGCTAGGGGCCGGGCTGGCCTTGGTGGCCTCCACCGTGGCGGGGGTGGCTTGGGCCGCGCCCGCTGGTGCGGCGGCGCCGCCGGTACTGCGGTCGGACGCGCTCCAGTTGGACTTCGGCACGGTCAACATCGGTGCGCCGCTCGTCGGCCAGACGATCACCTACTCCAACCGCGGCCCGGGGACGGCCACCGGCCTGACCACCACTGCGTCGTCTGGGCCCTTCACGCGCTCCAGTACGACGTGCGGGTCGTCGCTGGCGGTCGGGGCGTCGTGCACGGCGACCTACACGTACACCCCGTC
>Ga0105047_10017785_pt1 | contig 11058 bp, 6 predicted proteins | sample MAT04_FD_78384 | JGI IMG/M metagenome (GOLD analysis project Ga0105047, IMG submission 78384) | Freshwater microbial communities from Lake Fryxell liftoff mats and glacier meltwater in Antarctica - MAT-04 (megahit assembly) | ecosystem: Environmental > Aquatic > Freshwater > Ice > Liftoff...
AAAACTTTGTTATGCAAATCTGAAATTTGAACTATCTTAAAATTATTAAAGGCTTTGGGGAGTGTTACACTTTTTATATTGTACTTAGATATTACTATATTATTGTTTTCAAAATAAGAAAAGCAAACTATAAATACGATAATGACAATTAGCATTACATATCTTTTGGAAAGAAATTTTTTAATCATAGAACTTATCATGTCCTTTCAATTTGTATAATATATTATCTCACACTAAGTAGAAAATAGCATAATTATTTTATAATTTATCTGTTAGTTCAAATAACAAATGACTTATTTGAATAAAAGCTAAAGCTTATTTTATTGATTTAAAATAAGCTTTAGCTCTATTAAAATTATAAGCTTACCACGTGGGTGGCAGCAACTTTTTCCTCGAGTAGCTGATTTGTATATAGGTTATAGTAGTAACCTTTTTTTCTTAGCAGTTCCCTGTGAGTTCCTGATTCCGTTATCTTTCCATTTCTTATAACGAGAATTTTATCTGCAGATACTATGGTAGAAAGTCTATGCGCAACCACAAAACTAGTTCTGTCATTCAGAACTTTTCCTATGGCATTTTGAATCATTCTTTCTGTTTCCGTATCTATAGAGGATGTAGCTTCATCGAGAACAAACAGTGCCGGATTTGCTACAATGGCTCTAGCAAAGGAGATAAGTTGTTTCTCTCCGGTGGATAGATTCCCTCCCCCTTCACCAACCTGTGAATCGTAACCTTTTTCTAGTTTACTTATAAAACTATGAGCATTTACAAGCTTTGCAGCATTTTCTATTTCCTCTTGCGTTGCATTGAGCTTTCCATACATAATGTTATCTCTAATATTTCCACTAAATAAATGTGGGCTTTGAAGCACATAGCCTATATTTGATTGAAGCCATAATAGTGATCTTTCTCTATAATCTATTCCGTCAATTAATATTTCTCCACTACTTGGTTCATAAAATCTACAAAGTAAATTTACCAAAGTGCTTTTACCAGAACCAGTTTCTCCAACTAGTGCTATAGTTTCGCCTTTACTAACTTTTAAATTGAATTTTTGAAACACCTTTTCTCCATTTTTATAATAAAAGCATACATCTTTAAACTCAATATCGCCTATTATTTCTTCAAAGTTTTCTTCTTTTGGATTAAATAAATCTCCGTACTTCTCTATTACATCTTTTCTATCCCATATATCTGGCTCAGTTTCTATTAATGTTATGATTCTTTCTGCCGCTGCCTGTGCATTCTGAAGCTCTGCAATGGTTCCAGCTAACTGACTTACAGGATCAAAAAACTGTATTGTATAAGCAATAAACATTACAAAAGTACCATAAGATAGGGACTCTGATATAACGTTTTTTCCTCCTATCCATAAAACAAACCCTGCTCCTACACTTCCAAGGGATATAACAATTGGGAGAAATAGAGCAGAAAACAGAGCTGCCTTTACAGAAGAATTCCTCATACTGCCTGCGTCATCCTTAAATTCTTTTAAGTTTTCTTCTTCGCGAACAAGAGTTTTAGTAGTTTTAGCCCCAGATACCTCTTCACTAAAATCCGCAGTTAATTGTGAATTTAACTTTCTAACCTTTCTATAAGATTTTAGAATTTTCTTTTGAAAAAATATTCCTATTAGAAACAAGGGTGGCACAACACTCATACATATAAGGGTTAGCTTCACATTGTTATAAAGCATAACTCCTATAAATCCAGTCATCATAACAAGCGCCCATACCATGTCTATTAATCCCCAGGATATTATTTCACTAAGCCTTGCTACATCCGAAGTCATTCTTGCCGTAAGCCATCCCACTGAGGAATTATCATAATATGAAAATGATAATTGTTGAAGCCTTTTAAACCCAAGCTTTCTTATATGATAGGCCAAATGTGTTTCTATTTTACCTGCATTTATTATGAACAGTCTTACATTTAATGCCTGAAAAACAATTATGCAAAAATAAATTATTGCAAATATTATAAGTCCATTTGTAGTTTTCTTTACTATGAAATTATCAATGGCATACCTTGTGAGTAATGGCATTACTACATCTATACCTGCCACCCCTACCATTAGAAAAGCCAAATATATAAGTCCCTTTTTAAACTCTGAGAGGTATTTAAAGAGCTTTCTCCATATGCCTATATCTATTTTTTCTGTAGATTTGCTTTCTTCTATTCTAGCCAAAATATCACTTCCCTTGAATATTTAGGGTACTTACTGTTCACTGATTTACTCATTACATACCTTTTTCTCATCAACTAGAGCATCTAATGATGTTTGTATTTCCCATATTCTTTTATAGATACCATCTTTTTTAATAAGCGCTTTATGGGTTCCTATATTTTCAATCTTTCCATGGTTTAAGACTATAATTTTATCTGCAGCCATAACTGTTGAAATTCTGTGAGAGATTATAAAGGTAGTGTTACCCTTACTTTTCTTTTTAAGTTCTTTCCTTATAACCCTATCCGTTTCAGTATCCACTGCACTTAATGAATCATCAAATATTAATATAGGCATATCCTTTATAAGTGTTCTTGCTATGGCAACTCTTTGTCTTTGCCCTCCTGATAAGGTAACACCCTTTTCTCCGACGACGGTGTCATACCCATTTTCAAAGGAAGTTATAACATTATGCACAGCAGCTACGGTAGCTGCATTATGAATTTCTATATCTTCACAGTCTAGCTTTGCCATTTGGATATTTTCCTTTATAGTTCTTGAGTAGAGAAAGGGTTCTTGAAGCACTATTCCTACATTACTTCTTATATGCTTTCTTTCAATATCCTTAAGCTCTAACCCATCAACTTTTATCGACCCACTACTATAGTCATAAAGTCTTAATAAAAGATGCACTAATGATGATTTACCTGAACCTGTTGGTCCAACAATAGCCACCGTTTCGCCTTTCTTTACTTTGAAACTTATATCCTTAAGTATCTCATTATCTTTCTCGTATTCAAAGTTTACATTTTCAAAGCTTATTTCACCTTTAATCTTTGGTTTTAGTGCCTTCCCATATTCCTGTTCCACTGGCACATCAATAATATTTGTTATTCTTTTAAGAGAAACTGTCATTTTTCCCATATCGGAAAGAATTCTACCCAGCTGCCTTACTGGCCATAATAACATTCCTTCATAAGTGTTAAATACCACCAAAGTACCCAAACTTATTTCTCCATTAACTGCAAAATATATACCTGATATTAAGACCAGACCAATTTGAGTCATACAAAGAATATCTGATGTAGACCAATAAGTTGAAAGTAACTTTACTAGATTAAAATTTAAATCCCTATATTTCTTATTTTCTTTTTCATATTTTTCAATTTCAAAGTTCTGTCTTCCAAAAGCCTTTACAACCCTAACTCCACTTAGATTTTCTTGAAGCACTGATGTTAAAACTCCCTCTTGTGAATCAGCCTTTTCAAAGGTATTTTTAATTTTGTAAAAGAACACATATGAAAATATAAATATAATTGGTACTACCAACATGGCAATAACAGTCATTTTTTTATTAAGTGACAACATCATAATAATTGCAAAGGACACTATAAAAAATGCTCTTCCTATTTCCACCATTTGTGCTGCAAAGAATTTTCTAACGGTTTCCACGTCTGATGTACATCTTTGAATAAGGTCCCCTGATTCTGCTTTAACATGATATTCATAGGGCAAATTTTGAATATGATCATAAAGCTTCATTCTCATGTTTCTTGCAATGTTTTCAGCTGCCTGCGCAGAAAGCTTTCCTCTTAAAAACAGGAACACTCCTCTTATACAGGTTAATGTTACAAGACTCAAAGAACATATCCATAAATTTCTAAAAAGCACCGTTGTTCCACCTACCATCATTACTAACTTTTCTATAGGTGCAGGAACATCTAGTGGTTTGTTTCCTATTACAGAATCTATTGTTACTTTTATTATCATAGGTTCAAGCATTGCTATGAATGTAGCTGCTGCTATAGAAAGTATTGCGGTAAAATATAGTAACCTATTTCCCTTAGTTAGCTTTAAAAGTTTCTTCACATAAATCCCCCCTTGTTTACTACCACCTAATATATACTGTGTATTATATCCGAAAACTTTATTTAAAGTTTTATTTTTTTACTTTCCACTTAAATACTTTCTAGTTTCCTCTTCTGCATTCGAATACGCCGTTCTCATTTTATTTTCAAACTCATCTTCACTAGTACAAAAGTCTGGTATTCCCAATGTTTTTATAACCCCATGTTTTACTTCAGGCGTTACATAAGAAAAAGACATGTTTAGTACCTCTTCATCTATACCATTGGCATTCTCAAATTCTCTTTGTAAATCCACAATAGTTTTCTTTGACTTGTGTTGCCTTTTTATTTTTCTTTTAATCTTTTCCTCTTCATCACCACTTCTCAAAATTCTCAAAGCTTTTAGAAATTCCTGTTTTTCCATGCCTCTTAATTTCAAAATTACAAATGGATCTTTATCAAATTCAAGTCCAAGTAAATAATGAACTGCAGCTATATGTTTACATGGATTTGCAGTATCAGGACATGAACACTCCGTTATTAAATGTATTTGCTTTTTAGGAAATAAGGAAACTCCAGCCTCTTTAAATGCTTCCTCTATATTTTCAGGCATTTCTCCATTTAAAATCATAGCACAAAATATAGCTTTTTGTGCCATGATTTTCATTATGTTTTCCCACTGCTGCTTTGAAAAAATATCAACTTCCATATTTACTTTATACGGTGTTGGTCTGGCACCCTGAACTTCTGCCTCAATTTCTCCCTTTGAAACCCGCATACTCAAAACATTACCAGCTCTTGCGTATTCACGTCCTTTGTCAATTCTAGAACTTATAGTAAAGCTTGAAATTGCATTATTCCATTTTTTAGACCACCAATTAATACCAAATTCATTTCTTACTCTTCCAGTCACAGCGTAACATCTCCTTATACCACTATCATTTATCAACTATCATTTATCAACTATGTTATCATGCTCTAATATAAATAGTTCTCTAAGCTCATCATTGCTCATCTCAGAAATCCAGTTTTCATTTGTGGAAACTATACTTTCAGCAAGTGCCTGTTTTCGTTCAAGCATTTCATCAATTTTTTCCTCGAGTGTTCCCATGCATATGAATTTATGAACATGAACATTCTTAATTTGACCTATTCTAAAAGCTCTATCCGTTGCTTGATTTTCTACAGCAGGGTTCCACCATCTATCAAAATGAAATACGTGATTAGCTTTTGTAAGATTTAATCCAAGTCCACCAGCCTTTAGTGATAATACAAATATCATAGGCTCACTTGTATCATTTTGAAAAATATTAATTAGTTCTTCCCTTTTCTTTCTGCTAGTTCCTCCATGTAAAAATAATGTTTTTACCCCTAGTTGTTTTTCTAGTTCTGACTGTAAAATATGACCCATTTCCGCAAACTGTGTAAATACTAATGATCTATCTCCTTCTTCTATAACAACTTCTAGCATTTCTAGAAGCCTTTCAAGTTTTCCAGAACGACCCTCAATTTCACCATTGTCCTTTAAAAATTGCACAGGATGATTACAAATTTGCTTAAACTTTGTTAAAGAAGAAATAATTAGACCTCTACGTTGGATGCCTTCCGAGCTATCAATTTTGTTTAGACAATCCATTACTACCGCTTGATATAAGGTAGCCTGCTCCCTTGTTAAAGGTGCATATTCCTTAGTCTCAATTTTTTCCGGTAAATCTTTAATAATATTTGCATCAGTTTTCAGTCTTCTTAGTACAAACGGGGAAATTATTTTCCTTAGTTTACTACTTATTTTAGGATCTCCCTCACGCTCTATAGGCACTGCAAATTCACGCCTAAAGGTTGACCAATTGTATAGATATCCTTTATTCAGAAAGTCCATAATAGACCATAAATCTGAAAGTCTATTTTCAACTGGTGTTCCTGTTAATGCAACCTTATATTCTGCTTTAAGGGCTTTAATGTGCTGTGTTTGTTTTGATGCACTATTTTTAATATTTTGAGCTTCATCTAATATAATACCTGCCCATTCTTCCTTTTGAAATAAATCCTTATCCCTCACTATTAATGCATAGGTTGTAATAACAACTTGATTTTTATGAATTTCTTGGCTAAAACTTTCATAGCCCCACCTATTATCTCCGTGGTGGATTGTTGATTTAAGCCCCGGTGCGAACTTTTCAATTTCTTTCTCCCAATTTCCCACAACTGAAGTAGGACATATTATCAAAGTAGGTTTGCTGGTCAAATTATTTTCCCGTTCATATAACAAAAGGCATATGCTTTGTATAGTTTTTCCTAGTCCCATATCATCAGCAAGGCAGGCCCCTATACCATGATCTCGCAAAAACGTTAGCCAAGAAAAACCTCTCTTTTGATATTCACGAAGCTCACCGTTAAAACCTGATGGAATATCAACTTGTTCTATACTATTAAGATTAAATAATTTCTCGAAAAAATTCCCTACAGCTTCTTGATTATCTATATTATCAACACTAACTCCTGGAATTATTTCCTCGTCACTTAAGTTGAGTCTTAATAATTCACCAACAGGAATCTTCCCATTTAAGCCTTTATTCATTTTCATCTTTGTTAGTGTCTTAATTTGATGTATATCAACCTGTACCCACTGACCTCTTAATTGAATAAATGGAACCTTTAAATTTGCGATTTTTTCAAATTCTTTTTCACTTATCTCATTTCCATCTAATGCTACCTTCCAATTATATTCAAGAATAGTATCCATATTAAATGTACTTTTCGCTGTTATATTAGTATTTGTACTATGGTTTTTATCCTTTAATTTAACTGAAAGCTTTGAAGGTTTTTTCCACCAAGCTGGTGCAATAATTCCAAAACCTTTTTCTCTTAAAAAATAAGCTGATTCTCTTAAAAATGAATAGGCTTCCTCCATAGATAGCTTGCACTCTATTGGTACTGCATCATAAGGGCTCCTTTCAATAGGAATAAATACTTTTGATGCAACTGCTAAATCCTCTAAAAGTCTTTCTTGTGGATTATTAAATTTTTTGTTTAAATAAGTTATGGTATCCAAAGATTCTTCAAAAATCATTTTTGCCGGCAACCTAAGACTAAGATCATCCTTTTCTTGAAGTAAATATTCAATTGTCCACTCCTCTTCGCGCCTAGGTGGAATAACCTTGAAACAAGTACGAAACTTAAAATTAGTGTTTTTTATTTTTATAGGTTCTATCCATTTCTTGTACTCATTTAACATTTTAATCTGATCACTTGTATCAACAAGTATCTCCGGGAATTCTGAAAAAAGAGATTTTATCCATTTGCTTCCTAATTCACTAAAATCGGACTCTATACTTTCACTCTCTTTATTTATTTCACTACAACTCCATCTCACCATACTGTCAATCATAGTATCCATGAAATTGCTTACCAATTTAGTGGTATTAGTGTATATAAATTCTTGATTTTCTAGAGAGAAATAAGCCTTACACTCTGTGGGCATATTGCTGCATAGTGCCTTCTTTTTATCAATATACTCAGAATCACTTGTATGCCATCTCCACCTAGAATTCACTTTTTTCTTTACTCTATCTATAGTTAAGGAAGGCAAATATTTATGTTTTATAATTAATTCTGCTGTAAATTTCGCCACTGTAATCCAAAACTTTAATTCACGTGACAACTCTATACCATTTAGACGGTTTTTATCTATATTTAAAATCATATGAAATGAATCTAAATTATTAAAAGTAATACCTCTGACTTCTCTCTTTTGAAGCTGCTTTTTTATTGCATCATATTTATATTTTCCATATTTTATATCTAATCCAGTATTATTCATTTTACTACGCAACTCTACAATTGAAGCCATTTCCTCATATAGTGGGAATGCGTTTTTAGGTAATCTACCTCTTCTTGTACATTTAGTTTCTCCATTTTGGCCCCACAATATAAATGTGTGCCTACCTTCTGTAGTTTCTATCCATCCACCATTTAATATCAATTTACTCCACCCTCTAATAATGCCGTTAATATTTTATTGCTACTATACAGTTTACCATATTTAGATTGAAAATTTCAATTTTTTATATTGTTTTATAAATATAAATTCACTAAGCAAGTGCCACCCACGTGGCAAGTGGCATCAACAGATGCCACTTGCCACGTGGGTGGCACTAGTTTTTATACAGTAATTCATCCAAATTTTGTTATATGATAAGTGGAAATTAATGTAATACAGCTTTTTTTGATAATCTATTAAATCTATATTTAAAAAGGATAACCATAAGCAATGCATCTATTCCCCACTGCAATGCAGTAACCCACCATACAACTGTAATTGGGTAATTCAAAAGATGTATAAAATAATATGTTAATGGTAATCTTATAAACCAACTTGTAAAACAGGAAATAAAAAACGGGCCTTTAACGTCTCCTAGCCCTTTTAATGCACCAGCAAAAATTAAGGATATACCTATAAATGGTTGCTCTGCTGCTCCAATGGCAAGACACCTTCCAGCTAAATAAGCAACTTTTTTTTCTTTTTCACCCACGAAAAAACCAACCAGAATATTTGGCATAAATAAAAATATTATTGCGAATATGCCCATCATTAATAAAGCATAAAAAGTGCAGTTATAAGTGGCTGTCTTTACTTTATTATAATCCTTTTTCCCCATATTATTACCTACTAAAGTAATAACTGCCAGTCCAAATCCTATACTGGGCATGACTGAAATTCCTTCTATCATATTAGCTATTTCATCAGCTGCATAAGAAATACTGCCAGATTTAATTATAATAGCAACACATAACAATTTACTAATATTGAAGGCTGCTTCTTCCAATGAACAAGGAATAGCTAAGGTTAATATCCTTTTAATATCTTTAAGGGAAATTCCAAAGCTAATAAATGATTTGTGCACAATTTTGGCTTTAGAAACAGTGTAGTAAAAAGAAAATACAAAACCACCCAAATAAGCAATTGTAGAAGCTATAGCCGCCCCTTCTATTCCTCTCTCCTTGAATAGAATACCAAATATTAATAAATAATCAAAAAGTATCTTTAAAAAAAATACAATTATAGAACAAATAAATGGAATAAAAGTATTTCCATATCCTATTAGAATAGAATTTAAAAGTCTCATTATCATACAAAAGAATAAGGCTATAGAGTTAATTCGTATAAAAGAGTATCCTATTTGTAAAATTTCATTCCTAGCTCCAAGTATATAAAGAAGCTCTTTACCAAAGAAGAAAAATAAAATTGTAATAATTAAACAAATGCTAATACCTAAAATAAATCCTATTGCCGCAAATTTCTCAGCAATTTTATACTGTTTTGCACCCACTAGTCTAGAAACCAGTGAAACAATACTTATACAAATACCACCTGAAATAAATATACCTATAAATGAATTTGTTAAACTATTACTAATCCCCACAGCGCTTACAGCTATATTCCCACCATATCTCCCAATCATCATTAAATCGAAAATAGCCATTAAAGTATATATTGTTATCTCAGCAACTACAGGCAACGCAATATTGAGCACTTCATTGGTTGTGTCCTTTTTTCTCATAAATAAGCTACCTCACAAAAATTAATTACCATGCTTAAGTATATTAACAAAATCTATTTTCATGAATAAGTTTCCAACATTTGAAATTAATTCACCTTTTATTTATGCAATAAATCCTATTTATATGGAATACTAAATTAATGGTTATTTATTTGTCGCTAAGATAACTTGGAGGTGTACAAATTCATGAAAAAGCTTATTCACAAAACCCACATTCCCATTATTGTTTTATCTTTCACTTTATTGTTTTCTTCGATTTGCTATAATTCAAATGAATTTTATCTCAATAGGTATATTAATACTTCTACAACGACTGTTTCAAAAATAGATTTTAAAAACCCTGGTAAAACCGAAATTATAAAGATTCTTGAAAATATTTATAAGGACCGTTGCTCTATGTTTATTACTAGAGATCTTACTAATTTGCCTAACTATTATGATCCATCTCAAAAACTTGGAAGGTGGAGTTTGCAGCATGAAATTAAAAGATTTGATTATTTTAATGATTGGTCAAGTCAAAGAGGTATGAATTTTATAAAAGTTGAATCTACTCCTAATGTAAGAAAAATAACTACAACAAAAAGGGGTATTCGATTATTGGTGGATGAGTATTATAAATTTGAGTATACTTATAAAAATGATGTAGCTCCTGTTACAAATTTTTTTGGGGTAGGACTAACACACACCATGGAGCTAATAAAAAAAGGAGAAAATTGGATAATATATTATGATTGGTATTTAGATTGCTTTGAAGATGCTTTGAAATATTATTCAGGAGAGTTAAAAGACCTGAAGCTGGATACTTCTAAAAAACCTATTTATAACCTAGGAAATTGTCCTAAATCACCATCAGAACTAAAAATTGTTACCAACGGTCATTATAATAAAATAAATGCTGTTAAATATGCTGATAAATATTGCGGAGTGCCTTGGGCAAGTGGAAACTCCATAAAATATAATAAAAAATACACAAATTATACAGGGAATGGTGGAAATTGCACTAATTATGTGTCACAATCTATTGGAGATTCAGAAGGTGGCGGTCTACGATTTGATAGTATTTGGAACTGTACTTATAGAAAGTATGATGGTGCTGAAGGAAGCTCTGCATGGGTTAACGCTGATGCCTTCAAAAAATATCTTATTTATAGCGGCAGAGGAAAATTACTAGGAAAAGGAACCTTCACTCAATTAATTTCTCCTCTTCCTGGCTATACATGTGGTGCACTTCAAAAATTAGATATAGGGGATGTTATTTGTTATGCCAAAGGAAATGATATAGATCATTTTGCTTTAGTTACGGGTTTTGATTCTCATGGTTATCCTCTAGTTAATTCCAATACCATTGATAGATATCATGTACCTTGGGATTTAGGTTGGGGTGATAAAAATATCAATTTTTACTTAATGCATGTAAGGTAATTTCGAAAAAAAGCAAAAATAAGGATGCCTACTAATGGTATCCTTATTTTTAATATTTTTC
>Ga0105047_10017787_pt1 | contig 11055 bp, 12 predicted proteins | sample MAT04_FD_78384 | JGI IMG/M metagenome (GOLD analysis project Ga0105047, IMG submission 78384) | Freshwater microbial communities from Lake Fryxell liftoff mats and glacier meltwater in Antarctica - MAT-04 (megahit assembly) | ecosystem: Environmental > Aquatic > Freshwater > Ice > Liftoff...
ATCCGCTCTTTCGCGAAGGCGCTCGCGAACTGCAGACTATGCATGAACTGTTTCAGGCGGCTGGTTATGGTGCAGATCGCATCAGGATTGACCCGACTGTCGTCCGAGGCCTCGAATACTACACCGGCCCGGTCTTCGAGATCGAACTCACCTTTTCCGTCCAGAACGAAAAAGGCCAGGACGTCGTGTTCGGCTCGGTCGGCGGTGGTGGCCGCTACGACGGCCTCGTCTCCCGCTTCCGCTCCGAACCGGTGCCCGCCACCGGCTTCTCCATCGGCGTCTCCCGCCTCGCCAGCGCGCTAAAACTCACCGGCAATCTCGGGGCCGTCGAGCCTACCGGCCCGGTGGTCGTCCTCGTAATGGATAAAGCCGAAACCGCCCGCTACCAGGCCATCACCTCGGGCCTCCGCAAGGCCGGCATCCGCGCCGAAATGTTCATGGGCAACACCAAGAACTTCGGCAAGCAGGTCGCCTACGCCGATAAGCGCAACGCCCCCGCCGTCATCATCGAGGGCAGCCAGGAACGCGAGCAGGGCATCGTCCAGATCAAGGACCTGATCGCCGGCAAGGAAGCCGCCGCCGCCATCACCGACAACGCCGAGTGGAAAGCCGAGCGTCCCGGCCAGTTCGAGTGCCCCGGCGACATCGAAGCCATCGTCGCCGCCGTCAGCGCACTCCCTGCCGTTGCCGCCTACCTGAAGGCCAATCAGTGAAGTCGGCCTCCGAACGCTACGCGGCTCTGGTCCGGCTCGTCGAGTCGCGCACCGTCACGCGTTCGCAGCCCCCTTTGCTGCTGCCGGCCGGCCCGTATTTCGACCTTGCTGGCGAAGAGTTCGGCCGCAACCTGCTGCTCACCACCACCAATAACGGCGTCGAATACTGCCTCCGCCCCGATTTCACCCTGCCCATCGCGCAGGATTATATCGAGGAGGGCATGCTCGGCACCCCGTCGGCCTTCACTTACCTCGGGCCGATCTTCCGCCAGGAGCGCTCGAACCCGGTCGAGTTCGAACAGGCCGGCCTCGAACTGCTCGGCCATGACGATCCCGATCAGGCGCTCGATCAGGTGCTCACCTTCGCGCGCTGGGCCCTCGCCATTTACGATATCACAGCGCCCAACGTCCGCCTGGGCGGTGTCGGCCTGTTCGAGGCTTTCCTCGAGGCCGCCAACGTCCCCGCCGCCTGGCGCAGCCGCATTCGCCACCGCTTCGGCCACCCCGAAGCGCTCGAGCGCCTGATGGAGCGGCTATCGAAGCCCGAGGAGCGCACCAGCGCCCCCACTCCCGATAGCCGCGACACCGTGATCGAAATCGTCACCGACGCCATGCTGTCGGGCGGCCTCAGCCTCATCGGCAGCCGCACGCCCGAGGAAATCGCCGACCGCTACCTCGAAAAGCAGGCCCTCGACGCCGCCCCGGTGCCGGCCGAAACGGTCGAGCTGCTGCAGAACTATCTTGCGGTCTCCGAGTCGGCCGATACCGCCTTCGACCGCATCGCCGCGCTCTGCAACGATGCCGGCTTCGATTTCTCCGAGCCGTTGTTCCAGGTCCGCAACCACGCCGCGCAGCTCCAGGCGTTGTCGCCCAACGCCGACGTGGTGTTCGACGCCGGCTTCTCGCCGCGCCTCGATTACTACACCGGCGTCGTCTTCGAGATGACCGGCTCCGATGGCGCCATCCTCGCCTCGGGGGGCGAGTACGATCGCATGCTCGAGCGGCTCGGCTCGCCCGAGCCGGTCAACGCCTCCGGGTGCTCGCTCTGGGTGGATCGCATGCAGCAGGAAACCGGCGATGAGTGATGGCGCGATCCCCGGCGGCCTGAGCCTCGCCGTGCCCAGCAAGGGCCGGCTCGAGGAGTTGACCCGCAAGGCCTTCTCCACTGCGCGGCTCACCATCGCCCGCCCCGGCGGTGCCCGCAGTTATATCGGCTCGATCAAGGACCTGCCGCAGGTCACCGTCCGCTTCTTCCCCGCCGCCGAAATCGCCCGCGAACTGATCCTCGGCGGCGTCGACATGGGCGTCACCGGCACCGACCTCATCCACGAAGCGTCGGAAAACGGCGAGGAGAACGTCCTCTTCGTCCGCGGCCTCGGTTTTGGCGAAGCCGACGTCGTCGTTGCCGTGCCCGATAGCTGGATCGACGTGCAGCAGATGAGCGACCTCGCCGATGTCGCGTCCGATTTCCGCGCCCGCCACGGCCGCTGGCTCCGCGTCGCCACCAAATACGTCAACCTGACGCGCCGCCACTTCGCCAAATACGGCATCGCCGAGTACCGCATCGTCGAATCGGCCGGCGCCACCGAAGCCGCCCCGGCCTCGGGCTCCGCCGACCTCATCGTCGACATCACCTCGAGCGGCTCCACCCTCCAGGCCAACCAGCTCCGCGTGCTGGATGACGGGGTGATCATGAAGTCCGAGGCCAACCTCATCGTCTCCCGCACCGCCGACTGGACCCCGCTCCGCAAAGCCCAGCTCGAAGCCCTGCTCGCCAAGATGGGCGGCGTCCCTCCCGGCATCTCGACGCTGCTCTAGCGATCGGTACGCCCCACGCACCACCCGGGATGAACCGCCCCTTCACCACTTGCGCCCTATAAAGGGCGCATGACCGCGCCGCTCGAACTCACCATCCTCATGCCCTGCCTCAACGAGGCCGAAACTCTCGCGGTCTGCATCCGCAAGGCTCGCGGCTTCCTCGAACGCTCCGGCATCGCGGGCGAAGTCCTCATCGCCGATAACGGCTCGACCGATGGCAGCCAGCAGATCGCCACCGCCGAGGGCGCCCGGGTCGTTCCCATCCCGCAGCGCGGTTACGGCGCAGCGCTTACTGGCGGCATCGAGGCGGCGGCGGGTCGCTACGTCATCATGGGCGATGCCGATGACAGCTACGATTTCGCCAATCTCGAAAACTTCGTCGCCCGCCTGCGGGCCGGCGACCAGCTGGTCATGGGCAACCGTTTCAAGGGCGGCATCGCGCCGGGCGCCATGCCCTGGCACCACAAATATATCGGCAATCCGGTGCTGAGCTTCCTCGGCCGGCTGTTCTTCAAGACCGTCCCGTCCGATTTCCACTGCGGCCTTCGCGGCTTCGATCGCGATGCCATCCGCGCCCTCCACCTGCGCACCACCGGCATGGAGTTCGCCTCCGAAATGCTGGTCAAGGCCACGCTCAGCGGCCTGCGGGTGTCCGAGGTCGCAACCACGCTCAAGCCCGATGGCCGCACCCGCGCCCCCCATCTGCGCTCGTTCCGCGATGGCTGGCGGCACCTGCGCTTCCTGCTGATCTTTTCGCCGCGCTGGCTGTTCCTCTATCCGGGCTACGCCTGCCTGGCGCTGGGCCTGTTCCTCGGCGGCCTGCTCTGGGGTGGTCCGGTCAAGCTCTCGCCGACCATCGAGATCGACCTCCACACCTTCCTCGTCGCCGCCATGCTGGTGCTGGTCGGCATGCAGGCGGTGAGCTTTGCCGTCATCAGCCGCCGCTTCGCCTCGAGCTACGGCTTCATCCCGCCCTCCGCCCGTTTCGATCGCGTGCTCGAATTCCTCACCCTCGAGCGCCTGCTCATTCTGGCCGCAGTGCTGATCGTCGTCGGGCTGGGCGCGCTGTTCTGGGGTTTTGGCCAGTGGGCGGCCCGCGATTTCGGGCCACTGAACCTGTCGACAACCATGCGCGCCATGATCGTGGCGTTGACAACCCTGGTGGCGGGAACGCAGTTGGCGCTCACCGCCTTCATGTCCTCGATCATGAACATTCCGCTGATGGAACGCCGCGTCGAGGTCCCCCGGACACCTTGATGCACTTCGACCTGCTCACCCTCATCGCCCTCGGCTTCGTCGGGGTGGTCGCCGGCTTTGTCGATGCCATCGCCGGGGGAGGGGGGCTGATTTCGGTCCCCGCGCTGCTGACCGCCGGCCTGCCGCCGGTCTCGGCCTTCGCGACCAACAAGCTGCAATCGGCCATCGGCACGACCATCGCTGCCGCCACCTACTGGCGCCGCGGCTATGTCGATCTGCGTGTCATCGGCCCGGCCATCGTCACGACGCTCATCGGCTCGTTCCTCGGCGCGCTGGTGGTCAAGCAGATCGACACCACGGTGCTCAACTACATCGTGCCGGTGGCGCTCATCTGCATCGCCGTCTATTTCACCTTCGCCCCGCGCCTCACCGATGCCGATAGCCACGCGCGCTTCAACTTCGCGCTCTTCGTGCCGGTCATGGGCTTTGTCATCGGCTTTTACGACGGGTTGCTCGGCCCCGGCACCGGCTCGTTTCTCACGCTGGGGTTCATCGCGCTGTTCGGGCTCGGCGTCACCCGCGCCGCCGCCAACACCAAGTTCCTCAACCTCGCGTCCAACCTCGGCGCCCTGGCGCTCTTCATCCCCTCGGGCGATGTCGTCTGGCCCGTTGCAGCGTGCATGGCCGCAGGCCAGATCGTCGGCGGCTATCTCGGCGCCCTCACCGGCATCCGCTTCGGCGCCCGCCTGATCAAGCCGCTGGTGGTGGTGATCTCGATCGCACTCGCCCTGCGCCTGCTGGTGTTCCGCTAGGAACTGGGCTGCGTCCAGTCCGTCAGCCGCCCTTCGAGTCGGCTCCGCACCTGTCGGCCCACCCGCTCCCGCGTCGCCGCATCGGCAATCGGCCACGGCACATAATACTCGTCCGCCAGGAATCGCAGGAACGCATCGGCCAGCGTCAGGTCGATATCCCAGTCCTTCGCCCCGGCGAATGCCGCATCCAGGTCCTCGACGCTGCCCGCCGTCGCCGCCACGCCAGGCACGGCATAGTTCGAACGCCCCAGCACCAGCACCGGCTTGCCGAACAGCAGTGCCTGCATCCCCACCGACGAGTTGACTGTCACGACGCCCGCCGACCGTCGCACCAGCTCGAACGTATCGGTCGCGTTGTCCACCGCCACTCGCGGCCCCACCAGCCGTCCGAGTTGCTCGGCATTGCCCTGTCGATCCGACGGATGCTCCCGAAACACCACGCGCCACCCCGGTGGCAAATGCTGCGCTGCCCGTGCCACCTCGTCGATGAAGGCTGGCACCGATCCTATCCAGTCGCCATGCACGCTGATCTGCGTATCGCCCCGCACCTGTAACGGCACGAACAGGAATGGTCCGCTACCCGTCTCACCCTGGTTGTCGCGACTGACGCCCGCCCGCGTCACCAGCCGCTCCCGCCAGCAGTCCACCGCCCCGCTATCGGCATGGGCCGCGCCCCAGGCGCGATAATACTCGGGATCGGCCGACAGCATCCCCGCCGCGTTCACCCCCTGCGGGTCGAGCGTCACATGCCCGGCAATCGGCGCCAGCTCGGCAAACAGTGTCCGAAGCCCGATCTGCTTCGCCACCAGGTTCAGCGTCCGCCGCCGCCCGCCCTGGCCGTTCCACATGCCGAGATGGGTCATCCCCCGCCCAAGTGCCGCCTCGCACAGCAATCGGGCCCGATGCATCATCCGCGCCATCTTCCGAATGCGCGCCTCGCGTTCACCGGCTGGCCATGTCGCCCGATTGCGCTCGAGCTGTCCCGCCAGCCGCAGTTCCGCCATCTCGCGATCCGCCGGCGAAAAGAACGGCACGCCGAACATGTACCCGCCCGAACGCACCGGCACCCCGGCTGCCGCCGCAAGGTCGCGCCACATCGCAATTTTGGAGATTGGCCCCGGATAGTAAGCGAGCTTCATGCGGGTAGCTTCTGCCCAGCGCCGGGCCCGCTGGCAAGCGCTGCCACCCTCAGCCCTGGATTTCCCTGCGTACCGCCGAGGCGATGAATGCAGACCGCGTTTGCTTGCGCTGCTTGGCTTCGGAATCGATGGCTTCGAGCAGGCCAAGATCGAGCGATACGTTTATCCGCGTCGTGGACCCCAAATCACGAATGAGCGGAATGAGGACGAGCGTCGCTCCGTCCCGACTTTCGATGAGGCTTGGATCGGCGACGATTTCGTCGAAAGTGCGAGGCGAAGGAACCAGATCCCCATCCGATTCCATCCATCGCACAAAGGCGCCAAGCCCCTCGGCCGCGTTGCGTGTCGCCTCGTCCAGGGAATCGCCCGCAGAATAGCATCCGGGCAAATCCGGAAAGCTCACGCCATAGGCCGAGTCCGGGTCCTTGTGGATCAACGCGACATAGTGCATTTCAAACCCTCGTCAGCAAGCCAGCATCCAGCATTATTCCGCGCGCAGTACCCAATGGCAGGTCCTTCTTCGGATGCGGAACTTGAATCTTGCCGGACTTTGTCTTGTGCTTGAAGTGGTGATGCGATCCTTCGACACCAACTTCGTACCATCCGTCCGCTTGCAGCAACTTGATGAGTTTGCGGCTGTTAGTCTCGACGCGCATGCGAATCCCCAAAGGTCACATTCGCACGTCATGGGCGATCGCCGTGTAGGATAATACACACTCTCAGGTGCCACAACCGAAAACGAAAGGGCGGCCCTCGCGGACCGCCCTCCCGTTCGTGACCTTCGTAAAAAGGTCGGATGTCTTGTTGCTTAGGTCTGCCCGCAGGGCCCCGGCCGTCGGCCGCCCCTGCGGAGGTCCAGCATTCGGGCCGTAGCCCGAATGCGATGCGGACCGTGAGCGAGTACTCTCTAAATCGCTTTCGCGATTTAGAAGTCCATGCCGCCCATGCCGCCCATGCCGCCGCCGCCGCCGCCGCCCATCGAGGGAGCAGCGTCCTTCGGCAGTTCGGCGATCATCGCCTCGGTGGTGATCAGCAGCGAAGCGACCGAAGCCGCGTCCTGCAAGGCAGTGCGAACCACCTTCACCGGATCAACCACGCCCATGGCGATCAGGTCGCCATATTCGCCGGTCTGGGCGTTGTAGCCAAAGTTCGGGTTCGAGCTTTCGAGGATCTTCCCGACAACCACCGAGCCTTCGTCGCCTGCATTGTTGACGATCTGACGGATCGGCTCCTGCAGGGCGCGACGGACGAGGTTGATACCGGCCTGCTGGTCGGCATTGGCACCCTTGACGGTGAGGGCGTTCGAAGCGCGCAGCAGCGCAACGCCGCCGCCCGGCACGATGCCTTCTTCAACCGCGGCGCGGGTCGCGTTCAGGGCGTCGTCGACGCGATCCTTGCGCTCCTTGACCTCGATTTCGGTCGAGCCGCCGACCTTGATCACCGCAACACCGCCGGCGAGCTTGGCCAGGCGTTCCTGCAGCTTTTCCTTGTCGTAGTCCGACGAGGTCTCTTCGATCTGCGCCTTGATCTGCGCAACGCGACCCTGGATGTCTTCCTTGGTGCCGGAGCCGTCGACGATCGTCGTGTTCTCCTTGGAGATTTCGACCTTCTTGGCAGTGCCGAGCATGTCAAGGGTGACGTTCTCGAGCTTGATGCCGAGCTCTTCCGAGATCACCTGGCCACCGGTCAGGATGGCGATGTCCTCAAGCATGGCCTTGCGACGGTCACCGAAGCCCGGAGCCTTGACGGCCGCGACCTTCAGGCCGCCACGCAGGCGGTTGACGACGAGCGTCGCCAGAGCCTCGCCTTCGATGTCTTCGGCAATGATCAGCAGCGGGCGCTGCGACTGCACGACGGCTTCGAGGATCGGCAGCATGGCTTGCAGGTTGCTGAGCTTCTTCTCGTGCAGCAGGATCACGGGATCCTCGAGCACGGCAATCATCTTTTCGGCGTTGGTCACGAAGTACGGCGACAGGTAGCCGCGGTCGAACTGCATGCCTTCGACGACTTCAAGCTCGGTCTCGGCGGTCTTGGCTTCCTCGACGGTGATGACACCCTCGTTGCCGACCTTCTGCATCGCATTGGCAATCATCTCGCCGATGGCGGTTTCGCCGTTGGCCGAAATGGTGCCGACCTGCGCGACTTCGCCGTTCGACGAAATGGTCTTCTTGGCCTTGCCGAGGTTCTCGACGACTTCCAGCACGGCCAGGTCGATGCCGCGCTTCAGGTCCATCGGGTTCATGCCGGCGGCAACCAGCTTGACGCCTTCGTTGACGATGGCCTGGGCCAGCACGGTCGCCGTGGTGGTGCCGTCACCGGCGATGTCGTTGGTCTTGGAGGCCACGGCGCGCACCATCTGGGCGCCCATGTTCTCGAACTTGTCCTCGAGCTCGATTTCCTTGGCGACGGTGACGCCGTCCTTGGTGATGCGCGGGGCGCCGAACGACTTGTCGATCACGACGTTACGGCCCTTGGGACCGAGCGTGACCTTGACCGCATTGGCGAGGATGTTGACGCCACGGACCATCTTGTCGCGGGCTTCGGTGGAAAACTTTACGTCTTTAGCAGCCATGTGAGGCGCTCCTTACGTTGAAAAGGGGGTCGGCGATCGGGCGCGGAGCGCTGGATCAGCCGATGATCCCCATGATGTCGGACTCTTTCATGATCAGCAGGTCCTTGCCGTCGAGCTTGACCTCGGTGCCGGACCACTTGCCGAACAGCACGCGATCGCCGGCCTTCACGTCGAGCGCGACGATCTTGCCGCTCTCGTCACGGGCGCCGGGGCCAACGGACTCGATCACGCCCTCGGAGGGCTTTTCCTTGGCGTTGTCGGGAATGATGATACCGCCAGCCGATTTCTCTTCGCTGTCGATACGCCGTACGACCACACGGTCATGCAGGGGACGGAAAGCCGCCATGATTGCTCCTATCAGCATCAGTGAATCTTGCGCTGTTAGCACTCTCAACCGAGGAGTGCTAACAACTGACCGGGGATATAGGAGGGGGGCTCGAACTAGTCAAGTTCGCGTGTTCGACACTCCTAGCGCGCCATAGTGATGGGATTGTGTACGCCCGAACCACTGGAGAGGATTCGCCGATGGCCAGACAATGTCTCGACAAGGATATCCGGATCACCCCGCATGCCGGCCGTGTCACGGTCACCTTTGCCGGTCAGCTCGTTGCCAGTTCGACCGCCGCGCTCGATCTGGATGAGCCGGGGGCGCCGCTCCGCGTCTACATTCCGCGCGCCGACGTCGGCAGCGAGTTTCTCGCCGACAGCCCCACGCACTCGACCTGCCCGTTCAAGGGCGAGGCCTCCTACCATTCGCTGCAATCGGGCGATGTGACTGCACCGGATGCCGTCTGGTATTATCCCGACCCGTGTGCACTGGTCGAACCGATCCGCGACTATCTGGCGTTTTGGGGCAATGCCATTCGCTACGATACCATGCCGGGCTGACTTGCTCCCGGCGCATGAAACCGATGCGCAGCTGACGCGTTCTCGCCGGCGTGACAAACCGTCAACCTGATCAGTGTTAAGTTGCCATCGCGCCGCGCTGGGGGTACCAGACGGCCAAATAATGTTCGGAGCCGACGTGTCCGTCGTTCAACTCGAAGCCTATCGCACCGCCCCCGAAGCCTGGACGCCGCCGCAGCTGGCGGTGATCGTCCCCAGCTATAACGAGCGCGACAATGTCGCCTTGCTTTACGAGAAGGTGAGCGCGGCGCTGAAGGATCTGCCGTTCGAGTTCATCGTCGTCGACGACAACTCGCCTGATGGAACCGCTGAAGTCGTCAAGCAGATGGCGCGCGAACACCAGAACGTCCGCTGCATCCACCGTATCGGCCGGCGCGGCTTGAGCTCGGCGGTGGTCGAAGGCATCTCGGCCAGCGCCTCGCCGTACTTCGCCGTCATCGACGCCGACCTGCAGCACGACGAAGCCATCCTGCCGCAAATGCTCGAGAAGGCGCTTGCTGGCGACCACATCGTCGTCGGCACCCGCTATTCGGATGGCGGCCAGGTTGGCGAGGGCCTGTCGAAGACCCGCGAGGCGGGCTCCAAGCTGGCCACCCGTCTCTCGGGCCTCCTCACCGGCAAGTCGCTTTCCGATCCGATGAGCGGCTTCTTCCTGATGCGCCGCAGCGTCTTCGACGAAGTCGCGCCGTCGCTCTCGAGCGAAGGCTTCAAGATCCTGCTCGATATCATCGTCTCCGCCGGCCGGGCCCGCGCCCGTCACGGCAAGGAGTTGCGGATCGGCGAAGTGCCCTACACCTTCCGCCCGCGCCATGCCGGCGAAAGCAAGATGAGCCCGCTGGTCGTCGTGCAGTTCCTCGGCCTGATCGTCAGCAAGCTGACGGGCGGCCTGCTGCCGACCAGCTTCCTGCTCTTCGGGCTCGTTGGCGGCTTCGGCGTCGTCGTCCACATGGGGACGCTGTGGCTGTCCCACGAGCGCGCCGGCCTCGATTTCGTCTGGGCCCAGACGCTGGCCGTTGTCGTCGCCATGACGTTCAACTACGTCGTCAACAATGAGTTGACCTACGCCAACAAGAAGCTCAAAGGCTGGCACTTCTGGACCGGCATGCTCACCTTCTACGCCGTTTGCTCGATCGGCGCGTTGGCCAACATCTCGGTCGCCAGCTGGATTTACGCCTTCGACGGTCAGTTCTATGTTGCGGGCCTGCTCGGCGTGCTGATGAGCGTCGTCTTCAACTACTCGGTTACAAGGGTCTTCACGTGGCGGTAAGCGCAGAACTCGAAATCAAACTTCGTCGCACGGGCGGCGTCGGTCCCAATACCAAGTGGGACTGGTCGCTGGTCGACGCCGAAGGCACCGTCGTCAAGAAGGGCTCCGCCCTCGGCGAAGAATCCCGCGCCTTCGCCACCGCCAAGAAGATGCGCGAAAAGCTGGCCAAGGGCTAAGGTTGGTCCTCTGGCCACTGTTTGGCGCCATGGATGAGACGGACAATTCGTACGCCGGCGTCGTCGATAGTGTAAACGGCGATAGGGCGTCCGATGGATCACCAACTCACGTGTTCCGATCGTCCGTCCGACTCGACCGGAGTTGGGATAGTCCGCAAGCCGCAACACACCGCCGCGTACACGGTCATCAAGGTCGAGCGCTATTTGCAGGCTCTCTTCCTCGACATACCCGATGAGTTCGCGGCGGTCACGACGAGCCTCGGCGGACCACCTGACTCTCAACGTTCGCCCCGTTCAATTCTGGCCCGAAGCTGAGCGCGTCGCTCGGCAAACTCTGCCTCAACTTCCTCCCCCGGGATATCGGGCTCCGTGCTGTCTAGCGCTTCCTGCACCTTGGCGCGAAACCAGGCGTCATACTCCGCGCTCTGAGCCACGAGGTCCATTGGCAGCGCTCC
>Ga0105047_10017788_pt1 | contig 11055 bp, 8 predicted proteins | sample MAT04_FD_78384 | JGI IMG/M metagenome (GOLD analysis project Ga0105047, IMG submission 78384) | Freshwater microbial communities from Lake Fryxell liftoff mats and glacier meltwater in Antarctica - MAT-04 (megahit assembly) | ecosystem: Environmental > Aquatic > Freshwater > Ice > Liftoff...
CCAGCGACCCGCCGTTGAGCGCATCGGCGTTCATGTTCCAGTCCGTTCCCTCGGACCCACCCTCGTTGCCTGTTCGCACGGCAAGATAGTAAATCCCCGGCGCGGGCTGGATGCCATCGCGGCTGTTGTGCCGCTGTGCCAGGGGCGGGGTGGCGAGGAGATACTGCCCAGGTCCGAACGAGAGCTGGCTCAGGAAGAGCGAGCCGCCATCAAGATCGGCATCGCCCAGATTGAACGACTCGCCAACTTCGTTGTACAGCCGGATCGTCGTATCACTGATCGGCACCATCGCGGTGCCCTCAGTATCAATCAGCAGATAGCCGCCGGAAGTTGCATCTACCGGCAGCTCAAAGCGAAAGTACGTCACGGTTTCGGGGCTTACCGGAACGTTGCGCGTGAGGCGAGTGTTTGAGAGCACACCAAAATCGTGTGTCGGGCTGATCACCGGAGGTCCCGCGACATCACCAGTTGCATCAAATGCGTAGCGGAAGGTGATCTGCAGCGGCCCGCGATTCTGCGCCTCGTTGCCTGGCACCACCGAGAATGCCACCGGCCCAAAATCAGCCGAGTCGCCCGGCACCACTGCCAAGTAGTAGTCACCGGCGAGCACCACGCCGCCATCCTGCCCGTAGAAGTTCCACGAAGTGTTCACGCGGGGCCGGAAACCACCACCAAAGCTCAGCATTGCAAGCGAATCACTGCCGCTGCGATAATCGCGTGCGATCAGGTTGCCCGCGGCGGTGTACAAGCCCAGCGCCAGATTGTTCTCCGGCGTCAGCAGCGTGCCCTCGGTGTAAATGTCCAGTGCGCCGTCAAACTCAAGATCGGTCGGCAGCGTGAACTTTACCCAAGAAATCGCACTCTCCTGCGCCGTCAGCGAGACGACTTGCACCCCTTGCGCGAGCGTGTCAACCGTGACCGCTGGCGTGATCAGCGATGGGCTCACCTGCGCGATGCCATCGGTGCGCCGGATGCGCAGCTCCAAATCCCCTGTTGCCTGTGCATCGGTGCCCATAGCAAACGAGGGCAGCGCAAAGGTGCTTGGCCCACGCGCACACAGGCCCACGTAGTAGACGCCCGCCGCCAGGTTTGGCCCATCGCGACCGTCAAAGTTCTGTGCCACGCCGGCAGAGAATTGAATCGGCTGGCCGATGCTGATCTGGCTCAACTCTCCCGATCCATCATCGTCATCGGTCAGCACGCGCGTGCCATTCTCGCGATACAGCGCCATGAAGGTGTCATCTGGCACTTCCGGTGCGCCCTGTGGCACGGTCAAAGTCGATCCCTCACTGTCGATATCCAAGCGGCTGCCGAGAGTCGATACTGTTGCGCGGGCGATCGGCTGCGCGAGAGTGAAGCGGAACCAGCGCACCTCTCCACCTGTCGGGGCGAGCTGCGCTGCACCGCCAAAGCTGCCATCGCCCGGAATGGTCACATCCACAGCGTTTGGCGGCAGGCAGGCAGAGCCAGTCAGCTCGCCGCGCAAGACAAAGGGAATGTCCTGCCGCAGCACGCCGGGGGATGAGCCGTTGGCATCCAGAAATGGCCAGATTGCCGCTGCACCGATATCTGATGTGCCGCGGGCGTTGTCATCAATGCGTGATGGCGCTACCGGAATGATCCACGGCCCGTCAAGGCCGGTGCCCGAGAGCGTGACGGCAAACCAATACTGCCGCGCTTCGGTTGCCGAGCCAAGTGCAGGCACACCCACAAGTGGGATTCGCACCCGCTGAACCGCGCGAGAGGTGGTGCCAACGTTGTTCTGGTCGACGCGGTACACCGGCTGACCGTTGCTTTGCAAGAACTCTGCGATGGGCAAGATGGGTGAGCCAAGCCCGCCGTAGATCAGATTCGTGCCGGCCAAACCGGGCACACCGTCGTAAATCGCCACATACGCCTCAGCGATCGTCGCAGGGCCAGTTGCCGCCGCGGCACCCTGGTAGGCGTAAACCTCAAGTTCGCTGATCGTCCAAGTTGTTCCGCAGGGCACGTAAAAATCGTCGGTTACGGCGGCAGAGGCGTTGCGACTGGCCTCAAAGCCAAAGGCAAAGAAGCTTTGCTCCGTCTGGCTTACATCAGCGCCGCCGCTGCCGACGCCCTGCGCTGTGATAAATGGCCCGTTGTTGATCAGCACGGTTTGCGCTGCGGCCGGCGCAGTGGCCATGCACAACCCCGCCACACTGGCGAGGGCCAGGGCAAGAAACGAATCACGCGCTGATCGAATATTGGTCATCTCTTGGCTCTGCTCTTGCAAGGTGGCCTCTTGCCACGGATTTCGTTTGAATCAAACCTCAGCCCCAAGTCGTAGGGGTGGCCTCCTGGCCACTTCACGCCGCACCGCTCCGCCAGTCTCACCTCCGCCATTCGCAGCATACCTCTCGCCAGTTGCCGCGCGAACTCTGTCGATCTGGCCGCCCATCTCCTCCAATGGTGTACCACACGCTGGCCGGTGCCGCCAGTTGATCAGCCCTCCCCGAGGCGAGCAGCGGATTATCACCCCGCATTGGACGGCGCCGGCGACCCTGCCGTGACCTGATTACCCAGTCTCGCGCCTGTGGAGCTCGTTGGACGCGCAGCATGTGGGCGGGGGGCTGCACAGCAAGCTGCCACCAAGCTTTCCGCTTGGTTAGTTATCAGACTACTCCAAATCTTCGCCCTTGCGCCGATCGCGCCGATTGCCTAGCGGTCGAGCTCCGCCGCGATCACGTTGATTGAGCCGAGGATGATCACGGCATCGCTGATCATGTGACCCTCGCACAACTTGGCCATCGTTGAATAGTTGATGAAAATCGGCGGCCGCACCTTCACGCGGTGGGGCTTGGCGGTGCCATCAGCCACGATGTAGTAGCCCAGCTCGCCATTTGGCGATTCAACCGAGGCATAACCCTCGGCGACAGGGGCCTTCCAGCCGCGGTTGCTCATGATGAGCTCAAAGTGCTGAATCAACCCTTCAATCGAGCCATACACCTCGCTCTTGGGTGGTTTGACCATCTTGCCATCTGAGAACGTATCGATCGGACCGGCCGCCAGTACCGGAATCAGTTGCTCGACGATCTTGATCGACTGGCGAACCTCCTCGCAGCGCACCTGGAAGCGGGCGTAGACATCGCCCGTTGAGGCCACCGGCACACTGAACTTGACCGCCGGAGCGCCCTGGCCATCCCAGTTCTCGGCATAGCAGAGATAGGGGAAGTCCTTGCGCACATCGCGCTTGATGCCTGCCGAGCGCGCCATGGGCCCGGTGAGCGACCATGCCAGTGCGTCCGCCGTGGAAATCACACCGATGCCTTGCGTGCGATCCATGAAGATGCGGTTTCGCAGCGTGAGCCGCTCCAGCTCGTTGATCGCCTGTGTGATCTCCTTGATCGCGCGTGCCACCAGCACCTTGAACTTCTCATCATCGGGCACATCCTGCATCAGCCCGCCCACGCGGGTCCAATCCGGGTGGAAGCGCTGGCCGGAGATGTAGTCGCAGATGTCGTAAATGCTCTCGCGAGCGTTGAAACACCAGATAAATGGCGAGAACCCGCCCATGTCAAGCACCGCCGCGCCCACGCAGAGCAGATGGTTGAGACACCGACCCAGCTCAAACATGATCGTGCGCAGGCACTTGTTGCGAGGTGTGATCTCGATGCCGAACAGATGCTCCACCGCATGGTGCCAGGCGATGTCGTTGCAGATCGGGCTGCCGTAATCCATGCGCGAGATCACGGTGACATACTGGTTGTAATCCATGTGCTCGGCAAGCTTCTCAAAGCCCGAGTGGAGGTAACCAATATGGGGCGTGCAGCGCACCACCCGCTCGCCGTCGAGCTCAAGGACCAGTCGCAGCGTGGTGTGCGTGGCAGGGTGCTGCGGACCGAAGTTCAGCACCCAGCGCTCGCCGGTATCGACGTGCGACTTGAGGTACTCCGTTGAATCTACATCGACATCGAACCCGTCGTAGGGCTTGAGGGAAAACGCCATAGGGCTAACGGTAGCCAACTTCATCGCTCGCTCCCTCGCCGCCAACTGCCCCTCCCGCCCGCCCCCCTGCCGATTGGTAACTTAGAGAATCAGACCCACAAATCGGGCCCGAAACGGCACTGATACCACCCGCCCGTACACGATCGGCCCCGTCTGCTCAAAGCGCACGAAGGTTACATTGTCAAACACCCGTCCGGCATCGTCGACCAACTGACCTGGCGCGGAGGACTCCTCAAGCGTCAGATTCACGGTGTTGATCTCATCGAGCAGTTGTGCCAGTGTGCCTGCCTGCAATCGCCCTGTCACCAAAATCCCCGATTCGAGGGGGCCAACCGGTACCGAGCCAGGGCCGGGCACGCCCAAGGCCCGCCGCGAAACCAACTGCACCCCCCTTGGCTCAACGGAGACTTGCAGCGGCGAGGAAACAAACACCGGCTCAGAGTTGAACAGCATCGCACCCGACCTCCACGTAAAGGTTTTACCTCTTCCATCACCACGGCCACACTCTCGCTTGACCCCATTGAGCTTTTCCCCCCCGCGCTCACTCTATTGCCAAGAGCGGGTTGGCCGCCCCTGTCTGGCTGGTCAGCTCAAAGCTGATCGTGCGCACCGCCACTTTTGCCGCGCTGCCACCGCTGGTCAGCGGGCCGGGTGGCAATTCGTACATCACACCCACCACGCAAGCACGCGCTACGAACACCTTGGGCCCCCTGCCATTTTGTGCTGCGGCGGTGAAGCGAAGCTCATCCTGCTCGCCCGGAACCGGAGAGCTCAGCAGCGATTCTGCATCTCCCGTGACTAGCTCCTGCACCACCTTGAGCGTGGTTCTTACCTGCACCGCATCGCAGAACATCACGCCCGGCGCGGTATCTGCCCATGCAGCAACCACACTGCCGGCGCGCCGCTCCACGGCGATGAGCCGCACATTCGCCAGCAGCACATCTGCAAACCATACTGATTGTGGATTCACACACAACATACCCGCACTCCTTTGCATGTTCGCATTGCCGATAGCACCAACGCTTACCACCTAAACGCTTAACGTCGCGCCAGCCGCCGCACCGATCCCCCCAGCCGCACCCGTGCGACGGCGTGGCCGACGTGAAACTCCGCATACCCCGTTGCCTCTGCCGTGCGCGCCCGCTTGGCATAAAACATGGTGCGCTCCGCCGCGGCGGATGCTGGCCCCGCAGCGCCCGCAACGGCAGCGAAGACAAACTCCAGCGCGAGCATGCACCCGAAGAGTTTCAGCCCCTCGCTGCGGACGATCCTGCTTTCATGCAGCGGGTCGTCCTGGTCTAGCCCGGCGATGCCCAGCCGCTGCAGCAGCAGTTCATGGGCCATCGCGATATGGAAGCCAAACGTCACGAAGCGCGCCGTCACAGCGCCGCCGCCGCCAACCGGTGCGGGCACGATCACGGCATCACCGGGCACGGCCCGCTGCTCGCTGACGGTGCAGGCATCAGCGCTCGGCCCCAGCGCCACCACTTCGAGAGCTCGCGCATCGAGCCGTGAGTCTGCCCCTGTCAGCAGCACGATGTGCCCGGGCCGCACGCCGCGAGCGGCGAGGTCCATCCCCGGCAGTGTGAGCGTGCTTGCATCCAGCATCGCGGTGCCCAGCGCCAGCGTGCTCGCTGCGCCGATCGCATCGCGCCCGATGGTCGGCTCAAAGCCCAGTACATCTCGATCTTGACAGAACGCCATCCTCGCCTCCCTTTATTCTGCTCGCCACCAGTCACCATCAAGTGCCACCGCAAAGCCCTGGCCGGGCTTTCGCCCAGTTGGCCAGGGCCAACCCCGCTTTTATCCCCATTGCTCTATTGGCTTGTGCCCATTACGTGAGATTGCGCACCGCGCCATGGGCCAGCTCGTTACGCAGCTCAAGCGTGTACTCGCCAACCATCTGCCCACTCTCGCGGTCGCCAGTCATGGCCAGCTTGCGAAACCCGAAGCTGCGGCCTTGCAATGGCAACACCTCCACGCGCGAGCTGTCAAGCAGCAGCAGCGAGTCCGTCGGCATATAGCGGCTGAGCAGCACGCGGCAGGTGCCAAAGTCCGACTCGTAAATGTTGATCACATCGCCGAAGGCATCCTCACCCATCGCCGTACGCCGCGAGGCACTGGCAAAGCCGTTGATGCGCCGCTTCAGCCCGGCCGGGCACACAATCAGGTCCACACTGCTGCTGGCACTCTCCCAGATCTGCCGCAGCGCGCTGTTGAGCACCGCTTCGTTGAGATCAGCGCCCGCGCCGCCGCCCGCGGCGATGCCACCCGCCCCCGGCGCCATGTTGTTGGTTGTTACCAGCGAGAACAACCCGTTCATCGAACGTCGCACCGTGGCAGAGCCCTGCGGCGCCGCCGATGGTGCGATGCCGTTGAGCACGGCGTTCTCCAGATCTCTCAGCAGCTCGCGGGCACGCTGCTGCTTCTGGTAATCCATCTCATCGCGCACGCCGATCGCCCTGGAGGCAAGCATGGAACCGGAAATATCCACACTGGCCGTGAAGATCTGCGCGAAGTTGCGCCGCCGCACGCGAGAGCTTGAGCGCGGCTCGGGCCGATCATCTCCCTCCAGCGCGGGCGAGGAGAGGATCAGCAGTCGCTGGCCGTTGGTGAGGGCAGTTGCCAATGTGCCGCCGTAGCGGCGGACAACCGTCAGCACGTTAACGGCCACGGAGATGACCTGAATCACCTCGCGCCCGCCGACTGGTCGCAGCAAGTCGCCCGCGCGAAAGCGCTGACCGTTGAAAACCGTGATACCCGTTGCATTTTCAGGATTGGGGCTAAAAGAGGCCTGATTGATCGAGTCCACATTTGGCAGCAGCTCATCCTCGAGCCACTCATGCACGGTGCTGAACGCTTGGCGCGTTGAGTCGCCAATGGCATCCAGCAGCGGTGTCTCATAAGGACTGACCATGCCGATGATGTCGCTGACATCCTCCATCAACTCCGGCAAATCCGCACCAGCCGAAAACGTCGCCTTCCCAGTAAATGGCATCGCTCATCCCTTTCGTAAAAGTTCAACCCACGCGTCCCACACCGCGCCTACACACCCACGCGCTGCGCCACGCACGCCCCCGCGCCACTTGCCCGCCTATTCGCCCGTCTATTACCCTCCTCTCCTGCCGTCAGTCACTCCTGCGCGCTCGCAGAAACGCGGTCATCGCGCGGCGATCGCCCCGGCGCGCAGCCCGCACACCCAGACCCGCACCAGCGGGCCCCGTTCCTCGCGCCGCTCCGCCAGCCAGCACACTCGCCGGGCTGCTGAGCGCGTCCTCTGGTGAGAGTGCTCGCATGGGAGATGGCAACTGCACCACCTCCGCCGCGGCTCCCTCACTGCCACCAGCATCGCCGCTGGCAGGAGACACCGGCGCAGCATCTGCTGGCTCCGCTGGGACTGCTGGCACTACCGGCTCCGCAGACACAACGGGCGCTGCTGGCTTCTCGCCCTCACCCGCATCCGCATCACCCTTCCCATTCAACTTCGCGCTCGACATGCAAGCTCCTTTCTCGTACCAACCGGTGCCTGCTGCGCGCAGCCCCACAAAGGCCACGCCGCGGCACAAACCCACAACTGCTTCGCTATCACTCAAGCGCAGCGCCGCGGGGCGTGGGTGGCTCACCATCCTCGCGCACACTTCTGCCTGGCAGCGCCTCGGGCCAGATGAGCTCCACACCCCGCTCCTGCTCCGTCGTCACCAGCACACCTGCCTGATTGAGCGCATCGAGCAGCCCGTGGCACATCTCCACGATCGCGCTGCCATAGGTCAGCCGCTTGCGCTCCGTCCGCGCCAGAATGCCCTGGAGCGTCACCTTCAGCGCGTTCTCACTGGTGAGGTTGCCAATCTTCGCTCGCACCACACCCGCCGCCAGCGCGGGCGTTGATGAGAGCTTGTCCATCGCCTCGCGTACCTCGGCAATGTGGCTCTCCTCCGATGGGCTTGAGGCATCACCACCGAACTCATCGATGCTGGCATTGACATCGTGAGTCATCCACACGGTGCCCGGCCCGACGGTGGACCGATCAAAGCCCTCGATGCCTTTGGCCAGATACATCTTGAAGCACTGCATGGTGACGCGATTGGCGCGATCGCTGAGCCGCGTGTTCAACTCGTTTTGCAGCGGAATCAGCGGCTCCACCTCGCTGGCACCACCCAGCTGCATGGGCACCACCGTGTTACGAATGTGCGCGACTGGCAGCACGCCGGGGCAGAGCGCATCCTGCTGCGCTGTCAGCATCGCGCGGCCACGCTCATCAATGGCATACCACTGGGTGGCATAGGCACTGATTACCTCCAGCGTCACACCGGCCAGGCCGGGCACATCTGGCTCGTCGCTTGACATAGAACGCGATGCACGCGGACCACGCACAGCACCACCCCCAGCCCCCGCATCACCCTCTGCGCGCTTGCCCAGCCAGCTTGCAACCCGGCTAGCGAGCGACCGGCGCGCAGCACCTCCGTCCGTTCCGGTTACCACGATCTCACGCTCCTCGCCACAGCCGTCGAGCCCGCGCCGCCACGCCGCACTGCGCACCCCACTGCTCACCCCGCTGCGCGCCTCGCTGGCCTGATGCTCATGCACGATCAGCAGTGCTGCTGGCTGGCGATAGTCATTAACGCTGGCGATTGCAGCCGCCCGCTGTGGCGGCACCAACATCACTCGCACACCGAGCGCCCCCGCTCCGCGCTGCGCCACTAGCTGCACCGACCCGAACACATGCGCCAGCACCGCTGCATCATGCAGCAGCGACATGCCGCCGGATTCATTCCAAATCTGCCGCAGCGCGCCCTCAATCTCCTGAGCGCGCTGGCTGTCGGCCGCCTTGCTGGCAATCCGCAGCGGCTTGCCAAAGAGAAAGTCAATCATGGTGCCCACCCGCCAGGCAATGTCATTCTCAATGACAATCTCACGCTGCGCGCCAAGCCCGCCCTCAGGCAAGTGCGTCAGTCGCCGCGGCAGGCCGCGCTCCTGTGCCAACCGCAACGGCCGCTCGCTCTGCGGGTGCAGCGTGAGCATGTTGCGGTAGTAAGCCCAGAGCAGGCGCCGCATTGGCGCACCATTAATGTGGTCCCGCACCGCCTCGGCAACACTGCTGGCCGTCAGCTCTGGTGTGCGATGCACCGCCAGCGACAACCCACGCTTGCCACCAGGATCTCGCACACCCCACTGCCCATCTGCCTCATGCGTTGCTGCCATGCCATTACCCCTTTGCGTTGTGCTGGCTCCTCAAACGACGCCAACATGGCCCCGTGTGGGTTCACAGCCCATGCGCGCGTTTGGCCCGCCGCGACGGGTCACCAGCCGAGGCCCTTGCCCGGCAATTGGCAAAATTGGCGCACAACCACGCCCGCTGAGCACGTCATCACTCCTCATTAACAATGCCTTGTCGTGCGCGCAAAGCCCGCGGCGGGAATAACCTCACCCCGCATGGCATCAACTGGCGTCGCAACCGAAACTCCCCTGCCCGCACCAGCCCCCGCAAAAACGCTGGCGCTCACCACCCTCATGAAGGGCTTGGTGGACTACGCAGGCCTCTTCCCCCCAGCCACCTTGCCGATGGAACGCGCCGTCGCCGATTTTGCCCAAGCCCGTCGCAGCCCGCACAGTTGGGCGCTCGCGCGTTTTATTGTGCCGATGAAGCGCCTTGGCGAGTTCGCGTCCATTGCAGCTCCGCACCTGCAAAGCAAAGAGTCCGCCGCGGCATCCAAGGCGCCCTCCGCCGGGTGGCTGGTCAGCGTGCTGATCGATGGCAACCTTGAATCCGAGCTTGAGGCCATTGCCGCGTTTAATCAGCAGCACGAAGTCGCTGGCGCATCGTCTCACAAACACGTTCACATTGCCGAGATCGACACCCTCGAGATCAAAGTCAAGATCCCCGAGGTCATCGATGAAGCGGTGGAGGTTCTGCCAGAGGAGCTCTTTCCCTTCTTTGAGCTGCCGATTGACTCAGACTTTCGTGGTTTCGCCGCGGCGCTTGCGGGCACCGGCTTTGGCGCCAAACTGCGCACCGGCGGAACCACGGCGGAGCTGATCCCGCCACCCGAGCTTGTCGCCGATTTCTTGCTTGCCATGCACGCGTGCGAAGTGCCCTTCAAGGCCACTGCCGGGCTGCATCACCCAGTGCGCGGAAGTAGCGCGCTGACGTACGAGCCAGGCAGCCCAACCTCGATCATGCACGGCTTTGCCAATGTGTTCCTGGCCGCCTGCTTCGTGCGGCACGCTGGCTTTGACCGTAAACGCACGTGCGGTATTCTCGCGGAGACCAACCCCGGCGCGTTCGTATTTGCCGATGCTGGCGTCACCTTCGGTACACACACCGTCACCACGGAGCAGATCCGCGACACGCGCGAAAATTTCGCCATTTGCTTTGGTAGTTGCTCCTTTGCCGAGCCAGTTGCCGACTGCCAGAAGCTTGGCTGGTTCTAGACCAGCCGCGCGGCTGATATCGTTGTGACGATGGCCGATCCTTTCAGCAACGTAGACCAAACCCATACTCCCGCAACTACGCCTGATGCGCACAGCACCTGGGGCGGCATCATCGCGTGGCTTGCGATCGCGCTAGTGGTGGGCATGCTGGTCATTTCCACGTTTCTGGCTGGTCAACCGCCCGCCGCCAAATCAGCCGAACCTGGCTCAGCCCAAACCTCGGCCGCGCCGGACGCGCCAAACCTTGCCCCGCCCACCATCGTCCCGCCCACCATCCCCCCGCCCACCATCGCCCCGCCCGGCGGCATGCTCCTGCGCGTCACGCCCATGGTGCTCGTCTCGCCGGCGCACGAGCGTCCTGCCGCCATCAAGCAGCTCGACATGTTCGCGGGGCCACCGGCTGACAAGCTGCGGCTCATCATGCTCAGCTATGGCGCTGGTGACAAGGCCGACGCCGACGCCGCGCTCACCCGCTTTGAGCCAATCGAGCAATCTTTGGCCGCGGGCTCTCTGCTGCGCGCAGATACCCAAGCCTTTCGCGATTTGCTTGCCACCGAAAAGCCCGAATCGCTCTCCCGATCACAGCGCGATGAGCTCATCTCCCGCCACGGCCTCTTCGCACACATCGCCCTTGATCCACCCACTTCTCCAGAGTTGCTC
>Ga0105047_10017790_pt1 | contig 11052 bp, 11 predicted proteins | sample MAT04_FD_78384 | JGI IMG/M metagenome (GOLD analysis project Ga0105047, IMG submission 78384) | Freshwater microbial communities from Lake Fryxell liftoff mats and glacier meltwater in Antarctica - MAT-04 (megahit assembly) | ecosystem: Environmental > Aquatic > Freshwater > Ice > Liftoff...
ATGGCTGGCTGATGTCGCCGACCAACTCCAGTCTGGGCCGGCTCGACCCGGCGCGTCTGTCGCGGCTGGATGCGCAGGGCCGGCTGCTGGGTGGCGATGCGCCGTCGAAGGAGACTTTCCTGCATCTGGCGATGTACGGCGAGCGCGCCAACTGCCGCGCCGTCGTGCATCTGCACTCGGTGCATGCGGTGGCTGTGTCCTGCCTGGACGGCTTGAATCCAAAGGATGTGTTCCCGCCGATCACCGCTTATGCGGTGATGCAGGTCGGCCGGCTCGCGCTGGTGCCGTACTTTCCGCCCGGCGATGCGGCCCTGGCCGATGCGGTCCGCAATCTGGCGGCGAAGCATCAGGCACTGCTGCTCGCCAATCACGGGCCGGTGGTGGCCGGCAGTTCGCTCTCGGCGGCAGTCAATGCAATCGAGGAACTTGAGCAGACTGCACGCTTGATGCTGCTGCTCGAAGCTCGCTCGACCCGGCTGTTGAGCCCGGAGCAGGTGCGCGACCTCGAGCAGCGCTTTCCGAACTGACACGGCGCCCGAGGCTTCCCCGCGGACGCGTGCAGCGGCACAATACGAGTCAACAACAACGCAACGCGGTTCTCAACGTGGTTCTGACCCGCGCTGGAGGAGCTTCATCTTGTCTGATTCATATCGCCCGTTCGCGGCGCGGGCCGTAATTCGCCTGCTCGAGAGTCCGGCGGCGATCGTGTGCCGCCCGAATGCCGATCTGTCGCGCGTGATGTTCGAGTCCGATGTGCGTGAGCGGCTATCGACCATCGGTGCCGAAGCGCAGAAGAGCACGCCCGAGGAACTGGCGGCATTCATCCGCAGCGAGCAGCGGCGCTGGGCCGAGGTGATCAAGGCGGCGAAGCTGGAGGCTGAATGAAGTTCAGAGGCGTTATTGCCCTGGTATCGCTATTGTTGTCGATCGGGGCCGCGCAGGCGCAGCCACAGCCACAGCCACAGCCACAGCCACATCTACAGACACAGACACAGTCTTTTCCCACCCGGCCGATGCGCATCCTGGTCGGCTTCGCTCCGGGTGGGCCGACCGATGTGGTGGCGCGTCTGGTCGCACCAAAGATGGCCGAGCAGTGGGGGCAACCGGTGCTGGTCGACAATCGACCTGGGGCCGGCGCCAACATCGCGATGGCGATGGCAGCAAGGGCCGCACCCGACGGCCACACCCTTCTGTTCACCAGCTCCAGCGTGGTGGTCAATCCGAGCCTGTATCGCAATCCGGGCTTCGATCTGTTCAAGGATCTCGCCCCTGTGACCCGCGCCACCACCTCACCGATCGCCTTGGTGGTGCCGGCGGCGGTGCCGGCGAAGACGCTCAAGGAGTTCATTGCGCTCGCCCGGGCCAATCCTGGCAAGTTCACCTATGGTTCGCCGGGTGCCGGTACCACCGGTCACCTGTCCTGCGAGATGGTCAAGCAGTTGGCCGGACTCGATCTGGAGCATGTGCCCTACGGCGGGGCTGCGCCGCTGATGACCGCGATGATCTCCAACCAGGTGCAGATCGGATGCCCCGGGCTGCCACCGGCGATTGCGCATATCCGCAGTGGCGCGGTACGGGCGCTGGCGGTGACCACGCCCAATCGCTGGCCGACTACGCCGGACATCCCGACGGTTGCCGAGTCCGGGTTCCCCGGGTTCAACACCGACTTCATGACCGGTGTGTTCGTGCCGATGGGCACGCCGGCATCGGTGATCGAGCGCATCCGGGTCGAGATTGGACGCATCCTCGCGCTGCCTGATGTGCGCGAGCGCTTGTCCTTTCTGGGCTTTGAGCCGGTGATGAACACCTCAGCCGAGTTCGCGCGCGAGATCCGGGTTGAGGTCAATCAATATGCGAAGGTGATTCGCGATGGCAAACTGAGCGCCGAGTGACAATTGCATGGTGATCGTTGTCTGCTGCTGCCTGCATTGGCGGGGCGGCAGTCCGGAAGTCGTTCGAAGCGGAGTGAAAACATGTCCAGGCCGATGCAGATTCAAGGGCGGGGCGCGATCAGCGCGCAGCTTGTCGCGATTGCCACGGGGTTGGTGCTGACGGGCGCCGCGGCGCAGGTGGCAGCGCAGGGCAAGGGGACCGAAGGCTGGCCGGCGCGTCCGGTGCGGATGATCGTCCCCTTTGCCCCAGGCGGTCCGACCGATATCGTTGCGCGGCTGGTGGCGCAGCGGCTGGGCGAGATGTGGAACCAGTCGGTACTGGTCGACAACCGTCCTGGCGCTGGCGGTAACGTCGGTGTCGAGATCGCTGCCAGGGCGGTACCCGATGGCTATACCGTGTTGATCACCAGCTCGAGCTATCTGGTCAACCCGGCGCTCTATGAAAAGCTGCGCTGGGACCCGTTCAAAAGCTTCGTCCCGGTGACCAATGCAGCGACCTCGCCCAACCTGTTCGTGGTCAACCCGTCGGTGCCGGCGAAGTCGATGAAAGAACTGGTCGCGCTGATCAAGTCGCAGCCGGGCAAGTTCAGCTATGCCTCGCCGGGACTGGGCACCACGCCACAACTGTCCTGCGAGATGTTCCGTCTGCTCACCGGGGTCGATGTCCAGCATGTCCCCTACGGCGGCGCCGGCCCGGCGACTACTTCGGTGGTGGCCAACCAGAACCCGATGGGCTGCATGGCGCAGCCGCCGGCAGTACCGCAGATCCAGGCCGGCAAGTTGCGTGGGCTCGCGATCACCAGCGCCAAGCGTTCGCCCAGTCTGCCCGACGTGCCGACCATGGTCGAGCAGGGCTTTGCCAACTTCATCACCGACAACATGAACGGCATCTTTCTGCCGGCCGGGGCATCACCGGCGCTGGTCGCCCGCCTGCATGCCGATGTGGTAAAGGCGCTGCAGACGCCCGAGGTGCGCGACAAGCTGCAGGCTCAGGGGCTGGAACCGGTCGGCGACTCGCCCGAGGGCTTTGCTGCCTATGTGAGGCTGCAGATCGCGCAATGGACGAAGGTGGTCAAGGAGGCGGGCATCAAGGTCGAGCAGTGAGCAGGTTGAGGCGCGAATGAACCGTGATCTCGGACCCGATATCGTAGGCGCCGGCCGGATCGGCACGCTGCGGGCACGGCTGGCGGCGAAGCATGCCGGTGTGCGCTCCATTGCGGTCGCCGACAGTGATCCGGACGCGGCGGCGCGCACTGCTACGCTACGCTGTGCGGTTCGTTGCGGCGATGCATGGCAGCGACAACCAGGCAGTGATCGAGCATTCTGAGCCGGCTCGGCCGTGTGCTCGGCCGTGTGCTCGGCGTCTAGGCCCGGGTCTACACCTCGCGTGCGCAGGCCCTGGCGATGCTCGGACGCAATCCGCATGCCACACCGTTGGTCGATGCGCTGACCTGCTATGTCGATCTGGTCGGCTGATTTCTCGATGGCGTGCCGCTATGCGAGGTCTGTGCGCGCGGTCAGAAGGGCGTGCTCGCCAAGGCCGGTCATGCTGCGGACGACGTCGACTATGCCATCCTCACCTATGCCGATGGCAGCGTGGTCAATCTTTCGGTCAGCTATGCGTTGCCGTCCAGGTATCCGGCCCTCGGTCATGCCGGACGGGTAGAACTGATCGGCGAGCAAGGCGTGATGATCCTGGACGACGACCATACCGATCAGCTGACGTCATCGAGGTCGGTATGCCCCATGTTCACCTGCCTGATCACGAGGTGAATATGGTGTTTCTGCAGAGCGGCAAGCCAGGCGACTGCGCGCTGGGCGAGTTCCAAGGACCGATCGCCAACGAGACGCGGGCCTGGCTGGATCACCTGGTGCTCTGCCCTGCGTGTTGCCGGATGCGCACACCGCTCGCGCCACCCTGGAGGCGACGCTGGCGATCGACGCTTCCATCGTGCGTGATGTCGCCGTAAACCTGCCGCTGCCATCGTGAATCCGCGCTGCTTGCTTGCCTGGCTGGCGCTGCAGGTCGGACTCTCAGTACCCGTTGCGAGGTCTGGGCGAAGGTGATCCGGCAGGCGGGTGTCCAGCCGCAGTAGCGAGTAGCGCCTCAGGCGAGACCCATGAAGTCGCCCTTGCCGATAGCCAGGCCGTTGTGGCGCAGCAGGTTGTAGGCGGTGGTGTAATGGAAGAAGAAGTTGGGCAGGATGAAGCCGAGCAGGTAGTCCTGGCCCTTCATGTCGATGGGGAACTTGCCCATCATGTACTTCACCGCACGCGCCTCCGAGCCATCGATCTGCACCGATGTGAAGGTCTCGATATAGGCGATGGTCTTCTCCACTCGCGCTTTCAGTTCAGCGAAGCTCTGTTCGGTGTCTTCGAAACGCTCCGGCTCCACGCCAGCCAGACGCGCGGCGCCCGACTTGGCGAAGTCGGCGGCGACCTGCACCTGCTTGGCCAGCGCGAACATGTCCGGAAACAGCCGCGCCTGCAGATAAGCCGACTCGGTGTGATTGGCGCTCGCGCAGTGCGCGTGCGCCTTGCCGAGGATGGTCGCCAGCGCCGCCAGGTTGCGTTTGAACACCGGCACCGAGGCCGCGTACATGGAGATCGTCATGATGGTTGCTTCCTGGTTGTCGTGCCCGTGAAGGGCGCGGTTACTGGGGCTGGAAACCAATATCGCGCGCGAGATTGCGGTAACAGGCGAAGTCGCGTGCCCGCCCATGAGTTCCGAGGCCATCGGCGCCGAACCCTTGTACGGCAATCGACCGCCGGTGACCGAATTATAGGCTGGCTGCCACTGGCCGAGGCGCCGTTCTATCATCCGGGCATGGGCGTCCCGATCACCTCGCGCAGCAATCCGGCATTCCAGCATCTGCGGCGACTCGCGACCGATGCACGCGAGCGGGCACAGGCCGGGCGTACCCTGATCGAGGGCGACCATCTGATCGGGGCCTGGGTCGGACACGGATTGCCAGTGGTGTCCTGCGCGGTCGATGCAGCCGCTCTGGAACTGCCGGCGATCGCTGCCACGATTGCTCGGCTGCGTCTGGCCGGCATCGAGCCGTTGGTGCTGGCGGGCGCACTGATGCATCAGGTGTCCGCGCTCGATTCTGCGGCGAAGCTGATTGCCGAGATCGAACCGCGCGCCGGCGACCTGGGCCGGGCACGGGGCGAGGATTCTGTGGTTCTGGACGCGGTGCAGGACCCGGGCAATGTGGGCGCCATCCTTCGCACCTGCGCCGCGGCTGGCATACGCCATGTGATTGCCGGGCCGGGAAACGCGGCGCTCTGGTCGCCGAAGGTGATCCGGGCGGCGATGGGGGCGCATGCGGTACTGAATCTGATCAGCATCGATGCCGGCAGCGGGGGTGGCGTCGAAGGCTTGCCTGCGGTGATCGCGGCGCTGGGTGTCCCCGCGCTGGGCACGTCACCTCACGCCAGCGCATCCGTGTACGACACTGCACTTGCGCAGTCTTGCGCATGGGTGTTCGGTCACGAGGGCGGCGGGCTCAGTGCGCCGGTCGAGTCTGCACTGACGCGGCGCCTGGCAATCCCGCAGGCGCCTGGCGTCGAGTCGCTCAACGTCGCCGCCGCGGTTGCCGTGTGTCTGTTCGAGCAGCGCCGGCAGCGTCGCGCGGCCGCAGCGCCGCCGGACGCCGCAACCCTCACTGGGGCTGGAACCGGATCTCGCGGGCGAGCTTCCCGTACCGGTTGAAGTCACGCCGAATCTGCTCGGCGAAGTATTCCGGAGGCTGCTGCACGATGAGCAGCCCGGAGGCGGTCAGTGCCTCGCGCACATCGGCAAGCCCGAGCGCGTCGTTCACCGCCTTGTTCAGCGTGACCACGATCTCGCGCGGCACCCCGGCCGGGCCGACCAGACCGAACCAGCCACGCGCCTCGAAGCCAGGCACGGTTTCCGCCGCGACCGGCACCTCCCGGAACTGCGCGACCCGGGTCGGATTGGTCAGGGCCAGCAGCCGCATCTTGCCTGCCTTTACATGCGGGGCGAACGGGGTGAAGCCGCCGATGGCTCCGTCGATCTGGCCGGCGAGCAGTTCAGTGATGATCTGGCCAGTGCCCTTGTAGGGCACATGCAGATACTTGAAGCTGGCCTGCAGGCCGAGGTCCTCGATCGAAAGATGCGAGAAGGTGCCTTCGCCATTGGTGCCCATGCTGAGCTTGCCCGGATTGGCGCGGGCATAGGCGATCAGGTCCTTGACCGTCTTGAACGGGGTGCTCGGGTGCACCAGGATTGCCGCATAGTTGGTGGCGATCAGCGCGACCGGCGTGAAGTCCTTCAACGGGTCATACGGAAGCTTGCGGAAGGTGTGCGGGGCGACTGCCATGTTGCTGCCCTGGCCGATGGCAAAGGTGTAGCCATCGGCAGTGGCTCGGGCGGCGGCTTCCAGGCCGATCTGTCCGGACGCGCCGGCGCGATTCTCGACGATCACCGGCTGGCCGAGCCGCTCGGTGAGCCTGGGCCCGAGTGTGCGTGCCAGGATGTCGGCGGTGTCGCCTGGCGGGAACGGCACCACGATCCTGAGCGGTTTCGCCGGCCAGGTCTGGGCCAAAGCGGCGGGCATGACGATGGCGGCGGCGGTGATTGCGAGCAGCAGGGTTGCAAGCTTCATATTACGGTCTCCTCCTTGTTTTTTTGCCATGCCCGAGGATACCGCCCCGGCAGGATGCGCTGATAGACTGCGAGCTCTCTTCGCAGCCACCATCGGAGCGTTCACCGGCATGCGTATCACCGCCATCCGTGAGACCGCAGTGCCGCTCAACTCGACCCTGCGCAATGCGGTGTTCGACTTCAGCGAGATGACCACCTCGGTGGTGGCGGTGTTCACCGACCAGGTGCGCGATGGCCGACCGGTGACCGGCTACTCGTTCAATTCTACCGGCCGCTATGCATGCGGCGCGCAGATGCGCGACCGGTTCATTCCGCGACTGCTCAAGGCACCCGCCGAGTCGCTGCTCGATGCCGCCGGTTCGAACTTCGATCCGGAGAGGATCCTGGCTGTGATGATGCAGCGGGAGAAGCCGGGCGGTCACACCGAGCGCTCGGTGGCGATCGGCACCATCGAGGTTGCGGCCTGGGACGCGGTGGCCAAGATCGCCGGCAAACCATTGCACCAGGTGCTCGCCGAACGTTATAGCGGCGGACGCACCCTGGACAAGGTGCCCTGCTATGTCGGCGGGGGCTGGTATGCGCCCGGCAAAGGCATCCCCGAGTTGCTCGACGAGATTCGCGAGAAGTTCGATCAGGGCTACAACGTGATGAAGATCAAGGTCGGTGGGGCGTCACTCGGCGAGGATGTCCGCCGGATCGAGGCCGCGCTGGAACTTGTGGGCGATCCGGCGCGGCTGGCGGTCGATGCCAACGCTGGCTTCGATCGCACCCGCGCGCTCGCTTATGCCGACGCGTTCGCAGGCTACGGGCTGAAGTGGTTCGAGGAGCCGACCGATCCGCTGGACTATGCGCTGCTGGCCGAGTTCTCGGCGCGCTACGGTACGGCCATCGGCACTGGCGAGAACCTGTTCTCCACCCAGGACATCGACAACCTGATCCGTTTCGGCGGGCTGCAGGCCGATCGCGATTTTATCCAGATCGATGTGCCGCAGAGCTACGGCATCGTGCAATTTGCACGCACCCTGGCAATGATGAAGTCCCGTGGATGGTCGCGCCACCGGGTGTTCCCGCATGGCGGCAACCAGATGACCCTGCATATCGTCGGCGGCCTCGGTCTGGGCGGCTGCGAGGCCTATCCCGGCGTGTTCGGCGCATTCGCCGGGTTTGCCGACGATGCCAGGGTCGAGGCCGGATGGCTCGCGCTGCCGCAGCGCCCCGGCATCGGTTTCGAGGGGCAGAACGCGCTCTACGCGATCATGAAGTCCCTGGGCTGACCGGCAGTGCCGGGGCTGCCGGCGCTGTGAGCGGTGTCTGCGCGATCAGGGCGTCCCGTAGCCGGGTCAGCACCGCATCGGCGCTGTTCACCGGAAGCGAGAAATGTGCCTCGTGTTCCGGGAACTCGGCGATGCAGTCCGGCAGCCGGCGTGCCATGGCCTGACCGAAGGCGATCGGCACCGTGCCATCCTGCTGGCCATGCCACAACCATACCCGTTGCCGGATCGACTCCAGCTCGAAGCCCCAGGGCCGGGCATAGATGATCAGGTCACGCGCTGCGCCGCGCCCGCCTTGCGCGAATGCGGTGCGCACCGAATCGAGGATGGTCGAGCGCAGCCCGGGCTCGGCGATCGCAATCCGGTCGGCCTGCGGCGACTTGGCGTTGAGCAGGTCGAAGATCGCCTCCGGCTTGCGCTGCACATAGCGCGAGATGATGCCGCCGTACACCGCGTGCACGATCGATGGCGCATACCGCCCGAGCAGGATGCCGCCGCGCGATACGCCATTCATGCCGACCGTGTCGCCATGGCGCTCGGCGGTGCCCAGCCCGCAGACGATGGCCACGGCCGGGCAGCGATTGCCCAGTGCCGAGGCGATTGCAAGCGCATACGGTGCTCCGCCGGAAATGCCGAGCACACCGAAGCGGTCGATACCCAGCGCGTCGGCACCGGCAGCGATATCGCCGGGCCAGTCGAGCAGCCGGCGGCCGGGCTGGTAGTCCGAGCCACCGTAGCCGGGCCGATCGAAGGCGATGATGCGTACCCCCAGTTCGCGCGCCCAACGATCGGTCTGGCGCGCCTCCATGCGCGAGCCGGGAAAGCCGTGGCAATAGAACACGGGTACGCCGGCAGGGTCGCCGTACTGCGCGTAGCTTAGCTGCCTGCCATCGGGCAGCCGCAGACATTCATGTTCAAGACGCTGTTGTTCCAGACGCTGATGTTCGGCGGCGACCGTCACCGGCGTCCCGGACTCGTTCATGCCTCCGAGCCGCCCCGGTCCAGTGTGCCCAGATAGCGATCGATCGCGGTGTGGTTCAGGGTCGGATCCTGTTTCGCACCCAGCTTCTGTTCGGCATCGTTCCATACCCGTACGACGGTCTCGGCCAGGGCGGTCTGCATCCCGGTGGCATCGGCGACTTCCAGCGCGGTGCGCAGGTCCTTGGCCATCAGCGCCAGGCCGAAACCATCGGCATAGCTGCCGCTCAGAACGAACGGCTTGAGCTTGTTCTGGGTGCTGTTGTTGACCCCGGTCGAGGCGTTCAGGATGTCGACGATGGTGTTCGGGTCCAGGCCGAAGCGCGCACCGGCGCGGACCGCCTCGCAGGCGGCCAGCAGGCCGGCGGCAGAAACGTAGTTGTTGAGTGCCTTGATCGCGTGGCCGGCGCCCAGGTCACCGGCGAGGATCGACTTGCCCAGCGGGGCGAGCACCGCAGCGACGCACTCGGTGACATGCCGGTCGCCGCCGACCATGATCGCCAGCGTGCCGTCGACCGCGCGCCGTACGCCGCCCGAGACCGGAGCGTCGATCAGCAGCAGCTTGTGGGGGGCGAGCAGTGTCCCGAGCTCCCGAGTGCCTACCGGCGAGGACGAACTCATGTCGATGACTATGCCGTCGGCCTTCATGCTGCCGGCGATCGCATCCTTGCCGTCACCATGTTCACCGAGCAGGACCCGACGTACTGTTGCCCCGTCCGGCAGCATGGTGATCAGCACGTCGGCGCTCGCCCCGACCTCCGCCAGCGTTGCTGCCGGGGTCTGTCCCAGCTCATCCGCCAGTGTCCGGGTGCGTACCGGGTCGATGTCGTAGAGCACCAGGTTGTGGCCAGCACCCGCGAGGCGGGTCGCCATCGGCCGGCCCATGTTGCCCAGTCCGACGAACCCGACCGTGTAGCTGAATTCGCCCATCGTCTCCTCCTTGTCCAACCCGTGTCTGGCCCGTGTTCAGCCCCGTTTCTAGCCTATCGGCAGGTCGATCCCCAGGCCGCGTTCCCGGGCGAGTTCGAGCACCCGGCGCCCGGTGTACAGATCCTGCAGCGCCATGCCGTGCGACTCGTAGAGCGTGATCTGATCGGCGGCAGTGCGGCCCGGATGGCGGCCGACGATGACGTCCCCCATGGTCGGGATGTTCTCCCAGTAGATGATGCCGGCTTCCACGCCGGCCAGAAGATCGCCGCATTCGCCCATCGCCACCTCCACCGAGTCGACCGTGATCAGGTCGCAGCGCCTGACCGTGGTCAGGTCGATCTCGCGCCGGTTGAGCGCGTTCGCGCCGGTGGCGGCGATGAACTGTCCGGGCTCGAGCAACGCGCCATCGAACAGGGGCTCTTCCGAGCGGGTCATGGTCACGATGATGTCCGATCCGCGCACCGTTTCTTCGCGCGAGCTGGCCGGGCGCACCAGGGTGTTCACCTTCGGGGCCATCTCGTCGCAGAAACTGCGGACCCGTTCGGCGTTGCGGCCGAACACCTTCACTTCAGTGATCCTGCGCACTGCGCACACCGCTTCGAGCTGGGTTACCGCGTGCCGCCCGGAGCCGAACAGGCCCACCACCGCGGCGTCCTCGCGCGCCAGGTACCTGGCGGCCACCCCGGTGGCTGCGCCGGTGCGCATCTGGCCCATCCAGTCGCCTTCGAGCATCGCCTCCAGATTGCCCTGGGCATGATCGATCAGGTGGACCAGGAACGTGCGCGAGCGGTCCGGGCGCAGGTAGTAGGCCTTGAAGCCGATGGTGTTGATCTCCGGTGCGGCACCTTGCAGGATGTGCAGGTGCCCGCCGGGCTGCCGGGTGCGCCGGCGCGGGATGTCGAAGGCGCGGCCGTGGGCGCGATCGACGAACGCCTGTTCGACCCGGTCGATGGCGATCGGCATGGTCAGGACCGCACGGATATCGGCTTCGCTCAGGTATCGGACCATGGTGTCGTCTTTCTCGCAACTGGGGCAGGGCGGAGGGGGAGCGCTGGCGGCCCCGGTAAGGTACCACCGCTGTTTGCACTACACTCACGGTCGCCTTGGCGGGCACCCAGGACCCGCCGCCGTACCTTCTGTCCCCGGTTCCTGTTCCCAGTCCACAGTCCACAGTCCCCAGTCCTCGGATGCCCATGACCGACAACCGCCGTGGTCCGCTCGCCGATGTGCGTGTGCTCGAGTTCGGGCAGATTGCCGCTGGCCCGTTCTGCGGCATGCTGCTCGCCGATCTGGGCGCCGACGTGGTCAAGGTGGAAAAGCCGGACGGTGGCGATGACATGCGGCGCTGGCC
>Ga0105047_10017792_pt1 | contig 11052 bp, 11 predicted proteins | sample MAT04_FD_78384 | JGI IMG/M metagenome (GOLD analysis project Ga0105047, IMG submission 78384) | Freshwater microbial communities from Lake Fryxell liftoff mats and glacier meltwater in Antarctica - MAT-04 (megahit assembly) | ecosystem: Environmental > Aquatic > Freshwater > Ice > Liftoff...
ATCTCGGGCTCGTCCTTCTCGCTGGTCGATCTGAACGAGTTCGTCCCGAGGTCTCGTATCTCCCGGCGCAACAGGTGTCGTTGGCGTCGTACTCGACGCAGCGGCGAGCAGCGTCCCGCTGAGTCGAGCAGCGTCCCGCTGAATCGAGCAGCGTCCCGCTGAATCGAGCAGCGTCGCGCTGAATCGAGCAGCGTCGCTGTCCCACTCGACGTGATTGGTGAGGTCTGCGGGCCCGGCTAAGGTCATCACTTCTTCCCGGGGGTGTAGCTCAGTTGGCTAGAGCGCTTCGGTCGCATCGAAGAGGTCGTGGGTTCGATTCCCATCACCTCCACCCGGAACTCAGCCGCCCTCGGGCGGCTGAGCTGTTTTTGTGGCCGACTGCTGTCTCCAGCGGCCTCGAAGGCGTCGCCCATCACCCACCTGCCTCATGCGAGCGACTAGGTAAGGGGAGGCTGATTGACCTCTGGCGTGAAAGGAGTCGGCGATGTTGTTCCCGACCCTGACCTACGCCATCTTCTTCGTGCTGGTCCTCGGCGTCAGCTGGAAGCTCCGCCCACGACCCAGGCTCTGGAAGCCCTTCATTCTGGTGGTCAGCTACATCTTCTACGGATGGTGGAACCCCACGTTTCTGCTGCTGCTGGCCGCCTCCCAAGTCGGCAACACCGTGATGGGATATGGCATTGCCCGGGCGCCGTCGGACGATCGCCGCCGGTGGTGGGTGCGAGTTGCGGTCACCGCGAACCTTGTACTGCTCGGCTTCTTCAAGTACTACGGGTTTTTCGTCGAGTCGCTGATCTCGCTGCTCTCGCCCCTGCATCTGGCACCGACCCCACTGCTGATCGAGGTGACGCTCCCGGTCGGCATCTCGTTCTTCACGTTCTGTGCCATCAGCTACATCATTGATCTCGGCCGCCAGGAGATCGAACCGGCCAACGTCATCGACTTCTCGCTCTACCTCTCGTTCTTTCCTCACCTCGTGGCAGGACCGATTGTCCGAGCATCCGAGTTCCTCCCACAGCTGAAGCGACTCCCCAACCCCAACGCCGTGGATGCCACGAGGGGAGCCCGACTGATTGCACGCGGCCTCATCAAGAAGGTCATCGTCGCCAGCTTTCTGTCGCAGGCGATCGTGGATCCGGTGTTCGGTGCACCCGGCGCGTACCGATCGATCGACATCATCGTCGCGATCTACGCCTACGCAGTGCAGATCTATGCCGACTTCAGTGGCTATACCGACATCGCCATCGGTTCGGCGCTGTTGTTGGGGATCAAGTTCCCCGACAACTTCGATCGGCCCTACACCGCCGCGACCATCCAAGACTTCTGGCGCCGATGGCACATGACCTTGTCGCGCTGGCTCCGCGACTATCTCTACATCCCCCTCGGCGGCAACCGCGGGAGTCACTTCATGATCTACCGCAACCTCTTTCTCACCATGTTGTTGGGCGGGTTGTGGCACGGCGCCGAATGGACCTTCGTGATCTGGGGTGCGTACCACGGGATCGGGTTGGGTGTGGAGCGTTGGGTAGGTGAGCGAGCGACTGTCCCACGGAACGAGCGCGCCGATCGTGCGCCGAAGCTCTCACGGCTTCGCAGCGAACTCGGCCTCGAATCAACAGTCGGCGAGGTCCCGGTGATTGGCGAGGGTGGTGACTTCGTGATGGCCGAACCGAACGACGTTCTGCCGCCGAGACGCGAGCGGAGCCCCTGGGTGGGACGAGCGATGGTCTTCCATTTCGTGGCCATTGGGTGGGTGCTGTTCCGATCCGACAGCCTTGCCACCGCTGGCACCGTGCTGTGGCGGGCGCTGACCGCGTGGGGTAGTCCCGAGTTGGTGACGCCGCTGATTCTCGTCACGATTCTCGCGGCTATCGGTGTCCAGTACCTTCCCCAACGGGTTGGCCTCACCCTCGAATGGCGGGTGTCGTCGCTCCCGCCCGTCGTCCAAGGCGTCGGCTTTGCGCTGGTGCTGTTGGTCGTTGACATCCTTGGTCCGCAGGGCGTTGCCCCTTTCATCTATTTCCAGTTCTGATGACTGCTACCACTCCATCGAGCAACGACGAGCCGGTCGCCGCGCCGCGGGTACGTCATGGCATGAAGGCCATGACGGCGTGGAAGGCGGCGGTCGTGTCGCTGGTGTTGTTCTCGCTGCTGGCTTCGGGCAGCCTGGTGAAGGCAGCTCGAGGGCACGAGCGGGGATGGCAGCGTGACATCTATCTCCCGGCGGCGAACGGGATCGACCGGCTCGCCAATCTCCTGTCGTTGAATCGGCCACTGGATTGGGCCAACGGCGCGTTGCATCGCGATGACGTGGAACCGGACATCCAGTTCCCACCCGTCACCGTGCCGCCGGCGTCGGGGTCGACCACGACGGTTCCGCCCCGGGTGATCTCGGCAACCGCGCCCTTGCGGGTGGGTGTCTTCGGCGACAGCCAGTCCAAGGACCTCGGACTGGCCATGAAGAGTCGCAAAGCAAAGGATCCGACCATCTCGGTCTACCAACAGGGACAGGTATCGACCGGCCTGGCTCGGCCCGATTTCTACAACTGGCCAGCACGGATCCAGGAGTTCCTGGCCGACGACGACGTCGACGCGGTCGTCTTCATGACCGGCAGCAACGATGATCAGACGCTCCAGGATCGGTTGGGCAACGCGGTGGCCCGAATCGGTACGCCGGAGTGGAGCGAGGAGTACCGGCGACGGGTCGCTGGGTTGATGGATCTCGTGAACAACGGTCAGCACCGATTGGTGTGGGTCGAGGTTCCCCTCGTGCGAGATCCGGAGTTGGGTGCCACGGCGAAGATCATCAACCAGATCGTTCGGGACGAGGCGGCGTCGCGTCAGTGGGTGAGCGTCGTGGATGCCGAGGCCGCGCTGGCCGGCCCAGATGGCGCGTACTCCGACTTCCTGGAGCTCGATGGCAAGGCGCCAGTCCGTTGCCGCCGGCCCGATGGAGTGCACCTGACGAGCGAATGTCTCGAGGAGCTCAGCGACATGGTGTTCGACGCCATTGCGCCGTTCTTCGCCAACGAGGTGGCGACGACGACTTCCACAACGACAGCAGTTCCTGCGATCCCGACGACCACGGTGCCATCGGGACGCTGACGCTCCAGCGTTCAGACTGGCGGGATCAGCTGGTTGATGATTGCGGTGTGGAAGTAGATCGCCAGGATTGTTCCCAGCGCCAGGCCGGGACCGAAGGGAAAGTGCCGCTGTGCACCCTTGGTGGCGATGCGTACGCCGACTCCCAGGATCACACCGAGTACACACGCGATGATGAGCCCGACTGCTGGCAACAGGATGCTCGTCCATCCCAGATACAACCCGAGCAGGAGTGACAACCGAACGTCACCGAAGCCCATGCCGCCCGGGCTGATCATCGACACGATGAACAACAGACCGAAGTAGCCGACTGCCCCGAGGAACGCGCCTCGAAGGAGATCCGGACTCCCCGTGCCCACGGACACCGCCGTGATGAGCGCTGCACCGACTCCGAATCCGATCCAGGCGACCCGGCGAGGGATGAGCATGAGCCGAATGTCGACCATGGCAGCGACCACCAGCACCGGGACCAACCACAAGAAGGGGATCAACACATAGGTCGAGCCCCAGGTGCCGAGCATGGCGAGACAGAGTGCGGGCACGGCGAGCTGCGTGGCGAACCAGGTGAGCGGCAGCGAGTGTGCGCAGTGTGGGCACGACAGACGGTTCTTGATCCACCACCGTGGCGGTGCGGTATCGCCGAGCGTGAGGACATGTGAGCAGTGAGGACACCTGGCATCGCACCGAACAGCGGTTTCGGTCTCGGGTTCCTCGGCGTAGGTGTGGACGAGCTGAGCGCTCAGCCATCCGGCAACGATTCCGAGGATCAGGATGAGCGCGGTGACGGCGAGTTCCACACCCACCTATCGGCAGTCGGTCTCGTCGCCTGAGCACACCCTTCAAGAAACGCCAGCACAGGTGTGGGGGGTGGGGGGTCAGAGATGTGCCCGGGGACGCAGGGTGCTCCTACGATGCCGCAGTGAGTGCCGACGCCCCCCTGCTCGCTGCCGCGAGTTCCATCGTCTACGGCACGGCGGACTTCGCTGGGGGACTGGCGTCGAAGAAGAACGATGGGTTGATCGTCACGTTCGTATCCCAGTGCCTCGGTGTCGTGGCGTTGGCGATCGCCATGATCGTGTGGCCAGAGGGCACGGCACGATGGTCCGACATCGGATGGGGTGTCTGTGGTGGAGCAGCTGGAGGGCTCGGGTTGTCGTTCTTCTATCCGGCGCTGGCTGCGGGGCCGATGTCAGTGGTGGCGCCGGTGACCGCGCTGTGTAGCGCAGCGCTGCCGCTTGTCGTCGGAGTCGGACTCGGCGATCGACCGGGAGCTCTGGCGTGGATGGGACTCGTCGTCGCATTGCCGGCCATCGGGCTGGTGGCACGCGAGCGCAACGACGAACACCGGTCGGCGGCGCGGTCGACGCTGGTCTCCTCGTTGATAGCGGGGACCGGATTCGGTCTCTTTTTCGTGTTTTTGAGCGCTGCAGAGAACGGCTCGGGTCTGTGGCCCCTCGTCGGTGCCCGCGTCGGGTCGCTGTCGTTCGTCGGCGGAATGATCGTGCTTCGCCGCCGGACGTTCCGGATCTCGAAGGGTTCCTGGCCGGCCATCTCGGTGGCGGGTGTCGGCGACATCGGCGCCAACGCGCTGTACCTCGTGGCCCTGAGCCGAGGCCTGCTCAGCATCGTTGCCGTGATCGGTTCGATGTATCCGGCGTCGACGGTGGTGTTGGCGAGAATCTGGCTGGGGGAACGGATGGCGCGCGCCCAGATCATCGGGTTGCTGTTGGCTGCCGTTGCCCTGGCACTCGTCGCCATCGGCCGATGACTTCGGACACCCAAGGCGTTCTGGCGTTCTGGGTCAGGCGGCCTCGGAGGGGAGCAGCCCGATGACTGGCTGCGCGAGGCGCAGCCGTTCGTCGTAGCCCTCGTTCCAGGGGAGCAGCCCGTTGCGGTCAGGCCACACGAACTGGCTCACTCGAAAGTGAGCGTCGCGGTGGAAAGCGGAGGCCCCATCGAAGAGCTCCTCGATCTCATCAGCTGGCATCGGAAGAAGCGCGGACGGCAACTCGTTGTCCAACAACCCGACAAACACTCCCTCGGGTAGATGGCCGCCGGCTCCGAGATACTCCGCCATCATCTCCATGAGGCCTCGAGCGGCGACGGGTTGCAGCCCGAAGATGGCGACCTCAGGATGGTCGTAACTGGTCTCGAAACCGATCGAGTACGTGTATCCCGGCCGTGGGGGATCCTCGGTCGCCGCCACCGGCTCGGCGCACCAACCGTTGGTCTCGACAACCCACGCGATCTTGTCGACATGGTCCATGTCGCGATCGGGAAAGACGTCGTCGGCCATGGGCAGAAGTTACCGGGCGATGCGAGCCGCCGCTGCCCGATCGAGTTTCTGCATGGCGGTGAGCGGGAGCGCCTCGACAGCCACGATGGCCTCGGGCAACTTCCAAGTGGCGAGCCGTTCGGCACCGAAGGTGCGGAGATCTTCCAGCGTGGGTGGTTGGCCAGGTTCCATCGGCACGACGATGGCGACGCCCACTTCGCCCATGACGTCGTCTGCTCTCGGCGCCACGACGACTTCGCGCACCAGCGGATGGCTCGACAACACCGCTTCGACCTCTGCCGGACTGACGTTGTACCCGCCGCGAACGTACTGTTCTTTGATTCGACCACGGAGGCGATAGAGCCCGTTCGGCTCGCGGCGCGCCAAGTCGCCCGTGTGGATCCACCCGTCTCGAAGTGCTCGAGCGGTGTCCTCGGGTGCCTTCCAATAACCGACCATCTGCGCGGCACTACGAACACAGAGCTCGCCGGTTGCTCCATCGGGGAGCACTGCCCCGTTCGTCGGATCGATCAGGCGCGCCTCCACCCCTGGCCGTGGTCGACCGATGCTCGCCGTGGTCTCGTCGACTCCGCCCGACGGATTGGTTCCCAGGCCGACTCCTCCCGACTCGGTGCACGAATAGCGAATCGAATAGGAGGCATTGAAGCGGAGCGTGATCTGCTCAACCAGCGACGGCGTGGAGAGCGCACCACCGACGATGAACGACGTCACACATGACAGGTCGAGCGAATCGATCAATGGCGAGCGCAGGAGGAGCGCCATTTGCGGTGCGACCCCGCCGATGGAACTGATGCGGTACTCCGATACCGCGCGGAGCACGTCGTCGGCTCGCCATGGTTCTACCCGAATCAGCGTGCTGCCGGTCTGCAGATACCAGCTCAGTTTCGTGCTGATGCCGATGTGGCTGAACTGGGTGGACGCCAACATGGGCCCCCCGCCGCCCCACGATGCCGCACCCTCACCGAGATCGATGTCTCGGACAGCGGCCAGTTCGCGACTTCGAAACCAGGCGGCCTTCGGTCGACCCGTGGTCCCGGAGGTGCACACGATCGTGGCGATTCGATCTGGATCTGGAGCGAGCGAGGGTGCAGCGCGCCCATCAGGCAATTCGGTGTCGGCGCCCACAACCAGATCTGGCTCGAGGAACCCCAGCAACGCCTCCTGTTCGGCCGGAGCCAGCGACGGGTTGATCCCGACGGAGATGGCACCGATTTTCGAGATGGCGGCGAGCGTCACGAGATAGTCGGCGTCGCTCGCTCGGGTCAGCGCGACGACCGATCCGAGTCCGACGCCGACCTCGGTGAAACCGCCAGCGACCCGGTCGCTGCGATCGTCGAGTTGGCGATAGCTCAAGGGGCCGTCGGAGCCGACATAGGCGAGTCGTTCCTCGAAGCGGCGTGCTGCTTCCCGAACGATCTGATCCAACATGTCAGCGAAGGTAGATCATGCCCTCACCGACATCGAGATGATCGATCCCCAACGTCGCGAGAGTGTCACCCCATCGGAGTGTGTTGCCGGGATCGTTCTGCTCCATGCCGTGGTCGGCGATCACGATCACGGCCGTGTGCTCAAGTGCACCAGCGGCTTCCACCGCAGCCATCACATCGCCCATCCGAGCGTCGCTGTCTCGGACGGCAGCCCTGGCGGCGAGCCCGTGTGGCCCCGATTCGTGACCCGCCTCGTCGGTAATGGCGAGCGCGCACCAGCTCAGCGTCGGCAGCGGGTTCCCGTTGGTCTGTCGCCACGCAGCGATGGTCTGTTCGGCGCTGGTGTGATCGATGGTGGACATGAAACGGTACTGGTCTGACGACTCGGCCGACTTCCGGTCCACGTGCGCGATGGTGCTGAAGTCCGGCATGGCGGGAATGTTGCCCGCCCGGAACTCGGCGAACGAGCTGTGGTCGGCGTCGGTGTCACAGAACTCGAAGGTCGCGGTACAGAACGAGCCCGGCCGGCTTCGATGGACTGCCGAGAACAGGGTCTCGACGGTCGGGTCGAGGTGCACCATGGCCGTGAACATCTCACTCATCGACAACAGGTCGGGCGTGATCGATCGAACACGATCGTGCCAGGTGTTGTGCAGCACCCCCGAGTGACCGGGATGAGCGCCAGTCACAGCGGTGGTGTGATTGGCCAGGGTGGCGGTCGGGAGCGAGGCGAACATGCCGTGGCGATAGGCGGTTCCCCGAGCCACGATGTCCGCGAGATGGGGAGCTTCGCCCGCATCGACCACATCGAAGAGCAAGTTGGCGTTGCATCCATCGAGCAGGAAAACCACGACGTGTTCCGCCCGCCCGCCGTTGAGGATGGCCGCCTCAGGATCGCCGTCCTGTCGTCGAAGGAATCCATCAGCGCGGCGCTCTCCCGTCGCCCCGATCGAATCGGGATGGACGTCGAGTTGCAGCAGCGCTGCGATCGTGGGCGCCACGTGGACGGTCCGGGTCGATCGATCCACGACGCCGTCGGCGCGCACTCCCGCGCCGGCTGCGAGAAATGGCGCCCGTGCCTGGACCACGCCCAGCGACCCGTGCTGGCCCAGGTGACCATCGAAGTGGTGCGAGCTCGTGTGGGTTGCGAGGAGATCGGGCGCATGCTCACTGTCGAAGAACTGCGCGATCGAGTCATAGGCGTGGGGATACGCGTTGACGATCCGATGGGGATACCGCTGCGCCCGCTCATTGGTGTGGCCGACGAACTGATCGGTGGCGCCATTGGCAATCGGGTCCCGTCCGCTCACGGATACCTTGGCGTAGGACCAGCGTTGATCGGGTCCAACGGTGCGCTGAAAGGTCACTACTCCGTCCGCGCTGGCGGCCCGGTAGCGATCGGGCGAAGGGTTGGTCAGCACCATCTCCACTTGATCCTCGAACATCGAATCGGTCAGAGCGGTTTCGATGGCCTCGACGGCGATGGCGTGCTGCTCGGGGTTCATGAGTTCAGTTTGCCCGGCCGGCGGGCGTATCGCTCGTCACAATGGTGCGATGTCCTCCGATTCGTTGAACCCTGCCCCCGACCCCACGGCCGCCATGTCGAGCCCTTCGGCGATCTGTTCGCTCGAGGGCCGAGTTGCAGTCGTGACGGGAGCAGCACAGGGGATTGGGGCAGCAACAGCGCTGCTGTTCGCTCGCCACGGAGCTGACCTGGTCATCTGCGACAAGTTGGCCGAGCCGCTGTCGGCGGTGGTGGCAGCCATCGAAGCGCTTGGTCGTCGGGTGGTCTGGAAGCACATGGACGTGCGCGACCAGGAGCTCGTCGATGGTTGGGTGGTCGATGCCGCGACGCAGTTCGATCGAATCGATGTGGTGGTCAACAACGCCGGCGGCGGTTTCTACGCGCCCTTCATGGATGTCACAGCCAGGGGACAGGCCGCCTTGATGGCGGAGAACTTCGGCCAGGTCACCAGTGTGATTCGTGGCTTCGTGCCCCATATGACAGCGGGTGGATCCATCGTCAACATCACATCGATCGAGGGTCACCGTGCTGGCCCCGGTTTCGGGATCTACTCGGCGATGAAGGCGGCCGTCGAGAATCTGTCACGAACCCTGGCCTTGGAACTGGCCGACCGACGGATCCGCGTGAACTGCATTGCTCCCGACATGATCCCGACGCCCGGAGACGCCCTCCTCGCCAACGCGTCGGGCGCCATGGCAGGTGATGGACCGGCCTCGGTGGCTGACTCGCCGATGACGATGGCTGACGCGCCGATGACGATGGCTGACGCCATTGCCGCGTCGGCGCTCTATGCCCAGCCGTGGCCCGATGGCGGCTCCCCCGAAGATTGCGCCGCAGCGGCATTGTTCCTCGCCAGCGACATGAGCCGATTCGTCACGGGTAGCACCATTCATGTCGATGGCGGCACCATGGCAGCGTCGGGCTGGAAGCGCTCCGCCGACGGTACCGGCTGGCGCCTCTAACTCACTACAACCCGTGATCTTCCGATGGCCTACTCGGTCGGGGTGGCGCAGTCCTTCGGTGCGTTCACCGGATTGCATCGCACGCCAACCGGGGTGTCGAACGTGACCACATAGCCGGTCGTGGCAGGTTCACCTTGGACATAGTCCGACGAGATGATCTGCGCCCCCGACGCGAACGCCGCCTCGCGTGGAGCTGTGTTGTTGGCGACCGCCTCGACGAGGTCGGCATCGGCGCGGGTGCGGATCATGAAGCCATCGGTCACGAGGCCCCCGATGGTCGAATCTGTCGGGTTGTTGCGGACCAGTACGGCGGTGGACGGGTCGTCCGCCAGATCACTGGTGAAGGCAACTCGGCCCTGCAAACTCGGTGCGCCGCTTCGGTAGGCATCCGAAGAGTCGCCGGAGTTGTCGAGAAAGAACATCACCTTGCCGCGCGTCGACGCAACGGTCGGCCAGCCAGTGGTGGTGACCGCCGTACGAAGATCGGCGGAAGAACCGCGAACCGAGTCGGGTGTGATCAGCGATTCCTCCGGGAAGATCGAACGGATCTCGGTGTCCATGTCGGCGAGCTCCGATACGCCGAAGGGGGTGACCTCGGTCAGGTCGAACGGCTTGGGCAGGCCGTCGTTCTTCAGCTCCAACTGGATGGCGATGGGCAGGTGGTTCGGATGCGCCTGGGACCAGGTGTGAACGATCGACAGACATATCTTGAGGGTCTGACACGTCGAGATCTGATCGACGTCGACGATGTGCAGCACCTTGATGCCTGGCGCATCCATGTCGGTCGGCATGACGGGATCGGTCACACCGAGGACGCCCGGGCCTTTCGGCTTCGCGAAGTTTCCACCAGCGGGGTCAGCAACGATGTCGAGCTCAAAGGTGCGAGCCCCGCGATCCAGTTGCACGTCGAGCGTCGCGTGGGTGTAGTCGATCGACGCCGGGTCACCGATGTCTTTCGCTTCCGGAATGGATTCGGTGAGCTTCTTCAGCGCTTCGAGCAGACGAGGCTCGGGGGCGATGTGGTAACTGTTGTGGCTTCCGAGCATCTGGATCTGGTTGAGGCGGAGCGTCTCGGCAGGAGCGGTCGTGGTCGGGGACGTTGTGGTGTCCGTCGAGTTGTTGCTGCAGGCTGTGACGCCGACGACCAGAAGCACCGGTGCAACCAGCGATGTGAGCAGTAGGCGTCGTGTCATGGTGTCCCCCAGGATGACCATCGCGACTCGCTCGCCATCGTGGCGATGACGTTCGTCCGATGGGCGTCTCGGCAGCGTAGTTTCCCCGGCGTTCATCATTGCTTTACCGCCAGGACTTCCGCGAGTTCCAGGTCGCGGAACGGTGAGCGGGTTGAGGCAGCGTCATTTGAACTCGCGTTTGGTCACGGCAGCCGCCAGAGGGGGTTGCCGTAACCAGCCTTCCGGTGCTCCCAAGGTTCGGTAGGTGACACCCCAGCCGAGCGGAAGGCTCATCAGGTGACGTTCCGGACGGCGTAGGTTCTCTCGCGTGGAACCTGGTTTCGAGGGCCCGCTGCTTCGCTCGTCGCACGCCACTTGGCCGTGGCTTGCGCTGTTGAACGGCGTGCTCTTTACGATGCAGCGAGGACTCGTTGGTGGGGAAGCCTTTGTCGATCGTGCCGTACCGACTGGTGCAGCGATCGACGAAGGAGAGATCTGGAGGCCGTTGACCTCGCTGTTCGTTCACCCGGGTGGTCTGGTCCACCTCGGGGTCGACTCGCCGCTGCTC
>Ga0105047_10017793_pt1 | contig 11052 bp, 5 predicted proteins | sample MAT04_FD_78384 | JGI IMG/M metagenome (GOLD analysis project Ga0105047, IMG submission 78384) | Freshwater microbial communities from Lake Fryxell liftoff mats and glacier meltwater in Antarctica - MAT-04 (megahit assembly) | ecosystem: Environmental > Aquatic > Freshwater > Ice > Liftoff...
CGCTCACTGGAATACCCTCCGTCCTGCGGACTGCGGGGCTGAGCGCCTTGGGAACGGCCCGGCGGCGCTCACTGGAATACCCTCCGTCCTGCGGACTGCGGGGCTGAGCGCCTTGGGAACGGCCCGGCGGCGCTCATGAGGCGTTCTCGCTGCGCAGCAGCACCATCGAACGCGCCCGCAGCGCGTAGGTCGGAGCATCCCATGGCGGCGCCTCGGCATAGGGCGGCAGGGTCTCGGACGGAGCGACATATCCATCATGGGTGTCGAGAATGCGTTGCCATGTGCCGCCAGGCGGCGGCCCCGGCAGGGTGAACGGGATGTCATCGTGGTGGGCGTTGAAAAGCAACAGGAAATGATCGTCGACCAGTCTCTGGCCGCGAGGACCCTGCTCGGCGATGCCATTGCCCGACAGCAGCATGGCCACGCTCAAGGCATGCTGGTTGTCCCAGTCTGGCGGCTCCATCGGCTGCCCGTCCGCGCGGTACCACTCGCAGTCCTTGATCGTGTCCTTGTCCACCGGCTGACCGCGCAGGAAGTTGCGGCGCCGGAACGACGGATGCCGGCTGCGCAGAGCAACCAGCTGACGTACGAACCGCAGCAGGGCGGCCTTGTCCTCGGTTGCGGTCCAGTCTTGCCAGGCCAATGGGTTGTCCTGGCAGTAGACGTTGTTGTTGCCCTGGTGGCTGTTGCCCATTTCGTCGCCGGCCAGCAACATCGGCACACCCTGGGACAGAAGCAGCGTGGTCAGCAGGTTGCGCTTTTGCCGCTCGCGCAGCGCCAGTACGGCGGTGTCGTCGGTCGGCCCTTCGACACCGCAATTCCAGGACAGGTTGTGGCTGTGCCCGTCGCGGTTGTCCTCGCCGTTGCCCTGGTTGTGCTTGTCGTTGTACGAGACCAGGTCGTGCAGCGTGAATCCGTCGTGGGCGGTGACGAAGTTGATGCTGGCATGGGGCCGCTTGCCCGACCAGCCGTACAGGTCCTGCGAGCCGGTGAGTCGCCGGGCTACATCGCTGATCAGGCCGGGGTTGCCTTTCCAGAAGCCCCGCATCTGGTCGCGGTACTGGTCGTTCCATTCGGCCCAGCCGGGCGGGAAATTGCCGACCTGGTAACCGCCATGACCCAGATCCCAGGGCTCGGCGATCAGCTTGATCTGGTTGAGCACCGGGTCCTGCCGGATCGCGTCGAAGAAGCCGCCCAGATGCTCGACCTTGCCCGACTCGCGTGCCAGCGCCGATGCCAGGTCGAACCGGAATCCGTCCACATGCATTTCCTGCACCCAGTAGCGCAGCGAATCCATGACCAGCTGCAGCGCGCGCGGATGCTCCAGATCTACGGTGTTTCCGCAGCCGGTGAAGTCGTCGTAATAACGCCGGTCATTGCCATGGAGCATGTAGTAGGAGGCGTTGTCGATGCCGCGCAGCGACAGGGTCGGGCCGAGCTGATTGCCTTCGCAGGTGTGGTTGTAGACCACGTCCAGGATCACCTCGATACCGGCCGCGTGCAGGCTGCGGACCATGGTCTTGAACTCCTTGACCTTGCGCGATGCACTGTAGCGCGGCTGCGGCGCAAAGAAGCCCAACGTGTTGTAGCCCCAGAAGTTCTGCAGTCCCTGCTCGGCCAGGTGCCGGTCGTTCGGATAGGTATGCACCGGCAACAGTTCGACCGTGGTCACGCCCAGCCGGCGCAGGTAGTCGATCACCGGTGCGCAGCCCAGGCCGGCATAGGTGCCGCGCAGCGAGGTCGGCACCTGCGGGTGGTTCATCGTGAAGCCGCGCACATGCATTTCGTAGATCACCATGTCCTGCCAGGCCACGCGTGGCGCGCGGTCGTCACCCCAGGTGAAGGCGGTCTCCAGTACCCGTGCCTTGGGCATCATGGCGGCGCTGTCGCGCCGGTCGAAGGACAGATCCTCGCGTTTGCTGCCTACGGCGTAGCCGTACAAGGCATCGCTCCAGCGCAACTGGCCGACCGTGTCCTTGGCATAGGGGTCGAGCAGCAGCTTGTTCGGGTTGAACCGATGACCTTCCTCCGGCTTGTAGGGACCGTGCACACGGTAGCCGTAGGCCTGGCCCGGGCGTGCCTGTGGCAGGTAGCAGTGCCAGACATGGTCGGTGCATTCACGCAGCGCGATGCGCTGGTGCTCGTGCCGTCCGGTGCCATCGAACAGGCACAGTTCGACTTTCTCCGCATGCTGGGAAAACAGCGCGAAATTGACGCCTTGCCCGTCCCAGTGCGCGCCCCGGGGGTAGGCCATGCCCGGCCAGATGTCGGTGATCGGTGGGTCGTCGCTCATGCGTGCACGCTGCAGGTGGTGTAAGCCGGGAGGCCGTTGCGCGTCATTCGCGGCCGCGCTCGCCGTGCGGCTTGCGAGGCGCCGGATCGCTCGGCCACCAATGCGCGATACGCTGCGCCGCCCAGTCCTTGCCACCCAGGCCGAATGCCAGCGCGAACGCAAACACGATGCCGGCCAGAATCACCAGAAAACTCTCGCGCACGATGTCGCCGCCGACCTGGACCTGGTCCAGCGCGATCAGCACGACGAACACCATGATCGCGTATTGCGCCAGCCGGCCCAGGAATGCGGCGTCCTGCAATTTGATGTTGCGGCAATAGGCGCCCACCGCATCGCCGATGAAACGGGCGAAGTACGCGCCGAAGGCCAGCACCAGGATGGCCACGAACACATTGGGCACGAACCAGACCACCCGCCCCAGCAGTTCGCTGATCGTGGTCAATCCCAGGCCGTTGAAGGCGATCAGCAGCGCCGCCAGGATCACCAGCCAGTACACCAGCAGGCCGACGATGCCGGTGGTGTCCTGCGACACGCCGCCTTGCTTGAGGAATCCGTCCAGGCCCGAGCGTTCGGTTAGCACGTTGAAGTTGATGGCGCGCAGGATGCGGGTCACCGCGACCAGGGCAATCTTGGCCACCAGCCAGCCACCCAGCACGACCAGCGCCGCAATCAGCAGGCGCGGCATGAAGGCACCGATCTGGTACAGGATGGCCCGGGCGGGCTCCAGTTGAATGGCAAGGGCTTCCATGCGTGTTTCTCCAGTTGGAAATCGGTTTGTCGTGCAGGTCGGTAAACAGTGACGGCGTCAGGACGCCGGTGGCGGATGCAGCAGGTCCAGGATGCCGCGCAGCGGCACCGCCGTCCAGTCGGCGCGGTTATCGATCTCGTAGCGCAGTTCGTACAGCGCCTTCTCGAGCTCGAACAGTGCCAGCAGCGTGTCGCTGGCAGCCAGCGGCCCGACGGGCGCGCACGTTGCGCGGTAGGCCTGCAGGAATGCCTCGCGGGTGGCCCGTTCCCACAGGCGGGCCGCTTCGGCCAGCCGCGGGTCGTGCTGCGTATCGGTATGGATCCGGCGCAGCGCCGACCAGCGTGCGTAGCTGAACGATCGCAACATGCCGGCCACGTCGCGCAGCGGCGAACCCTTGGCGCGCCGCTGCGCAAAACTGCGCGCCGGTTCGCCCTCGAAGTCGATGATGGTGAAATCATGCCCGCATACCAGCACCTGGCCCAGGTGGTAGTCGCCATGGAAACGGGTTTTGAGACTGCCCTCGGGTACGGGATGCTCGGCTTCGCACCGGCTGCGCAGCATCTGCTGCAAGGCCATCAGTTCATGCGCCATCGTCTGCGCAGCGTCGGGTAGCCGGTGCACCTGCGCGCGCAGCAGCGCCAGCGTGTCGTCGACTTCGCCGCACGCCCGGGCGCGCTGTGCGGCCAGGTCGTCCGCCGTCATCGGCTCGGGGTCGAACGCCGCGTGGCCGGTGCGGCGCGCCAGCGCCAGGTGCAACTCGGCCGTGCGTTGCCCCAGCATGGCGATCTGGGACAGAAAGCCGCCGTGGGTCTCGTCGAGGTCCATCGCATCGGCCGTATGCACCATGCGGATGCGCAGCGCTTCCAGGTGGCGATCGAGATAGCTCAGCGTGAAGTCCCAGCCGTCGCCCTGGTTGGCGACATGGGCCTGCACCATGGCCAGTGTCATGACCTGGCCGTCGTTGCCGAAATACTCGAGCGCGCCGAGCACCGGCACGCAGTGGGCATAGGCCACGTCGTCGGTCAGGTAACGCCCCATTTCCAGTTCCGGGTTGATACCTTCGCGCAAGCGGCGATAGCCCTTGAGGAACAGGCTCTCGCCGAGCATGATGACCGTGTTGCTGCTGTTGCCGCTGGGCCGCGATACCGGCAGCGCCGCGATGTCCAGCTCTCGTTCCGTGAACCGGGCGCTGGGCCGGAACCGCAGCTGCCCGTGCGCGGTATTGAGGTCCAGGCCGTCACGCACCGCCGTCACCAGCTCACGGCAGAAGGCGTGGTCGAAATAGGCGTCGCCCAGCAGACCGACACTGGCCTGCTGACGTACCTTGGACAGGGCCGCGTGGCCGAGCGCATTCAGGCGTTCCTCTTCCCGGTCTTCCCGGTCTTCCCAGGCCAGTGCCAGCGGCGCGAAGTAGGTCGCGTCGCCCGGCGCGCCGTCCAGCTCCAGGATCGGCAACATCCAGCTCGTATCGGCGCTGTCCCAGACCGCATGGTCGACCAACCGCGCCCGTTCGATCGCGCTGCCCTTGCTGGCGTACCAGCGCTGCTGTTCGATGTAGCGCGGCAGGGTCTCGATTTCGAACTGCTGGCGCATGCGCTCGGCCATTCCGATGCGCCAGGGCATGGCCCGTTCGCGGAAGAAACTGGCCCAGCCGTCAAACAGTACCAGCGTTGGCAAGTCCTGCAGCGGGGTTCGTTCCTGGTGCCAGGGCGGCATGTCGGCCTCCTGCGACAGGCGGAACCAGTAAAAGCCATGCGAGGGCAGGGTCAGCAGATAGGGCAACTCGCCGATCGGGGGGAACGATACCCGGCCGAGCATCTCCACCGGCACCGCGGACTTCCATGCCGATAGATCGAGTTCCACCGGCTGAGCTGCCCGCGAGAGGTTGAATACCGACAGGATGATGTCGTCTTCGTAGGAGCTGACATAGGCCAGGATCTTGCGATTGCCCGGTTTGAGCCAGATCCGCTTGCCGCGCCCGAACGCATGGCTGGTCTTGCGCACGGCCAGCATCCGCTTGGTCCAGCTCAGCAACGAGCTGGTGTCGCGCGCCTGCGCCTCGACATTCAGCGCCTCGTAGCCGTACAACGAGCCCAGGATGGGCTGCAGGTACAGGGTCTGCGGATGCGCCTGCGAGAAGCCGGCATTGCGCTCCGGGCTCCACTGCATCGGTGTGCGCACGCCATTGCGGTCGCCGACGAAGACGTTATCGCCCATGCCGATTTCATCGCCGTAGTAGATGATGGGTGAACCCGGCATCGACAACAACATGCCGTTCATCAGCTTGATGCGATCGATGTCGTTGTCCATCAGCGGCGCCAGGCGCCGGCGGATACCCAGGTTGATGCGGGCGCGCTTGTCGGCGGCGTACATGTTGTACATGTAGTCGCGCTCCTTGTTGGTCACCATCTCCAGCGTCAGCTCATCATGGTTGCGCAGGAAGATCGCCCACTGGCAGCCGTCGGGAATCTCTGGCGTCTGCTGCATGATTTCGGTGATCGGATGGCGATCTTCCTGGGCAATCGCCATGTACATCCGCGGCATCAGCGGGAAGTGGTAGGCCATGTGGCATTCGTCGCCGTCGCCGAAGTATTCGCGTACATCCTCCGGCCACATGTTGGCCTCGGCGAGCAGGAAACGGTTCTTGTACTCGGCGTCGATTGCCGTGCGCAGCTTCTTTATCACCGAGTGGGTCTCGGGCAGGTTCTCGTTGCTGGTGCCGTCGCGCTCGATCAGGTAGGGAATCGCGTCGAGCCGGAAACCGTCGACACCCATGTCGAGCCAGAAACGCATGGTCTTGAGGACCGCCTCGAGCACCGCCGGGTTGTCGAAGTTCAGGTCTGGCTGGTGGCCGAAGAAACGGTGCCAGAAGTACTGCTTGGCCACCGGGTCCCAGGTCCAGTTCGAGATTTCGGTGTCGGTGAAGATGATGCGTGTGCCCTGGTAGAGCTGGTCGGTGTCGCTCCAGACATAAAAGTCACGTTCCGGCGAGCCCGGCGGCGCCCTGCGCGCGGCCTGGAACCAGGGATGCTGGTCCGAGGTGTGGTTGATAACCAGTTCGGTGATCACCCGAAGGCCGTGCAGGTGCGCCTGCGCCAGCATTTCGCGGAAATCGTCCAGTGTGCCGTATTGCGGATGCACGTCCTCGTATCCGGCGATGTCGTAGCCGTCATCGCGCAATGGCGACGGGTAGAACGGCATCAGCCAGATGGTGTTGACGCCAAGTTCCTTGACATACTCCAGTTTGGCGGTGACGCCCTTGAAGTCGCCCACGCCGTCGCCATTGGTATCGAAGAAGGCCTTGACGTTGAGCTGGTAGATGACCGCGTCGCGGTACCACAGCGGATCGTCGCCGGATGCGTCCGTCGTACTGGCCAGGTCGGATGGGTTCACGGATGTTTGCATGGCTGTCTGCGGGGGCGTCGGGTTGTCAAAGGTAATAGTCGAAATCGCGCTCGTCGCGCAGGCGCCGGCGTACCGCGAAGATATGGGCCGGCACGCTGCTCGGATCCAGGCGCACATAATGGTGCGTGCCACGCCACGCGAAACGCTGGTTGCTCAGCAGGTCGTGCATCTGGAATTCATGCGAAGGATCGACCTGGATCGACGCCGGGTCGAGGTTCAGCCAGCCGCTATGGGCCTGGTGCGGATCGAGATTCACGACGGTAACGATCACGTTGCCGCCGTCCTCGGAAGTCTTGGCATAGGCCAGCAACTGGTCGTTGTCCACTGGAAGGAAACGCAGGCTGCCGTCCTGCTGCAGGGCCGGATTCTCACGCCGGATGCGGTTGACGCGGGCGATGAACGGCGCCAGGCTGCGCGGGTCGTCATGGTTCCAGTGGCGCAGCTGGTATTTCTCCGAATCCAGGTATTCCTCGCTGCCGCTCTCGCGTGGCCGGTAGTCGCGCAGCTCGTAGGCGGGTCCGTAGATGCCGTAGCTGGCCGCGAGCGTCGCCGCCAGCACCAGGCGCGCCATGTAGACCGCGCTCTGGCCGGTCTGCAGCTGCTCGTGCAGGATATCCGGCGTGTTGGGCCAGACGTTCGGCCGGAAATAGTCCTTGCCCGGCCCGCTGGCGAGTTCGGTGAAATACGCCTGCAACTCGTGCTTGTGGTTGCGCCAGGTGAAGTAGGTGTAGGACTGTGTGAAGCCGAGCTTGGCCAGCCGATGCATGACCTTGGGCCGGGTGAAGGCCTCGGCCAGGAAGATCGCCTCGGGGTGTTCACGCTTGATCTCGGTGATCACCCATTCCCAGAACCCGAACGACTTGGTATGCGGGTTGTCGACGCGAAAGATCGACACGCCTTCGCCGATCCAGTGGTCGAACACACTTTTGAGCTCGGCCCACAAGGCCTGCCAGTCCTCGGTTTCGAAGTTGAACGGGTAGATGTCCTGGTATTTCTTGGGCGGATTCTCGGCGTATTGCACGCTGCCGTCCGGGCGCGCGCGGAACCAGCCGGGGTGTTCCTTGACGTACGGGTGGTCGGGCGCACACTGGAATGCGATGTCCATCGCCACGTCGATACCCAGCGCGCGGGCCTTCTTCACCAGATTGCGGAAATCGGCCGGCTTGCCCAGCTCTGGCAGGATGGCCTTGTGCCCACCCGCGGCCGAGCCGATGGCCCAGGGGCTGCCGACATCGTCGGCTCCGGCTACCAGCGCGTTGTTCTTGCCTTTGCGCTGCACGCTGCCGATCGGATGGATCGGCGGGAAATACAACACGTCGAAACCCATTTCGGCGATCGCCGGCAGCCGGGCCGCGACATCCTTGAAGGTTCCGTGGCGTCCCGCCGTCGGCGCGCACGAGCGCGGAAAAAGTTCGTACCAGCTGCTGAAGCGGGCCCGTTCGCGGTCGGCTACCAGCGGGAATTCAACCGGGTGCTCGGTTGCCAGGGACCGGTCCGGGTAGGCGCGCGCGCACTGCGCCAGCGTATCGTCCAGAGCCAGCGCCTTGAGCGCGCGGGCCTGGGCCTTCGCGTCGCGCGCCATCGTGCGCAGGTCGCAAGACCAGGCCTCCAGAGACTTGCGATCGGCGCCGCGTGCACGCTGCGCGCAGGCGTCGATTTCCTGCGCGCCAACCAGCGAGGCAATGCGGATATCGTCGGCGTCGATGCGACGCGCCATCTCGCTGCGCCAGGATTCGAACGGGTCGACCCAGGCGGTGACCGAGTAGCCGTAGCGGCCGACCTCCGGCGGCACGAAGCCGGCGCTCCAGACATCGTTGCCCAGGGCCTTCATCGGCACTTCGCGCATCGTTTCGTCCCCTTCGCGGCGCCAGCGCAGCATCACGCGCAGCACGTCGTGGCCGTCGGTGAAGCAGTGCGCCCGCACCACGACGGCGTCGCCCGCAACCCGCTTGACGGCGAACCGTCCGCCATCGACCGACGGCAGGACCTGGTCGATGACGGCGCGGACCCGTCCGTTCGCGATCGAGCCGGGCAGGGCAGACATGGCGGCAGCAGATCGCGGTGTCTTGCGCAGGCTGGTTTCAGTCATCGGACGCATGCTCCAGGATCAGTGTGGACAAGGGCGGCAGGTTCAGGCAAACCGAATACGGGCGCCCATGGACCGGCACCGGGCTGGCCTCGACTCCTCCCAGGTTGCCCCAGCCCGAGCCGCCGAACTCTCGCGCATCGGTGTTGATGCGTTCGCGCCACTGACCAGCCGATGGCACGCCGAGCAGGTAGTTGCTGCGTGGCACCGGCGTCATGTTGCTGACCACCAGCATCGGCGCGCCAGCACCTTGCGGCTTGCGCAGGAAGGCGAATACGCTGGCATCGACGTCGTCGGCGGCAACCCATTCGAACCCTGCCGGCGAGAAATCCTGCTGGTACAAGGCCGGCGATGCGCGATAGACGCGGTTGAGTTGAGTCATCAGGCGCTGCAGGCCAGCATGGTCCTGGTGTTCAGTGAGCTCCCAATCGAGCTCGCCTTCATGGGTCCATTCGCGTCGCTGCCCGAATTCGCCACCCATGAACAGCAGCTTCTTGCCTGGATGGGCCCACATCCAGCCGTACATCGCGCGCAGGTTGGCGAACTGCTGCCAGCCGTCGCCCGGCATCTTGCCCAGCAGCGAGCCCTTGCCATGCACGACCTCGTCGTGCGAGAGTGGCAATACGAAATTCTCGTTGAACGCATAGACCAGCGAGAACGTCATCTTGTGGTGGTGGTAACGCCGGTGGATCGGGCTCTCCTTCATGTAGTCCAGGCTGTCGTGCATCCAGCCCATGTTCCATTTCATGCCAAACCCCAGTCCGTCCATGTCGGTGGGACGCGACACGCGGGGCCAGGCGGTGGACTCCTCGGCGATGCTGACGGTGTCGGGGAACTCGCGGTAAACCGCCTTGTTCAGCGTCTGCAGGAATCCGATCGCCGCCAGATTCTCGCGTCCGCCGTGCACATTGGGGATCCATTCGCCGTCCTTGCGGGCATAGTCGAGGTACAACATCGAGGCCACGGCATCGACCCGCAGCCCGTCCAGGTGGTATTTGTCGAGCCAGAACAGGCCTGACGAAATCAGAAAGCTGCGTACCTCGTCGCGCCCGTAATTGAAGATGCTCGAACTCCACTCTGGATGGAAACCCTGGCGCGGGTCGGCATGTTCGTACAGGTGCGTGCCGTCAAAGTAACCCAACCCGTGTTCGTCGGTCGGAAAATGCGACGGTACCCAGTCCAGCAACACGCCAATCCCCTGCTGGTGCAGGTGGTCGACCATGTACATGAAGTCCTGCGGCGTGCCGTAACGCGCGGTCGGCGCGAAATAGCCGGTGGTCTGATAGCCCCATGAGCCGTAGAACGGATGCTCGGTGATCGGCATCAGTTCGACATGGGTGAAGCCCATCTGATGCGTATACGCAGCCAGTTGTTGGGCGAGTTCGCGGTAACCGAGAAATTCCCCGTTGTTGCGCCGCCAGGAACCCAGGTGCACCTCGTAGATCGACATCGGCGCATCCAGCGCATTGTGGGCCGCGCGCTCAGCCATCCACCGGGCGTCAGCCCAGTCGTGCTCCAGGCTCCAGATCCGCGAGGCGGTGGCCGGCGGCGCCTCGGCGCAGATCGCAAACGGATCGGCCTTGTCCACCACATAGCCGTTCTGGCTCGAGCGGATGCGGTACTTGTAGGTCTGGCCGCGCTGCGCGAGTCTGGCCGATCCGCTCCAGATGCCGGTGCCATCGGCGCGCGACGCCAGCGGGTCGGCGTCGGCCGACCAGCCGTTCCAGTCGCCAATCACGCTGACCGCATCTGCGTTCGGCGCCCAGACGGCAAACTGCGCCCCGTCCTGGTTCAGGTGGCAACCCAGCAGGTCGTAGAGCCGGTGGTGGGTTCCTTCGCGAAACAGGTAGTTATCGGTATCGGTTCGCATTGCTACTCCCTTTGCTGTGGCGCTGCGTCATGGCGTCGCGCCGGGTTGTCGTTGTCCGCTGGTGCTCGGGGTCCCTTTCCTCCTGCGAGAGGTTGCTACATCTGGGCCAGCGGAATACCCGCGGCCCGGTCGTCGGCGCCAAGGCGGGCGATCAAAACACCCAGATCCTGCTCCAGCCGCGTCAGCGTGGCTTCGTCCAGGCCGTCCAGCGCCTGCGGCAGTACGCCGGCGAACGGTCCTGGCGCCCGCTGCAGCACTGCCAGACCCGGCGCCAGCACGTGCAGCTGCACGGCCCGTCGATCCAGACCCTCCTTGCGTACTTGCAGCAATCCCTGGTCCGTCAGCGACTTGACCAGGTTGCTCGCAGTCGGCTGACGCACGTCCATGGCCTGCGCCAGTCCGTGCACACCGATACCCGGTCGCTGGCTCACCACATGCAAGGCCCATACCTGGGCTCCTCCGACGCCGACCTTTTTCTCGACCTGCTGAAAGTGGGTCTTGACCACATTGAACACCAGCCGGAACTGACGCAGCACCCGGACCGCGGCGCGGGCTTGCGGCTCAGACGGTTGACCAATGGCGGTCGGGGGTTCGATAAAAGACGTGGACATGTTCTCGATGACTTGGCGAATGCGGCCTGGCAACCAAAC
>Ga0105047_10017796_pt1 | contig 11052 bp, 13 predicted proteins | sample MAT04_FD_78384 | JGI IMG/M metagenome (GOLD analysis project Ga0105047, IMG submission 78384) | Freshwater microbial communities from Lake Fryxell liftoff mats and glacier meltwater in Antarctica - MAT-04 (megahit assembly) | ecosystem: Environmental > Aquatic > Freshwater > Ice > Liftoff...
CCGTCGTTCTTTTTGCCAAAGACATCATCCAAATCATAACTAGATAAAGTTTTCAGTTGTTTAATTTGGACTTCTTTTTCGGGAGAATTTAACTCCTTAGAAGGCAACACAGCATGATCTGAAGCATTAATCACATTACCTAAAACTGTGGATAAAGAACTCCCAGAATCTATTTTCCAAAGTTGCTGAGTTAAAGCGTAGGTAAATAAGCCGCTACTAAAACCATTCCAGTTGGCATCAATACAAAGTTGATCATTAATTGCTGCTTGCAGTAAAACTATGGGTTTAGTTGGCTGCGCTTTGTCAGAAAACTTATCAACAAACTCCTGTTGTAAAGCTACTTCCTCTGGGCTAAGTTTCCACTCTTTACGACTGGGTCTGGCTCGAATCCGAAAATTGCCAGCGATGGGATTACCAAAATTGCTGTATCCTGCATCAAGAATACAGGTGATTTTATCTGTGGCGATCGCTTGCAATAAAAGCAGCAAACTCTGGATTGTAATATCATTAACAGTTCCGTTCGCTCCTGCAAAAGTACCATCGGCAGCGACTAAAGACGGTTGAGACTGAATTTGGGAACCATGCCCACTAAAATGCACTATCACTACATCATCTGGAAGTGCTTGCGAAATTAAGTGATCTCTAATGCCGTCAATTATATTTGCCCTAGTTGCTTGGCGATCGCTTAGAGTCAGAATATCCTTAGGATTAAACTCAAACCGATGGATTAAAAGCTCTTTTTGCAGTTCAATATCGGTTACACAACCATTAAGGGGCAGCCATTCGTTTTTGGCATCATATTGATTTATGCCCACTAGAAATGCTAGTTTACGACGGGTCTTTTGTCCCAAATTTTGAGCATAGCTCTCGGCAGCCCATGCCATTTGATTTGGGAAGCAGATTTGACTACCCGCAAACCCAGCGATTATACTCTGCAAGAACTGTCTTCGTGGAAGCTTCATTGCAATATTCCCAGATTTTAAGGCGCAATATTTACATGATTTCCAGTCTAGCTTAATCTGCGAAGCAGTAACATTTTTTTGATCCTATCTGTTAGATTTGATTTACCTCATTAAAATACATAAATTACATGACTGCTGATTTAGATAACTTAAAATCCAAACTCCAATCTTTATCTACCGATGCCGCCGCAGCCGTGGCAAAAGTGGAAACGGCAGAACAACTGGAACAGGTTAAGGTGGAATATCTAGGCAAAAAAGGGGTATTACCGCAACTTTTAGGAGGCATGGGTAAGCTTTCGGCTGAGGAACGTCCACAAATTGGAGCGATCGCCAATGAAGTTAAGCAGTCTCTACAAAATCAGTTAGAAGCAAAACGTTTAATCATTCAACAGGCAGAAATTACAGCAAGGTTAGAATCTGAAACTATAGATGTGACTATGCCCGCAGTGATGCGATCGCCCCAAGGTCGCATTCATCCTTTACAAAGCACTATTGATCGGGTGTTAGATATATTAGTAGGATTGGGGTTTACTACTGCCGAAGGACCAGAGATTGAAACCGATTACTATAATTTTGCAGCTTTAAACACGCCCGCCGATCACCCCGCCCGTGATATGCAAGATACCCTCTACTTAAACAATGGGAAACTCCTGCGGACGCAGACCTCTTCGGTACAAGTACGTTATATGGAAGCAAATGAGCCGCCGTTTCGGATTGTCTGTCCTGGTGGTCGAGTCTATCGTAAAGATGAAGTTGATGCTACCCATTCCCCAATTTTTCACCAAATGGAGCTATTGGCAGTGGAAGAGGGTTTAACCTTTGGGGATTTGAAAGGTACAGTCAAAACTTTATTAGAGGAATTATTAGGCGATCGGGCGGTGCGGTTTCGTCCTAGTTATTTTCCCTTTACAGAGCCATCGGCAGAAGTAGATGTGGAATGGAATGGGCGGTGGCTAGAAATTGGCGGCTGCGGTATGGTTGATCCTAATGTATTTAAGTCTGTGGGCTACGATCCTGAAGTTGTATCTGGCTTTGCCATGGGTTTTGGAGCCGATCGCATTGCCATGGTTTTACATCAAATTGATGACATTAGAAGGTTATTTACCAGTGATTTCAGGTTTTTACGCCAGTTTTAAGATCACCTAAAAAATTGCACAAAAAAAAGGAGTTACTGATTACCCCCTAACTTTTCTACATCTAAGACTTACTTAGAATGAGCGTAAAAGACTAACTAAACCTTGATCGGCACCGTACTCGATTACTAACAGTAGTACAAATCCAATCATGGCAAAGCGACCATTCCATTTTTCCGCAAATTCGGTAAAACCAACTCTGGATTCTTCATCTACATAAACTGGAGGCTCATAGGCAAAGTTGTTTAGTAAACCACGATCATCGACTACTGTAGTGCGTTGTGCCATTTTCTTAAATCCTTTTTTTAATTTGCTTTAACCTTATGTAAACAATTGTAACAAAGCTTGATTTATTTGTAAAGCATTTTCTCAAAATTCAAATTAAAGTATCGCCAATTCCACTGCCATCATGGTATGCCGCAAATAAGACAGATGTGGTTTTCCCCCAAGCGATCGCTCCACTCGCATCAAGACAAATTGCCCCAAAATCTCGGTTTCTACTAAATGCTTCCGCAAAGGATTTATCCACCGCAGCCTGAAGGCTCATCCCATCCGTGACTCTGACTACAATTTTTGCCGCTACACATTCATCAATAATATCTTCACCCACCCCAGTGCAACTCACAGCCGCATTTGCTGTAGCATAATTTCCTGCGGGCATTGCCGAATCACTAACTCTACCAATGCGCTCAAATCCTCGTCCACCTGTAGATGTTCCTGCACATAGATGTCCATTTTGATCTAAAGCAACAACTCCGATAGTTCCCATTGCCACATCTGCCATTTTGCGCGAAAAGTTGGTTTTACGTTCTTCTATCCATTCGTATAGGCGTTCATCAGTTAAGGGATTAAATACTGGTATGCCTAGTTCTCTAATTAATTCCACCGAACCTTGATCTGACAGCACCCGATCATCAGAGGTTTGTAACGCCTGCGCTAAATAAATCGGATTTTTGACCCGTGCTGTATTAATGACACCGCTAAAACTTTGCCGATCGCCATCCATAATCGAAGCACTCATACGAATCTGCCCATCTGACTGCAAAACCGAACCCGTACCTGCATTAAACCGAGGATCATTTTCTAATAGCTCACAGCCTTTAACTACGGCAGCGATCGCACTTTCCCCATTTAACAACATTGGGTACACAGCATTGATCACAGCATACAAAGACTGACGTACTGGCTCCAAACCACCTTTACTTTCGACTGTGCTGCCTGCTCCACCATGAATAATTAGTTTGGGTTGAATCGCCATATTTACTTTATTAGTTATATTTAAGTCTAGGTTACAGCAATTCCAAACTTAAATAGAGAGTAAGGCAGCCTTCTTGCTTAGGTCTTGGTTACTTAGACTTTTTCTTTAAAATCTTGCGACCGAGCCATAAACCACCCAAAACAGCTACTCCACTCGAAGGGCTAAACTCAAAGGGAACGGGTGTGACTTCTGTGGCGTTAATTTGGTAAGAGATCACAAGGTTATCTGTAGAATAGGACACGCCATTATTGCCACTTACTTGAACGCCGAAGCTATTAACTATGCTAGTAATTTCTTAGCAGGTGGGCTATTTCCTGTCCAAGCATAAGCACCACTACTAAGCATCTACCAAGAGCCAATAGCGGGTATCTGCCACAAAGGTAAAGGTGGTAGTTGGGGTGAAGTTAAAAGTAGCTGCTGCATTATTACTGGAACTAGGATTAGTAAAAGTAACTGACTGAAGAGTTGCAGCATTAGGATGGATCGGTGCTAGTTTTAGTAGAGTCACTAAAGATTTGCAGCAGTGCCACATCACCCGCATCGGCAGTATAGCCGAATAGACGAAGGTCGATGCTACCTAGGGTGTAGTCACTGGTTTTACCCGACTGGCGGATTTGTAGGCTTACGGGCGAGGATTTATTCAAACTGGAAAATTTGCCAGATTAATACCGATTATGGATGGAAGATTTAGACCAAGAGTAACCAGAACCAATTACTAAAATTTCTTGGGTAGGCATAAAAAGCTCCCAATACGCCAAGTCGGAATCAGCCAAATTGGGTTGAAGCAGAAGCTCATAATTCTCTTCAAACAATAGTTGCAGTGTTAGATCAAGGGGATTAATCTCAATCTTAAGAATTTTCTGATTTTTTAGGCTTCCCTGAACAAGTTGCTTCGCCTCTGCAATTTCCCAATCGTCCTCAAGTAGCTCTGAATCAACTAAAAGTTTATCTGCTTGTTTTAATTGCCAAGGTGTAGCCCTTGCCCCAAATCGCCAACTGCCTTTTTGCAGGTTTCGTAATTTAGGATGAAGTGAATCAATCATTTTCCCAAAATCAAGACATAACTCATCCCCATAGCTAAAACGTACTTGTCCGCACTTTTCGCCAATTAATTTCTTGGTCAAAATATCAACAATATCTGCGATCTCTTTTCCTGTTTGAGTATTTTGTACGTCTTTAGTAATTGCAGTAACCATGAAATTCCTTGGCGATCGCTTCAATTTGCTGTATATCCCACTTTCTCCCCATCTACCGTAGATCAAATCCCCAATATCCTGAATAGATTGAATCGTAACATACATGATCTGGTCAGATTTCTATGATGGTTAGTTCAACTTTTAATAAGCTAATTTCTTAATTGTAAGGGCGAGATCAGGCTAAAATCTTTAACAACTATTGCAAATTAAAAACCATGAGCATTAACAGAGTTAACTTAGTCGGTCGTGCTGGCAGAGACCCTGAAACCAAATATTTTGATTCTGGTAAGCAGGTATGTAATTTCACCCTAGCTGTAAACCGCCGTACTAGTAATAAAGACGAGCCGCCCGATTGGTTTGATTTAGAAATGTGGGATAAAACTGCAGATATTGCAGGCAAGTATGTAAAAAAAGGTAGCTTAGTCGGGATTACTGGGTCTTTAGTCTTCGATCGCTGGCAAGATAAAACTACGGGAGAAGAGCGCACAAAGCCTGTGATTCGTGTTGATCAATTAGATCTACTAGGCTCAAAGCAAGATAATCAGTCTAGTTCTTCATCCTCTGGTGGCTACGATTCTGATTTCTAGATTTACCTAGATTTTTACTGTCCCCTGTCGCTTCACTTCCCACCCATTTTCTGTCCATTCAGCAACTGTAGAAGGTTGTCCAGTCATGATCTTATTGGGATCATCTAAAACTAAGACTTGGGGGAACTGGGCAGAAATTTTTTTCATATCTAGTAAAGCCGATTCTCCACTCAAGTTGGCACTGGTAGTGAGTAGGGGGGCAGTTTGTCTAAGGATAGCGATCGCAATCTCATGATCGGGAATTCTAATACCAATGCTAGTAAACCCAGTATTAAGCGGCGGATAGTCAGGATTTTGCGGTAAGACTAGGGTTAATGCTCCTGGTAGCTTAGTATGAGCTAATTTTTGCCATTGGGGAAAGGCAGGATTTTTAGTATCCACAAACTCCCATAACTCTTCTAGGGTGGCTCCCATCAAAATTAAAGGCTTGTCAGGCAATCGCTGTTTCAGGGTATAAATCAACTCAGACTGCTCAGGAATTACCGCTAAGGCAGGAACTGTATCCGTCGGAAAACTAATAACCTTTCCTGCTTTTACTCCAGCTATTACAGAGGCGATCGCGACTAAAGCCATAATAAAAATTAAACCTTAACCTTCATCTGATTCTGTAATCCGTTGAAATAGATAGCCAGTTCCCCTAGCCGTCAAAATTAATTCTGGATTACTAGGGTCTTCTTCAAGTTTTGCTCGGAGTCGGGAAATATGTACATCCACTACACGGGTATCCACATGGCGTTCAGGGGTATATCCCCACACTTCTTGGAGAATATCCGCACGGGAAAAAGCTTCACCAGATTTACCAACCAATAGCTCTAATAAACTAAATTCCATCCCCGTCAGCCGAATCCGTTCATCACCCTTGTAAACCTGCCGTTTATTAGCATCAATTCTAATATTGCTAATATGCATGACCCCAGAACTAGGAATACCAGAGCTAGTATTTCGATCAACTCGACGTAATACAGACCGAATTCGAGCTTCTAATTCTTTTGGCGAAAAAGGCTTAACTACATAGTCATCAGCCCCTAGTTCTAAACCTGTAATTCGATCTGCCACATCGCTGAGGGCAGTTAACATAATAATTGGCACATCAGACTCTTTGCGTAATTCTTGGCAAACTCCATACCCATCGAGCTTTGGCATCATTACGTCCAGCACTACCAAATCTGGAATTTCATCACGAAACATAGCGATCGCCTCTTCACCATCTCCAGCCGTGACCACCTCATACCCGATCATAGAAAGTCTGGTTTCTAAAATACGACGAATACTTGCCTCATCATCTACGACTAAAATTTTCTCTTTATGACTTTCCAAGTTCCTTAAAACCTCGTAAATTCCTTTGGGGATGTATATTTATAAAAACAAGCTAAAAAACTAAACTAAATAAAATTAATTCTGTAAATTAACCTATACAAGTTGCAGATCGAACATTACAACTGCTTATTATGGTGATATTAAGTTTAGCTCAGATATAAGAACTTAAATTAAGGCTTAAATATCTTTAATTAGTCTTTATACCCTTATATTAGTTAACTTACAAGAAATTTGCTTGAAGAATTAAGAAAAAATGGTTTAGTTACAGAAATTTACAAATCTTAGAGTTTTACGCAAATATATTTACATTGTTACGTTAAGTAAATGCTAGGGTTTACATATAATCTCTGGAACCAAGGAATAATACTTATGACCGAACCTACTCAAACCCCTCAAGGTACAGATCCTACCTTTGGATTTAATAGTTATACTGAACGCCTCAATGGTCGAGCTGCCATGATTGGTTTTCTGACTGCCCTTGTTATTGAGTTTTCTACAGGTAAAGGTGTCCTAACTTGGCTAGGGTTAATTAACGCCAGCTAATATCTCCCTCTAATGCTTAAAAACTTTTCGCTTTGGCTAACTGCCTTATTTTGGCTAATTTTAGATCAGGTTAGTAAATTGGCGATCGCTCAAAATTCTAGTCTCCACAATCTAGCAATTTGGCAGGGAGTTTTTCATTTGCGTTACATCACAAACACTGGAGCAGCTTTTAGTCTATTTAGCGGCGGCAGTGGTTGGCTCAAATGGATTTCTTTAATAGTCAGCCTTGGGCTTATTTTTGTGGGCTTGAGTAGTAATAAACTAACTAATTGGGAAAAGTATGGCTTTGGTTGCATTTTAGGTGGAGCTTTAGGGAATGGCATCGATCGCTTTACAAAAGGTGCAGTTATTGACTTTATAGACGTACGCCTAATTAACTTTCCCATATTTAATTTTGCTGATATTGCTATCAATCTAGGTCTAGCCTGTTTGCTGATTAATTTAATCCTAACCTCCAGAAAGTCCCCTTAAATCTACAGTAAGATATTTTTAGGTTTAAGCTTGCAAATTTTGGCTAAGTTACGCATTTTTATCACCTAAAGATCACCTAAAGATTGCCTAAAGTATTGAATAAATTTTTGAATTTACCTAAAGCGATGATGATTGTAGCCACTCAATCCCCTACCTCAACCAAAGAACGCTCCACTCAATTAGTGCGGAAGCTTTACCCTAACTTTAAGATCATTGTCTTAAATGATGACTTCAATACCTTTGAGCATGTGTCTAAATGTTTAATCAAGTATATCCCTGCCATGAGTGAAGAAAGGGCATGGGAGCTAACTAATCAGGTGCATTTTGAAGGTTTAGCGATCGTCTGGGTGGGTCCACAGGAGCAAGCAGAACTTTATCATGCTCAACTTAAGCAGGAACAACTAACGATGGCTCCTTTGGAATCGGCTTAAATCTTCATGTTCATCACTCCAAAATTGCAATCTCCAAGCCGAAACTTTCCCCAAATATTCACAAACCTAGTTCCGTTTTGTCTTTTTGGTTGGTTAGCATCAATAAATTCCCTTGAAGCTCAAACTTTAGCCCTTTGGGGTAAGCCTACCTGTGCTGTTGAATCTAGCGATCGCACCCTCAAAGATAATCTGCGTAAAACCAATAATTCAGCATATCCAGCTCTAATCGCCAAACATAAAGATCAAATTACCGAATGCCGTAGTCAAGACCCCATTAAAACCCAAGCTCTATGGCTCAGGCTCTACGCCAAGGATACTAAGCCCGAAGTTCTGGCAGATGTATTAGATCGAATCGTGAACCGTGGTTATAATACCGTTTTTGTCGATGTATTTTATGATGGGCAAATTTTATTACCTGTGTCTGATAACCCGACTCCTTGGCGATCGCTAACCGCAGAAGCCGTAAAAGCAGGAAAAGTTGCGGCTGATTTCGATCTTTGGGCAGAGGTAATTCGTCAAGGTCGAGACCGTGGACTTAAGGTTTATGGTAGGTCTTTTGCTATGGATTTTGGCTACAGCTACAGTCAAATTCCTAATCGTGCCTCGGTGTTGGCTGTGAATGGTTGGGGTGAAACTAGCATTAGTAAAAGTCAACTTAATCCAAATGCCAATGCAGTTACTAATGGAAAAGCTTCTAATCTTGAGCCTAATGAAGCTGATCGGGTATTCATTGATCCCTATAATTCTCAGGCAAGGTCGGATTTTGCTGGAGCGATCGCCTCTCTGCTAAAACGTCAACCCGATGGCATACTGTTTGATTATTTGCGGTATCCCCTTACTAAAGGGTTAGCTAATAATGTTAAAGATCTGTGGATTTATGGTGAAGCTGCCCGTAATGCGTTACTGGCTTCTATGCCCGATGCGGGGACTAAACAGTTAATGGCAATCTATTTGGCACAAGGAGAAATTCCACCAAAAGCGATCGCCATGCTCCAAGAAACACAACAAAAAATCACTGGCATGACTCAAGTTCGGTCTAAAAATCCTGCTTTTGCGGCTAAATTATCAGAAAAATTCCTATGGCAATTAGCTGTTAACCATGCTTATCAAGGGGTATTAGATTTTGCGAATGTAGCGATCGCCTCTATAAATTTAACAGTAAATTCCAATAAAAACTCAGGCTCAAAGCCAGCGATCGGTGCCGTATTTTCCCTGAATGGTAATGCCCCATTTTGGAATCGGTTTCCTTTAAGTATGGAACGCCACCCCATGACCTATGCCCTTTGTGATGATGGTAAGTGCGTTGCCAATGAGGTTATAAAAGTAATTAATGCTTCACCCAAAGCAGTAGTATGTCCAGTTTTAGCAGGTACTTGGGGGCAATCTTGGCGAGGACACCCTAGCCTAGAAACGCAAATGCAAGCCATACGGGCAGTTGCTCCCCAAATTAACTGTATTAGTCATTTTAGCTTTGAGTGGGTAGAGCCAGAATCGGATCAAGAGCGTAAAGCTGGACTATAGTAAAACCTATTGGCAGAAATATAAAAGGAACAAATATGTGGTCAGTTATTATTCCAACTTATAATCGTTTGCCCATCCTCCAGAAATGTTTGACGGCTATGGAGCAGCAGGACTGCGATTTAGATTACGAGATTTTAGTCATAGATGATGGCTCCACCGACAATACGATCGCTTGGATTACGGAAAATCAACTTCCCCACGTCAGACTTTTGCAACAGGATCACCAAGGGGCTGCTGCCGCCCGAAATTTGGGAATTGAACAAGCTTTAGGCGAAATAGTTGTATTTATTGATAGTGATTTAGTTGTGAATCCAGAATTTTTATCTGCCCATGCCGCTAGTTTGCAAAATCAAGAGAAAGCATTTACCTACGGCTTAGTAATTAATACAGCGAATTTTGAGGAGCCAACTAAAACTAAATTTAAGCTTACAGATATATCTAATGCTTTTTTTGCTACAGGAAACGTAGCGATCGCCCGCCATTGGCTGATTGAAGCAGGAATGTTTGATCTGCAATTTAAGCAGTATGGCTGGGAGGATTTAGAACTGGGGGTAAGGCTCAAAAATTTGGGCTTAAAACTGATTAAATGCCCCAAGGCGATCGGCTATCACTGGCATCCTGCTTTTAGCCTAGGGCAACTTCCTCACTTAATTGATCAAGAACAACAACGAGGCAGAATGGGAGTTATTTTTTATAAAAAGCATCCCACGTGGGAAGTAAAAATGATGATTCAGATGACTTGGATTCACCGTTTACTATGGGGAGTTTTAAGTTTGGGTGGTTTAATTAATGAGCGATCGCTCCAACCCCTACTAAGTTGGCTAATCAATCAAGGAAATCCACAACTAGCATTGGAAATAGCCCGCATATTCCTAAATTGGTATAACGTGCAAAGCGTCTATGCGGCATATAATCAAGACGTTGAAGCAATACGCTAAGAATTAATTATCCTTGGCGGGCTTTGAATTTAGGATTGCTCTTGCAAATAACATAAACCTTGCCACGGCGGCGGACAATTTTACAGTCTTTATGGCGGGTTTTAGCTGACTTTAGAGAACTGAGAACTTTCATGGCTATTTTGATTCTAGAAGTTAGTATGCAAACGGTTAATTAGCTTATCACAGTCACTACACCGAAAACAACCAGCAAGTTAAAGCGATCGCCAAAGCATCACTGGCATCATCGGGCTTAATTGGCTTAGTTAGATTTAATTCCCGCATCACCGCAACTTGGACTTCAGCTTTGTCTGCTCCACCATAGCCCGTAAGTGATTGTTTGATCTGGGGCGGCGAAAATTCCATAGGAATAATATTATTTTCTGCCAAAGTCATTAAAATTACTCCCCTTGCCTGCGCCACACTGATTAAGTTACCCATGCGATAAAAAAATAACTTCTCCATGCCCACAATTTCAGGCTGCCATTGCGTACAGAGAGTATGCATATCTTCGTGAATGGTTTTGAGGCGATCGCCCATCGGTGTATTTTTGGGTGTTTGAATTACTCCATACTCTAGCAATGTGGGAGGACTATCTTTTCCCACATCGATTAGCCCAAATCCCAGAATGGCTATACCTGGATCTAGACCTAAAATTCGCATGAATTTACACTCAAAACTTTTATTAGTACTTAAAA
>Ga0105047_10017798_pt1 | contig 11051 bp, 10 predicted proteins | sample MAT04_FD_78384 | JGI IMG/M metagenome (GOLD analysis project Ga0105047, IMG submission 78384) | Freshwater microbial communities from Lake Fryxell liftoff mats and glacier meltwater in Antarctica - MAT-04 (megahit assembly) | ecosystem: Environmental > Aquatic > Freshwater > Ice > Liftoff...
AGTGATGTGCGGATATACCTCGCTGTATGTGCCTTCGAGGTAGGTGTTGCCTACGACCGCCGGTCCGCCGTGGCCAGGACCGGAGACAAAGATCATGTCGAGGTCGTACTTCTTGATGACTCGATTGAGGTGCGCGTAGATGAAGTTCTGCCCAGGCGTTGTTCCCCAATGGCCAACCAGCGATGGCTTTACATCCTCCTTAGTCAGCGGGCGCTTGAGAAGAGCGTTGTCCCAGAGATAGAGCTGGCCGACCGAGAGGTAGTTTGCAGCGCGCCAGTAGGCATCGATGGCCTTCAGTTCGGCCGCATCGAGCGGCTGCGAATGACCATCCGCAGCGGGCGAAGCCAGTCCGTTCTGTCCATTGGCGACGTGTGGTGTCATGGGTTCAGCCGCCAGATTGCGAAGTTCAACGCCGCGGCGAACGAGACCCACGCAAGGTACGGGATCAGCAGTGCGCCGGCGGGCCGGCTCACGCGCCAGAAGAGTACCAGCGTGAGCAGCAGAGCACACCAGAGCAGAACGATGTCCAGCAGAGCCGCGCCGATGAGGTGCGCGCCGAAGAACAGCGGCGTCCACAGCGCGTTAAAAAGCCATTGCAGGCAGAACGCGCTGAGTGCCCACCGATTGCTCTTCCAACCGCCCTTGCTCCACACCAGCCACGCCGCGACCGCCATCATCGCGTACAACAGCGTCCACACCGGGCCAAAAAGCCACGAGTGCGGGTTCCACGTAGGTTTGTTAAGTTGGTTGTGCCACTCGCCCGGCGAGAAGAAGAATCCGGTGGCCGCCGCGGCGTAGCAAAACACGAACCACGCGGCGAGGGCGACCGTTTGCCGACCCCAGCCACTGGCCGGGAACTTTCCCATCTGCGCACGTTCGTGCGCGATTTGTGTCACATTGCTCATCTGCGGGCTCCACCTTCGCCAATCCAAATCCTACATCGGATCGTTGATACCACTGACCCGGATGGCTTCGATTGACAACCTCTTCGATGCCAGGGGCCGACAGTTGACATCTCGCACGCCGAATCAATCCGCCTGAGGTGTGATGATGTGCTGAGCGAGAAACCATACTTGCAGCTCACCGGTACGAATGACATCAGACACGATGATGTCGTTGGTTCCGACATCACCGGAGGATGCTGTCGCGCGGGCCATCGCCCTCGCCTCCAACAAGATCACCTCGTGCGCGTGAATCAGCCGTGCCAATTGGGCCGCCGTGTTCTCGCGGCCTGCGGGTGCTCGTGGAATCAGCGTCACTTCCGCGACATCGGCGCCCATGGCGATCGATACGCCACCGAGTGTCTGGATGCGCTCGGCGAGGAGATCAACGAGCTCGGACTGCTCGCCAGCGTGCTTGTCGAAGAGCAGATGCAGCATGTAGAACATGGGGCCAGCCACCTGCCAATGGTGCTTCTTGTACAGATCACGAAGCGTGATGGTGTCGGCCAGAAGCTGCTGGAGGGACTCGACGCTGACAAGCGCCGCTGCTGCATCCATAGCCAGTGGTGTGCGCTGCACATGCTCGTAACCCTGAACTTCTCCGGTCGCCGAGGGCGTGACGGGTTCTTTGAGGTGGGCTCTGTCGCTGCGCGTGATCGTTGAGGTCTTCATGGTGAAATCCTACTGGAGTTTGCGGATCGGCTCGTAACCGCGGGTTGAGTGGCACTGGCGTCTGGATAGAGCGCGCCATTGATGCGTCACCGCCGCCACCGGCGAAATGGTGGCTCAATGCTTTGCAGCATCTGAGCATTCACATCAACTGGAGCGACGCGCGGAACCGGGGAATGGTGGCATTGACGCGAGCGCCGGGCTATGGCGGATCGTTCCCCCATCGCCCTTGCGCATCACGCCTGAGCGAGGCCTTCGCGGATCGCAAGCCGCACCAAGTCAGTCCTCGCAAGAATGCCCAGCTTCTTCATCATGCGGGCCTGGTGCGCATCGACGGTCTTGACGCTGCGGCACAGTTCTCCGGCAATTTGCGTTCTGGAGAGTCCCTTGCCGATGAAGCGCAGAATCTCCGCCTCGCGCGATGTCAGCAACGACAAGCGCGTTACCGGGGTCTCACCGACTGTGTCTCGCGATTCCGTGCTCGCCACGCCATCGCCAGCCACGCCAACCCCAGCTCCCGCGCGGCCCGGCAGGACGGGTTGGCATCTTGCGCGCACTTTGGGCCCAAGGAGGAACGAGTGCGGGCGACTTCTGGCAACTTCGATGATGCCGCGCACGATGTCCGAAAGCTCATCGGCCTTGGAGTAGTACGCCGCGGCGCCAGCCCGAAACGCTGCGGAGACAAACGTATCGCGAATGTGCGCGCTGAGCACCATGACTCGAGCATTGCGCTGACGATGCTTGAGCCGGTCGGCCATCTCAAAGGCATCGGGCCCGGGCATCTCGATGTCCAGGATGACAACATCTGGCTTGAGCCGGTCCACTTCTTCGACCAGCAGTTCGGCGGATGCGAGTCGACCAACCACTTCGATACCGCCCTCGATGGCGAGTCGTGCTGCCAGCCCCTCGACCAGAATCGCGTGGTCATCCACGCAGAGCACTCGAATCGTGCGGCCGCGAACAGGTTGAGCCCTCGAAGACTGCTTGTCGAGCGATGCCTCCGAGTCAGTTGATGCACCGCTTCGCCGGGTTTGTGAGACGGCGGCGGCATTGGACATGAGCACTTGTGGAGCGGACGTTGATTGTTTCATTGAATTACCCTTGCTTTCGACATTGCTGAGCCCAGAGATTGCCGTAGCGCCGCCAAATCATCAACCACACCGATCTCGCTGGCCCCGAGTGCAGACCACTGGCGATTCGCTCGTGGCGAAAGAGTGCCCACCACAACCAATGCGCCTTCGGGCTGCCGCCTGCGCCACTGTCGGGCGAGGGCTACGGCCTTCATTGATGGCCCGGTCACCCACATGCCCGCATTGGCAGGGCCGCTTGCGCGTGATTGCGCAAGTTCCAAGCCAGCCCCCAGCAGCACTTGCTCGATCAGGGTGGCGATGCGGTGATTGACAACTGACACCATCGCTGTTTTGGGCTGAACTCCCATCCCGCGATCCGGGCGCGCATCGCCCTTGATCGCCGGAACTTCCAGCAGCACCGTGGTGCCCTTGCCGACGTGAGAGGTGACGACCAAATCGCCGCCAGCGCGGATCGCAACCTTGCGCGTGATGGGCAGGCCAAGCCCCGTGCCCATGCTTCTCGGCTTGGTGGTGAAGAACAAATCGAGCGCGCGTCGCTGCACCTCGCGCGTCATGCCGCTGCCGTTGTCGGTGACGCCAAGCCGAACGGTTCGGCCTCCGCGGGTAGTGTCGGCCCAGATTCGGATCTGCCCCTTGCGCTGCGTTGCCGGAATCGCCTCGCCAGCATTGACGATGAGGTTCAATGTCGCCTGCGTGAGCCACTGCGATGCGATTCCCACCAGTGGCAGCCCTTCCGGTATCGAAGCGGTCAACATCACTCCCTTCGGCACCGCCTTGCTGAGCAGTGAGCCGACATGCGCCCACCACTTCGCCAGATCGGTCACACCCCCGCCATCATGGGCACTTCCTTGTCCGTCGGGATCGAGCGTCAGTGCGTGCAATCCGTCGCTGAGGTCTTGCAGATAGGTCACCAGACTGCGCAACGCCGCCGTGTGCTCCCGCGCTGTGGCCACGGTTTCAGCTCGCTCCATTGCGTCGAGGCGAGCCCGCACCGGCAACAGAACGTTGTTGAGATCGTGCCCCAGCCCAGCGGCAAGCGTACCGAGTGCGGCCATGCGATCGGCCAGTTGCAGACGAAGGTGGGCCGTTGCCAGGGCTCGGGTTTGTTCCAGAATCAACTCGTGCAACCGAGTACGCTCTTGCGATGAGTCCTCGCCAACTCCAATGTTGCTGCTGACATCGCGCACGATGCCGATGAAGAACGGCCGCGAATGGATCGGCAGCTCGGCGCGCGACATCGAAAGCTCAATCCGAAACCGCGAGCCGTCCTTTCGCACGGCATCGAACAGATGGGCACGCTTTAAAATCTCGGTTTTGCTTGCATCTCGATAGCGATCCAGATATCGGTCAAGACTGGACCTGCGCGGCTCGGGGATCAGGATCTTGACATTTCGCCCGTAAAGCTCCGCCGGCGTCCATCCAAACACCTGTTCAACGGAGTCGCTGGCAGATCGAATCAGCCCCTCCTCATCCATCGTGATGATCGGGTCCAGCACCCCGGCGATGCTGGCACGCTTGGCGGGCTTGGCGCGCGTCGCGGTCCTGACAGGCCGGTCACCGGCGGCCAGCGCAGCGCGCACCGCGTTCGGGGATCGGCTTCGGGGGGCGACTGCCATACGGAATGGTACGACATTTGGCCAAGCGGGCTGCCCAAACTTCGATTCAAGCGCCTAGTGTAGGAAGTTTCCCTAACAACAGCACGTTTTCGCGATGCCCTCCCTCGCCGCTGGTTCGGGGGTAGCTGTTTGCTACACTCTGTTTAGAACGGCTCTAGTTGGCCTCATTTCGCTCCATCAGCCCCACCAGCCCGAATGCTGCGCATCCCGCGCACTTCAGAATCTGATGGCGGACATGTGTTGGATGGTGCGGACGGTTTTAGCTGCGAAAATCGCCCCAATGGAAACCCAGCCACCTCAACTAAAATCGGGCACCTCCAGAGCTCCCTCTGGGGCTCGCACGGTCACTGAGACGGATTCGCAGCTGCCCGCCGCGGCGGGGCCGCGCACGCGCGTGCTGTGCGTTGACGACTCGCCGGACATGGCCGACATGCTGGAGCGGCTCATCGGCAGCGCGGCCGACATGGTGAGTGTTGGTACGCTCGGCAACGCCGTGAGGATCTGCGAAGAGGTGATCTCCCGGCGGGCCGATGTGGTGGTGCTTGACCTGACGATGCCCGGGCCGGATCCGCTCGCGGCGATCGCCTTGCTGGCCGAGCGCGCTCCGCTGTGCCGCGTAATCGCCTTCAGCGGCTATGACGACCGGGCGACGCGCGAAGCGGCCCGGCGCGCAGGGGCGTGGGAGCTGGTTAGCAAGAGCGGAGAACCAACTGATATCGTCTGCGCCATTCGCCGCGTCGCAAGTGGCCCGGCTGGCGCCAAGGGCATCGTAAAGTAGAGCCGATGGACTCGATTTCTCCGACATCGCGTGACCTTGCGCGGCGGCTGCTCGCCAAGGAAGCTGCGCGCGCGAAGAACTCGGGGACGGGCACCAGCACGACTCCCGTGCCGCCAGCGGTGCGAGTGTGTGACAAGCTGCGGACGGTGCTGGTGACCTTCGCGGGGATCGCCGGCTTCCGTTCGTTGCTGACGCGGGCTCTCGCGCTTTCGGCTGCGCGCATGCCCGAGCTCAAAGGCGTCACTGTGCAGGAGGATGGCTCGCTGTCGGGCTTCGAGAATATTGCGAGCAGCAAGAAAAAGAACGCCGTGGAGGATTGGGAAGAGATGCTGGTGGGCAAGTTGCTCGACCTGCTAGTCACGTTCGTTGGCGAGACGTTGATGCTCCAGTTAGTAAGCCAAGCGTGGCCAAACCTGCTGGCGAACCAGATTCGTTCAAGTTTTGAGGATCAGAAATGAAGCGTAACACAACTACAAAGCGCGGCAGCGGCACCCCAAAGGCCGACCGTGGCTCGAGCGGCAAGCCCCCGAAGATGACCGCGACCGCACCCCGCAGCAACGTCGTCATCCGCAAGCTCAAGACCGGCGTGCCCGGACTGGACGAGGTGCTCGGCGGGGGTTTGCCCGAATACTCCTTCAACATCATCGCCGGATCGCCGGGGTGCGGCAAGACCACGCTGGCCCACCAGATCATGTTCGCGAACGCCACACCGCAGAAGCCCGCGCTCTACTTCACGGTGCTGGGCGAGCCCGCCATCAAGATGCTGCGCTATCAGCAGCAGTACAGCTTCTTTAACGAGGCCATGCTCAACAAGGCCGTCCGCTTTATCAACCTCAGCGACATGGTGCTTGAGAAGGACCTGGGTGAGGTGATGGCCGCGATCGTCAAGGAGGTCGAGGCCGCCAGCCCTGGCGTTGTGGTGGTGGACTCCTTCCGCACCGTTGTCCGCAAGGCCCAGGCCAATAACGGCGGCGGCGAGGTCGAGCTTCAAGGGTTCGTACAACGCCTGGCCCTGCACCTGACCAGTTGGCAGGCGACCACGTTTCTCATCGGCGAATACTCCGAGGGCGAGCAGCGCGACAACCCGGTCTTCACCGTGGCCGATGGGCTCTTCTGGCTCTACCAGTCCACCGAGCGCAACTCGATCGTCCGCAAGCTGCAGGTCATGAAGTGCCGCGGCCAGGAGACGGTCCCCGGCCTGCACACCTTCCGTATCACCAGCGAGGGCCTGCAGGTCTTCCCGCGCACCTTTGGCCTGACCGCGCCCAGCGACAAGAAGCGCAGCACCCACCGGCAGTCCACCGGCGTGCCGGAATTGGACGCCATGATGGGCGGGGGCATCGCCTCGGGGCAGAGCGTGCTGCTGGCCGGGCCATCGGGCTCGGGCAAGACGATCCTGGGCAACCACTTCATTGCCGAGGGGCTCAAGGCGGGCGAGCCGGGTGTCATCGCCGTCTTTGAAGAACTGCCCAACCAGTACGTGGCTCGCGCTACCAAGATGGGCTTCAAGCTCGATGCGGCCCGCAAGAACGGCACGCTGGAGGTGCTGTACCTGCGGCCGTTGGACCTTTCGGTCGATGAGACCGTCAACGAGATCGTGACGGCAGTGAAGCGCGTCAAGGCCAAGCGGGTGGTGATTGACTCCTTGGTGGGCTTTGAACTGGCCCTCGCGCCGGGCTTTCGCACCGATTTCCGCGAGTCGCTCTATCGCATGATCGTCGCTCTGACGCGCCTGGGCGTCACGGTCATCTCGACAGTCGAGGTCGAAGAAGACTTTACTTCGCTGGGCTTGTCCAACTACGCCATCTCGTTTCTCTCCGACACCATCATCCGCCTTCGCTACGTCTCGCTGGACGGCCAGTTGCGCCGCATGCTGATGGTCGTCAAGATGCGCAGCGGCAAACACTCCATCGACACGCGCGAGTACGAGGTCACTAATAAAGGTGTTGTCATGCTCGAACGCCTGCGCGGCTACCAAGCCCTGACCACCGGCATCCCCGGGCCCTGGGACTGGGGCCATGCCGGTGCCGCGGGGAGCATGGAGGGCATGAGCAAGAGGCACGAGTGATCAACGCGCAGTGGCTTCTCTGGGCCTCAAGCAGCACGAGCTGACGGACCGCGCTCTCGGGCTGAACCCACTGCTGAGGCAAAAAAAGTCGCGCTAGCAGACGATGTGGCAAGCGTTTGGCGCTGCGATCACGGTGGCCACGATTACGAGCGCCAATCAGGACGAAGTCGTGGTTGCCGCGAAAGCCACGTTCATGAAACTGCACCGATGGATTGTGACCGGAGAGAACACCCGATGACCCCAACTACCAACGCCGCGCTGCCGTGGGCCACCGAGCCATACAGCATCAAGAGGCACGGCGCGAACCTCACAAACTGTGACGACGAGCCCGTGCAGACGCCTGGGTGTGTGCAGGCGCATGGGGCCATGCTGGTTTTGCGGCCGACGGACCTCACGATTCTCCAAGCGAGTGAAAACACCGATCGGCTGCTTGGCCACGCTGCCGAAACGCTGTTGGGCAAGGCCGTCCGTGTCGCGGTCGGCGCGGGTGGAGAGATGAGTCTAAAGGCGTTTCTCGCTAACGAGCCGACCGAGCGCAATCCGGTCTATGTGTTCACCCTGCCAGCGCAGCAAAACGTGCCACCCTTGGATGTGACCGTACACACCATTGATGGCGCGGTGGTGGTCGAGTTTGAGGCCACCGGGCGCACCGTAGCTGGCGAGCCGGACTATTACGCCCTCGTCAAAAAGACCGTCGCTCGGTTACAGACTGCCAAGACCCTGCAAGAGTTTTGCGACCTGACCGCCGATGAGTTTCGATCGCTCACCGGGCTGGACCGGGTGATGATCTATCGATTCCACACCGACGGTCACGGCGAGGTGTTCGCCGAGAGCAAGCGGGCCGACCTGGATCCGTGGCTCGGGCTGCACTACCCGGCCGAGGACATCCCTCAGCCCGCGCGCGAGGTTTTCAAGCAGATTTGGATCCGCCCGACGCCCGATGTGGCGGGCGAGCTGGCGGAACTTGTGCCGCTTGCCAACCCGGAGACCGGCCGTCCGCTGACGATGACCTATTGCATCCTCCGCGGCGCATCGGTCATGTACACCGAGTATCTCAAGAACATGACGGTAACTGCCGGTTTGACGCTCGCGATCCGACGCGGCAACGATCTCTGGGGGTTCATCGCCGGTCACCATTATTCCGGGCCGAAATTCGTTCCGTACCAGGTACGGGCGGCGTGCGAGTTTCTCGCCCAGGTGGTCTCACTTCAGCATCAGGCGGCCGACGACCGGGAGCATCTGGTCTATCGCCTGAAGCTCGATGGCGCGCATCAGCAACTCGTCGCGCAAGCGGCGCAGGAGGGCGGACTGGCCACCATGACCGACGGTCAGCCGACGCTGCTTGACGGAGTGACGGCGGGCGGAGCTGCGCTTTACCACCACGACCGCTGGTGGCGGGTGGGGAACACCCCCTCGGAAACCGAACTTGAGGGCCTTAGCGAGTGGCTGAGCGAACGGCCAGAGTTTGCCTCACCGACTTGGCCGTTGTACGTGAGCGATTCGCTTGCTCGCGATTACCCCCCTGCCGCGGCGTTTGCCGATGTGGCCAGCGGTCTACTGGCAACGCCCATCTCCCGCGCCAACCGAAACCTGATGCTCTGGTTTCGGCCCGAGACCGCCCAGACCGTCAACTGGGGCGGCAACCCGCACGATAAGCCGATCGTTATCGGCCCAAACGGCCCTCGGCTTACCCCGCGGCGGAGTTTCGAGTTGTTTCAAGAGTCCGTGCGCGGCCGATCGCTGCCGTGGCTGGCGGTGGAACTCGACGCTGCAGTCCGGTTGCGGATGCTTGTCATTGAGGTGGTTGTCACTCGCGCTGAGCGACTGGCAGATCTAAATGCCGATCTGACCCGGTCGAACGAGGAACTAGATGCCTTCGCTTATGTTGCCAGCCACGACCTGAAAGAGCCGCTGCGGGGCATCCACAAATACGCCCACCAGATGCTGCAAGATGCGTCGCTGGGGAGCGAGAATCAAAAGAAGCTGGACGGGCTTATGCGGCTGACCGTCCGCATGGATAGTTTGCTCGACTCGCTGCTGCACTTCTCGCGCGTCGGCCGGGCGGTGCTGCTGACTGAGGACACAGACCTTAACGAGGTCGTGGCCGAGGCCATTGAAATGGTTGATGCCCGGCGAAGTGAGGGACCGCCCGAAATCGTGGTCACTCGCTCGCTGCCGCCGGCCAAGTGCGACCGGGTGCGGTGCCGGGAGATCTTCGTGAATCTCCTGTCAAACGCCATGAAGTACAATGACAAGCCGCAAAAACGGGTCGAGGTCGGGTTCATTGCCCCGGGTGAGGACCACCATCAGCCGGGCTTGCCCGAAGGCATTTCCGGCTTGACGGTGTATTACGTAAGGGATAACGGTATTGGCATCCCGGTGAGGCAATTCGAGCAGGTGTTCAAGATGTTCAAGCGACTCCATGGCCGGGACGAGTACGGTGGCGGCACTGGAGCCGGGCTGACCATCGTGCAAAAGCTCGTCGAGCGGCACCACGGGCGCATCTGGCTTGACTCAGTCCCCGGCGGGGGAACAACCTTCTATTTCACCCTCTCCGGCAGGGAGGGAATCTGAGATGATCAAGACCAAACAGCATTCCGTTGTTTTAGTGGTCGTAGAAGATTCGGATGAGGACTTTGACACGGTCACCGAGGCGGTAACGCGGTCAGGGGTAACGGCCGAGGTGCGGCGCGCGACCACGGGCGAGGCCGGGCTGACGCTGCTGCGCGAAATCGCTACCGATCGCCCGATCATCGTGCTGATGGATCTGAATACACCGGGCATCGACGGACGCGCGGCGCTCGTGGAGCTTAAAGCAGATCCGGCGTTGAAGGCCATCCCGGTGGTTGTGTTTAGCACCTCGGCCAACCCGAAGGACATCGGACTCTGCTATGCCGCCGGTGCCAACGCCTACCACGTCAAGCCGGTGCGCTATCCGGACCACCTTGAGCTCGTCAGCGTGCTTGCCAGCTATTGGGTCAACTCAGTTGCTTTGGCCGCCGCGGGAGGTACCCATTGATGAAGACCGGCACAGCCCTCACTAGCGCTGCGGTGTGGCGAGTTGTCATCATCGAGGACAGCCCGGAAGACCGCGACGAGATTCGCCGGCTCCTTCTTCACGGGTCGGATCGACGTTACCAGTTCGTGGAGGCCGATACCGGGGCGGCGGGGGTGCGGGCCATTCTCGATGCCTCGCGCGATTCGCCCGATTGCGTCGTGCTCGACTACGCCTTACCCGATACCGACGCGGTGGAGGTGTTGGCAAGTTTGGTGGGCCCGGATGGGCTGACGGTCTGCCCCGTGGTGGTGCTGACTGGAACCGCTGACTCGCGGCTTGGCCCTGCAGTGTTGCGGGCTGGCGCGCAAGACTTCATCGGCAAGAGCTGGATGACGGCCGAGAGTGTGACCCGGGCTGTGGACAACGCGGTTGAGCGGTGGGCCATGTCGCGCGAGCTGCATGCACGCACGGCGGCAGTGCAGTCGAGCGAGGCGCAGCTGCGGCTGGCAGTGGAGGTGGCGGGGCTGGGTGTGAACCGGATCGACTACCGCACGGACACTATCGTTCTGGACACAATCGCGGCTGCACTGTTCGGGCTGAAGGCCGGTATGCCAATGTCACGCTCGGTCATCCACACGACCTTTCATGCGGACGACAAAGAAGAGATTTTGCAGCTCATGGACCAGTCCCTCGACCCCGCTGGGGACGGCCGCTTCGCCATGGAGCACAGGGTCGTCCATCGCGACGGCTCGGTCCGCTGGCTGTCAGTCAGGAAGCAGGTCGTGTTCGGAAATGTCGGCGGCATCCGCGTCCCCGTGACGGGCGTGCTGGCGGCGGTGGATGTCAGCGCACGCAAGCAGGCGGAAGCGGATTTAGTTTCGATGAACGGA
>Ga0105047_10017805_pt1 | contig 11049 bp, 7 predicted proteins | sample MAT04_FD_78384 | JGI IMG/M metagenome (GOLD analysis project Ga0105047, IMG submission 78384) | Freshwater microbial communities from Lake Fryxell liftoff mats and glacier meltwater in Antarctica - MAT-04 (megahit assembly) | ecosystem: Environmental > Aquatic > Freshwater > Ice > Liftoff...
GGTCGAGCGAAGCGAGGGGCGGGTATGACTCATTCTGCCGCTCGCCTAAATAGGCGAAATTGTCCGTGGCGGATGCTGCCAGCATCCGCGCTGACGCTAGCAGCGTCAGCCTGCCATAGGCATCGAGTGTGGAGGGGTGATGCACTACCGCCCCGCCCCAGCTTTCCACTCTCCTGCTAGGCAATCGGACAACGTCGATAACAGAACCAGCGTCAGAAATCGTAGCATCATTCAACGTCTCAATTCATAAAAGAAATGAGCCTGGTCATGCCAGGCTCATCGGATTCAATCATTTTCCAATTCGAGAAGTCGTCCTAATTGGGATTGCGTGCTTTAAAGTCAGAGACCGCACCCACCTTGGCTGGTGCGCTCTTCACCTGTTCAATTGGGAAATCGCTCCCGCTAATTCTACTTCCAAGAGATTGAATACGATCTGAATTTTTGGGCTTCAAGTAACCCATCAGATTATCGAGCGACATTTGAGTCGCACCAAGAGATTTGGCTTCTTTGATAAAGGCGCTGTACTTTTGGATCTTGGCCTTCTGGTCAGCTGTGAGGTTTTCTCCCTCACCTCCTGTATCAGTACCCAACACAATGAACGCCGTGCCGGTAGTGATTTTTCCTTCCTGGGCCAACTTGGTGTCCATTACAGCATCCACTCTACCGTTGGAGGATTTGATAAGGTTTTTGATCATCTCCGTATCGTCTTGGAAATTGTTATCAAAGTCCATCGATCCAACCAATGCAAATCCGACAGTTCGACCCGAACGCCACGCGGGTGAATAGACTTTATCGCCGGTTAAAATCGGATTTCGGTAATTTAAATCTGTCGCTTTGGCTTGCGAGGAATGGGGGCCATTAACAAGTGTAACAATCAATCGTGCCTTTGGAGTCGCTTTGCTAACCTTTGTCGTATCCGACGAAATCACCGAGAACGGTACGCCTTCCTGAAGCCCATCAGCACTGCCAATATTCAGCCAAACCAGTTGACCGCCGTCCATCAAGCGAGTGATCTCACCCTGTGGCGCAGCGAAGTCGTCCTCCCGGAATTTCTGAATCTGTTCTAGTTGAGCTGCAATCACTGCAATCTGCTTATTGCTCTTCGCTTCGAGGTTTGCAATGGAAGCATCTTGTACGCCTAGCTTTTTGTCAAAGGCAGCTTTGTTATCCGCGAACTGCTTTGTTATCGTATCTTTTTCATTGTTCAACGATTCGATTTGTTTGGCATGCTTGGCCCGTTCGGATTCTAGATCTTGAGCAGCTTGGTTTGCCTTCTTTTGAGCGTCCTCACGAGCAGCCGTTTCGCGGGCGAGGGTATCACTTTGCTCTTTTTGAATTTCTGTTTCACGCTTGCGAGCACGATCGATCTCTTCATTTCGAATGCGAAGTGTATCCATCAGGTATTTGGGTAACTTCAATAAGTCCCCCTTTTCGTTCTTGGAAAACACCTTCATCTGCTCCGCAAAATCCTTCTCCACGACGCCAAGTTCAGTGTCGTTAGTCATCTCCAGAATCATTGCGTCGATCTCTTCTTTGGTATGCTCGCCGTAACCCAGCATGGACTTCAATCGCCGAACTCGAGATTCGCTTTTCTGGTACTTAGTTCCCGCCTCAGCCAACTGAGTTGACATCTCCGCGCTTCGCTTGGCGGTATCCGCATAGGTGCGATAAAGAAAGAACATCCCGAGCATCAGGCCGACGGAAATGAAGGCCATCGTGATGACATACGCTTGCCATGCAACGAGATTCTTGTCACGAACTGCCATTAGAACCACTCGAGAAAAGAGGTGAAGGAGAGTTTGAGAAGGCCTTAGGATCAGCCTCCAGTGTATTTAGCCGCTAGCGAGCCGTCAAACTTTTGACTGGAAGAACCGTTCTGGCTTTCCCAATTCGGGTAATACCCAATCTGGTGCCCGTCCACGTTCTCGTAAGCTTACTCTGAAACCATTCGAAGCCACACGCTCGACTTGGTAGTTTTGACGATTAAATAGCTTGCAACGCGCACGCTCGACGATTGCGCAAACTATAGTGAGTAAGCGGTTTACGACGGCACGATAGTGACCAAGTACCTTAAAAAAATTTAGAAATTTCTTAAAGTCAAGCTGCGATTTGACTTGTCGTCGCCCGTCACGCGCACGGACCGTGTTGTACATTTGCTAATAGTTTTTGTTCTCGGCACAATGGATCAGTCCCTAACTCGGGTGACTGTAATTTGGGTTGGTTCCTGCAATCGAAGAGTGGATTATGTCCATGCGAAACACGTTACGTTCGATACTCCTCGCCGGGCTAGCTATTCCGGCGGCTCCGTGGTCGTTCGCTCAAGCACAAGTGTGCTGTGAGCCCGCCTACCGCGTGCAATCTCGAACCATCATGGAAGAGCAGCTTGAGACACGTTTTCGCGTGGTTTATCGAGACGAATTTGATGAACAAGAGATCACATCTCAACGTCCCGTGTTGCACACACGGATCGAGAAACGCCCATACACGGTCACTACCCCCATCACTGAAACCAGCACCGTTGAAGAAAAGTACACCGTGCGGAAGCCCATTACTAAGCGCGAGTGGGAAGATCGCAGCTACCAAGAAACGACTTACGTCACAGAAACCGCCGAGCGCGAAGAAGCCTACACTGCCTACCAACCCGTGACCGAAACTCAGTACCAAACTCAACAATATGTAGTTCAACGTCCAGTTACCGAAACTCAATATCAGACACAGCAATATACGACTTACCAACCCGTTACGACGATGCAGACCTCGGTCGTCGATCAGGGACAATACGTCGCACAGCAATTCTATCAACCCGGTGACGTTCGTTACGGCCTGCGCTACCAACCAGGCGGACTGACCGTCGATCCGACCGGCATGGGTGCCTATCGTCGTGGCGGTTTTGGTTGGGTTCCCTATTCGGCACCCGGACAAACTTACGCCCAGCTCCAATACCAACCCAATCCTGTCCAAGTTGCCGTTCCTCAGACCAGCTACATGCCTCAAGTTGTCCAACAGCAAGTTCCCGTCCAAGTAACGCGGATGGAAAACCAAGTTGTGCAACAGCAAATTCCGTATAGCGTCACCAAGTATCAGGCCGTTGAGCAACGACGTCTCGTTCCATACGCAGTTCAAAAACCAATAACACGTACCATCGACAACAAAGTCGCAGTTGACAAAGTCGAATGGGTCGAGCAAGAAATGGTCCGACCAAAGACGGTCCAAAGAACAAGTTACAAAGTAGAGACTAAGGAAAAGGAAGTTACTGTCCAATTTTACGAGACCGAAGAAGTGAGGACTAAGGTCAAGGTTCCACGGAAAGTAGCCGAGTACCAGCCATACCATGTTAAGGTCTTGGTGCCTCGTACCGTGCAGATGCCAACAACGCTAAGCTATGTAGACCCTTACGCAGTTCCTATTAGCCAAGGCCGCAATTCTTGGATGCCTGTAATCGGCGAAATTGTCACTCATGCACCAGGCCTTCCACTCGGAAGTTCAAGCTCAAGCTCTGATTCCGCTCCGCAGCAGTCTTTAAAGAAAATTGAGACCTCGGACCCCAAGAAGTCTGAACCTGAAGCAGTTACGCCTCCAGCTCCAGAACTCGATCTAAGCCCGTCGGACGGAAAAGAATCTCCGAAGGCCTAGTTGAGCTTCTAATATTCGTTTGACCGCGACTTGCTTAGGAGCGCGTCCTGGTAGTTGCTCGGCAACGCTACGGCCTGCGATGGTAAACTTCGCACACCCGTTACTTTTTAGCTACCTTCTTGTGCAACCATTCGCACATAAATGCCAACACAGCTTCGCTGCCGAGATCGCGATGAACGTCGTGCAATTGATCCGGCAGCAGTTTTAGCTCGCAGAACTTCACACAGCGTTTTGCGAACTCAGCCGACGCTGCCGCGCTGGTGATCTTGTCCTGCTCGCCGTGCACGAACAATACGGGGGTACGCAGTTGCTCTGCGTGATCGAGCGCCCACTGTCCGCTGTCGATCAGCGCCGCCCCCAAACGCAACGAAAGCTGCTTGTGGAACAACTGATCGCTGCTCATCTGCTCTCGCTGAGCCTCATCCCGCGTGCAATCGGCATAGTGAACCGGCGCTTTCAACTGGTAGTTCGGCATCGCCATAGCCAATTGACGGGCTAACCACAGAAAAACGTTGTTAGGCAACTTCACCGCTCGCAACATCGGTCCCGAAGCTATCGCACAGCATGGCAAAAGATTCTTTCGAAGCAAATAATTCAAGACTAAGTTTCCGCCCATGCTGTGCCCCCACAACACTACTGGCAACTGCGGATTCTTTTTGGCTATCGCTTCCATTGCGACTTCGATTTCATCCATCAAACCTTCGTAGCTTTCGATACAGCCACGCTTGCCAGGACTCAGTCCGTGACCAACGAGATCGATTGCATGCACATCAAAGCGAGATTGTGATAACACCTTCGCACAGGCCGCATAACGTCCACCATGTTCGCCCAACCCAGGCACAATTAGTACGCTTGCAACAGTCGACCCTTCACTGGGCCAGTTATAGAACGCGCGCCGCGAACCATCGCCGAGCACATTCCAGTTCACTGTCCGCTGCTGTTCTTCCACACTTAGTTCGTAACCCATTGCCGCTATACTCCAAAGGTCTAGTTTCGCGATGGCAGTGTAGCTGGTTTCGTGAGAAACCGGATGGCACGTCCCTGAGTATTCGAAGGGCGTAGAACCGGGGAAAACACGCCCTTGCAGTTCTCAGGGACGTGCCACACTCACTCGCTACTTTTAAAAGTTACTTTTGCTTAGCCCCTGGCTTCGCTTCGCACAACCCTCCCGGAGGGAGGTTTAGTCACTCTCCCTTAGGGAGAGTCGGCCTGAAAGGCCGGAGAGGGTTTGCATCACGCTGGTAGTTTTCAATCTGCCACTCGCCTTAGGACAACTCCTCAAGCCCATCGAGCTCCCCACGCAATCGATGAAGCACTCGCGAACGAGCTTTATAGACTGCCCAGCGAGATAGCGACAACTCTTCCGCGACCTCGTCCGGTGTGCAGCCATCAACGACCGTTCGCCAAAACGCTTGCCAGGTCGTTGGCTCAAAACTGGATCGCAGAATCGCCAGTGCGCGACGAACAATCTCTTGCTGATCGCTCGCAATCTCAGACGACAAGTTAGAGTTAATGCCGACCGATTCAGGTGCTTTCGCAGTGACCGCGTTTAAGTTTGCGAGGTTCGTACTTCCGCCGCGAGCTGCAGGCTGCAATTGACAGTTGCGGACCAAATCGGCAGCCTTGTTGCGAGTGATCGTCCATAGCCAACCACGGAACGTCGCTCCTGGTTGCTCGGCGTCATAAGCGGCCAAGCGAGTCGATACTGCGGCGAAAGTCTCTTGTGTCACGTCCGCAGCGTCGTGTGGTTGCAATCCAGTCCGCCGCGCCCACGAGTAGACAAGTGGCCCATAGAGTTGCGCCATCCGCTGCCAAGCCACGGGATCTCCAGCCGTAGCCCGACCGAGCAAGCTTGGTGAAGTGGTTTGCGAGGTTGGAGTGATCGTCATGTGTCAGTCTCTCAGAATTTGCGATGAACTCTATTCAATTGATCTGGAGGCGCTCGATGCAGTGGACAGGTTTCATCAGCCAGAAGGCGATAGCCTCCGGTTAAGCATACAACCGGAGGCTAACGCCTTCCGGCTATAAATCACCCAGTAAACGTGGCAACTTGGCCCACTGCCAGTCTCTATCCGCCGAAAGCGAGTCATTATGCTACCTCAATTCCAGGTACCAGCATGATCCATTCCCAAAAACCTATTTTCATGTCCAACGTTTTCGATGAACTAGTACCCGACACGACCGCTCGCCGAAAATCTTATACTAAAAGGCATGAAAATGATCGCCAATCGAGAACAATGCTTAGAACCTGCGGCCCTGACAGACCTGCTAGCCGGGCGATTGCCACCCGAACGTTTCGCGAGCGCCCTGCAACATGTCGAATCCTGTGATCGCTGCACTCAAGCGGCTGAAGTTGCCGGTAGCGGGTCAGCGTTTTCGTGGATCGAACAGGCGGTGAAAGCGACGGATCATGCGGGTTTCAGCCATGAACCGGAATGTCAGGCCGTTGTTGGAAATCTGCTGCTGCAACCAAAATCGCGAAACGCTGGCAACTCGGGAGCGAGTGTCCTTCCAACGGAAACGCTCGGACCCTATCGCTTGCTGAAGTGGCTTGGATCGGGCGGCATGGGATCAGTCTACTTGGCGGAACACCAGCGACTGAAGCGAATGGCAGCGATCAAGTTGCTGCCTCGCGAAAGGCTACTGCAATCCGGGTGGCTGGAGAGATTTAATAGGGAAATGACATCCATCGCAGCCCTCGCGCATCCGCACGTGGTCCGAGCCATCGATGCCGGCGACGAAGGCGGCTGGCATTTTCTAGTGATGGAATATCTCGACGGCGCGGACCTAAGCAAAGTCTGTCGGCGGATGAGCGACATCCCGCTGCCGACCGCCTGCGAATTGGTCCGTCAAGCCGCATTGGGACTCGGTGCGATTCATTCGCTGGGCATGACCCATCGCGATATCAAACCTTCGAATCTTTTTCTCACGCGAACTGGCGTAGTGAAATTGCTGGACCTCGGTTTGGTACTGTCAGGCGATTCGCCTTTGGCCGCTGATGAAAGATTAACCACTGTCGGGCATTTGATGGGCACCGTACCATACATGGCTCGCGAGCAATTGGTCGATGCGAGCAGCGTCGATTGGCGAGCCGATATTTACAGCCTCGGTGCCACGTTGTTCCGACTGCTAACCGGCCGCGCTCCATTCGGTCCCGCCACGAATCTCGCGCAGACGATTCAAGCGCTCAGCACCACACCCTGCCCGCCGCTCAAGTCGCTGAAGCCCGATGTGCCCGCCGAAGTTTCTCAATTGGTCGATCGCATGCTCAGCCACGATCCGGCTTGTCGTCCACAGTCGGCTCAAGAGGTCGCTGAGCTTCTATCGCCTTTCTGCGATGCCAGCGCGCCTCAGTCGCTGATCCGCGCCGCATTGAATTGCCCTGACGATCAAGACGAACAACCGAGCAGTCAACTGCAAAACCGCCAACTACAACCGTGCGCCCAAGTCGATGGCAGCTCTGGCAAATCGAAATCGCGTTGGCCAAAGTGGATCGCCGCTGCCTTCATTCCGCTGGCATTCTTCGCTGGAATCTTGATCACCGTAACGACTGACAAAGGGACTCTGGTGATCGAGTCGGACGAACCCGGTGTGTCGGTGAAGGTGACTCAAGGTGATAAAGTCGTTGAGTCTTTGCGAGTCGAGAAGCAAGCCAGCGTATTGCGTTTGCAAAGCGGCAAGTACATCGTCGAATTGACCGGCGTCGACGGCGTTGGCCTAGAGATCAGCGATTCAAAAGTTGCACTAACTCGGGGTGAGAAACAAGTAGTTCGGATTCAGCAACGCCGAAACGCGACGGACGCTGAAGCAATAGATACCGATTCGAAAGAAAATCAATTCCAAGGCAAGTCGCTTGCCCATTGGATGAATTTGCTCAGTCGCGAGAAAGACGTGGCAACGATCGCGCAAGCAATGCAGGCGGTATCGCTGCTCGCCGAGACGGAACAAGAGCGACTCGAAGCCGCCAGGAAGTGCATGTTCATCGCCCGCCGACTGGGCGGCATCGAAATGACTGGACGGCCGGATGCGAATAATGTGAATCCTTTTGTATCCGGCTGGTTCATGACGGAACTTGTCGACATCTATCCCAAGTTCTTTCCTGAGCCCGGCTTGCAAGTAATTATCGAAGAGCTGGAACATGGTACAGAGCGAAGTGCACAAACTTGTTTTTTGTTCCTAAGTGCGTTTTCTACTGACGAGACGAACGTTTTTATTGCGATGCCGTCGAACTCGCTACAGGTCTATACAGAAATGGCACGGAGCGATTCAGGACGCGCTCAACTGCGAAAGCTTGAAAAATTGCTTAAAACGCAGATAGTGCGGTCGAAGCAAGCAACGGAAACAGCAGAACCAACAGATTATCTTGCGGCCGGACATCGTTTTATCGCAGACGGTGGCGTGCTCTGCCGGATCGACGTGCTGCGGGCTCTCGGGGATGATATTTCGAATGACCCGCAAGCTGTCGAATGGGCTCAAAAAACTCTCGCTACCGCACTGGACGCGATCGAGAGAAAGCAAGCACCGCGTGGTGGCATGGGCGGAATGATCGAACGCAGTCCGCTTATTCCGCGAATTGCTCTAACTACTCAGGAGGTTTTGGGAAAACTGGAATACAACACTCTACCGGTATTACTCGCGTACCTCGAGCCGGCTGGGAATGTGAAAGAAGCGGACCTAACTACAGCATTCACGAATATGGCTAAAGACAAACCCAATGAAGCAGCGGCAGCGATCGTCAAGCACTTTGAACGCGCTCAACAGTCGAGTGGTTTTTTTGGATTGATAAGCCAAAGTGATAGCACCGCCAGAGTCAAGATCGCCAAGGAAACTCTGCTCGCGACTCCGCCAGAATCTATCCAAGTCGTCAAAGCCCTCGCACATGCATTGGAGGTCTCGGACCCAACAAGCATCTTCAAGAAAGAAGACATTGAAGATCTGCTGCGAGATATGGCTGTTCGACTGACCCGCGAAGCTAACGTTTCAGGAGATGCCAATGCCGTGATGAAGGACGATCTTGCCATTCACATCTTTGTCAAAGTCGGCATTCCTGAGGAGCAATTGCAGGAAGTCGTTGATCTGCTACAGGGACGTGATAGGGAGCAAGTACAGAACATGCCCATTTCCTACTCGATAACTAGACATATCGATGACTTACTGCGTGGTAATCAACGCGAGCCGGCGTTGAATAGCTTGTACTCAAATGATGGACTGAAGCAACTGTTCGAAAGCTATCCGCGGCAGTTTATCGAAACCTACGCGAAGCAGCTGAGAAGCGTGAACCATGACATCCCACGTCTCTTGGTTTGGCCGCCAATGCAGCCTCTACTACGCATCGCAGTAAAAAGGCTGACGCCAGTCGAACGTCGGCTTGATGCTGGAAATGAAATGATGACGGAGCCACAAGCAAAAACGCTGGAAGCGCTGTTCAAATTCTTAAAAACACCTGAGTCGGTTGCTGTTATCCAACAGCTCGACGAAGCTTATCAGCTTGCACTTGCGCAAGTTGTGGCTACCCACGCTGATAAGAATAGCTCCGACGAAAGCGTAGAAGAATTGTCGAATTTGTTGCACGACCGGCTTACCATCGCACGCTATTTGGGCAAAGATGTCGAAAGTGAATCCGCAGTCCAAAAAGGGTTTGTTATGGCCGGGTGGCCTGTTGAACTCGAACAGTTGCAAACTTACGAAAAGGAATCGGGTTACAAATCGATCGCGTTTTACGGCATCTTACAAGCGGCCATTAGCATCCAAACAAGCACAGACGGCGAGCAGTTTGCGCACTTAATAGAGGGCGTATACGACTCTCGTCCCGTTGGATTTCGCAAGTTCTTTATCGACGATCTAGAGCAATCGGCTGCTAGATTTGAGAAAGGGGTTAGGGTTAACTTCCTCGGCGGCGAGTTAGATGCTGCCTGCGGCGTTTGGTATCAGGCGATCCTAAAACCACTGTTCTCTGATCCCGCGACTCGCCCCCGCGCAATTGCGGCGATCAAGAAAATCGTTGACCACCTACCACCAGAGTCGAAGCACTTTCTCGAAGATCTGTTGCCGAAGCCATTGTAGAACATTTGTCTCAAATGTTCATGAGCTGGCACCACGTTTGAGTTTGCGCCCTACGCGTTGTTGCTGCCGGGAATCGATCGAGACGCGACGCCGTGAACATTTGGGACAAATGTTCGACACTTAGCGCTCCAGCAATGCAACTTCAACAACCAGTCCAGGTCCAAACGCAAGGGCAATACACGGCCCTCGCATTTCTTGGTGACGCATACGATCGAGAATAAACAAAATGGTCGGCGAGGACATGTTGCCACAATCCGCTAGCACACCGGCCGATACCGCCAATTGATCCGCGCTCAAACCAAGCGCGGAGGAAGTAGCCGTCAGAATCCGCGGCCCACCGGGATGCACAGCCCACGAGGCAATATCCTGCAAAGTCAACTGTTTCGTGGCTAACCAACTTTCAAGCCACGGTTTCAACTGCTTGCGAATCACTTCAGGCACTTGCGCCGAAAGGGTCATTTGAAATCCATGATCCCCCACACGCCAACTCATCATGTCAGTGCTCTCGCTGAGCACACACGACGAACTCCCGAGTAGAGTCCAGCCCGCATGATCGGCGGTTTCCGAACTCCGCAACACCACCGCCGCTGAACCATCAGCAAACAATGAGTTCGCCACAATCTGCTGCGGATCATCGGTGTACTGATGATGCAACGAACAGAGCTCAGTCGCGCACACCAATACCGGTTCGCCAGGATCAGAAAGGCTGAGTGCTCGCGCAACTCGCAACCCATTGAGCGCGCCGTGACATCCCATGAACCCCACATTGGTTCGCGACACATTTGCTGCTAACCCGAGGGCAGGATACAAGGCCAAGTCATAACCCGGCGCCGCGAATCCACTGCACGAGACCGTCACTAAATGCCGAACTTCCGACGCAGCGACGCTTGCATCTGCAAGTGCCCGTTCGCACGACGCTTGAGCCAGCTCGGGTGCCGCCGTCTCAAATCGCTGCATGCGTTCAAAGGTCGTCGGCCCAAGGTCGCTATCATCTGCGGCGGCCTTGTAAAATGTCTGACGTTCAAACGGATCATCATCACCGTCGCGCAGCACCACGCTATGCCGCCTGTTAACACCAGATCTTCGATAGAGTGCATTCAGAATCTGAGCTTTTCGCGCTCCCCCGGCCAGCGGATCGAGCCCGCTAAGGCGAACCGCAGCATCTACGGCTTCATCCTGGTTCAGCGATCCGACTGGCAAAGCGGTTCCAAATCCAATTAACTCAGTTCTCATCAAGCAACTCCATGGTTCATACGTGTGCGGTCGACGCCACTCGCGCGGGCAATCAACCATTGTGGAATCCAAGGTACTGATCGCGCGAGCAACAGCGAAACACTCGCTAGTTGCGGGCGA
>Ga0105047_10017809_pt1 | contig 11048 bp, 9 predicted proteins | sample MAT04_FD_78384 | JGI IMG/M metagenome (GOLD analysis project Ga0105047, IMG submission 78384) | Freshwater microbial communities from Lake Fryxell liftoff mats and glacier meltwater in Antarctica - MAT-04 (megahit assembly) | ecosystem: Environmental > Aquatic > Freshwater > Ice > Liftoff...
CTAACCCTGAACTTGCGATTATAATGTTTCTTTTTGTCATTCTCTTCTATTTTAGCGCAAAGATGGTCAAATAAAAAAGCACCAGAGTTTACTGATGCATTTTTGGTGGAGCTGGTGAGTATATTATTGAAGCACTTGATAAAAGCAAACGGTAAAATACTCGTCTTAATAAATACTATTTGGGGTCATAATACTACTCTTGGAAACAAAAACTCGCCTTATCTGCTAGTGGCAAGGTTTACCATGAGCGAGCAAAGCGAGTCGAATGGTGGGCAAAGGCTCTAGTAACTACTCCAATTCGCCTGATATAAGTTTTAGCTTCTTTGCTCTAACCCATCCTTTGATTTGTATTTCTCGCTTCAAAGCTTCGGACTTTGTCAGTGAATCAGAAACGTATACCAGGGTGACTGGGCCATTGGCTCTAGTATATTTTGCGCCTTTGCCGCTGTTGTGTTTCTTTATTCTGTTGGAAACATTATTTGAAACGCCAGTATACAACTTATCAGATACTGTTTTAGCAATGTAGACGTACCAAGTATTCATATTATCCTCTTAATCAGATGGCCCAGAACGAGTGTCCTTCGACTTCGCTCAGGATCATCCAACTAGCTTCTGTGGCTTGCCATGAGCAAGCGAAGCGCGTCGAGTGTCCTTCGACTTCGCTCAGGATCATCCAACTAGCTTCTGTGGCTTGCCATGAGCAAGCGAAGCGCGTCGAATGGTGGAGCTGGTGGGTACTGCCCCCACGTCCGCCGGTTTATCTTTGTTAGTCGTCTACAGGTATATTTCGTTTTATGGTCTTAAGCAACGGGTATATAAACGAACAAACATTCCGTTGCAGCAATCCAAAGTCTTAGCGACTAATTAGGATAGTCTTAGTCGAGCGTCCAGAAGATATAGCGCGCCTTTGCGTTATCTGGAGTCACACGCGGCACGGCACTAATAATTAAATTAGGCTGTTGCGAATGCTAGTTGACGCTGTCCGAGGACTTTGTCGACTGCATCGCTAATAGAAAATTTTGCATCTATATAGTTTGTCTATACGCTGACAAGCGACCTGCTGATCTAACTGATAAAGTCCAACGTCGAGCTTAAAATTCAGCCCCATTACGTAGTTGCCACATATTTCAGTGGTAAATACCATTATATCACAAAAAAGCAAATAATGCTAGTGCTTTATGTGTCTGTTAATATAGCACTAATGGACGAAGAATTACCCTGCAAGGATAAATTGGTTTTTGATACGCGTAACGAAGCGGCGGCTAGCGCCAATGTGGTGGAGTGGCAACACGGTGCCAAAGTAAAACCCTACCAATGCAATCACTGTGATTTGTGGCACTTATCTAGCACTTAACAAACCGTCATCCTGAACTTGTTTCAGGAACCCGTCTAATCTATAACAGATCTCTCGGCAAGCTCGAGATGACAGGCGGTGAAGGGGGTCCTGAAACGAGTTCAGGATGACGAGTGGGAGTTCAGGATGACGAGTGGAAGTTCAGGATGACGAGAGGTAAAATCGAGATAACAGTAAGGGAGGGTGCTTAGAGGCCGAGCGGGTGGTCGCAGGCCCCTGGTTTGCCAGAGCGGCAAACAATCTTATGTAGGTGCTGAAGCCCAGTAATCAGTTGGATCATTTGATCCTCACCCATCCTGGCAAATTCCGGGCCAAAACTGCGTCGCATTATGGCGGTTGCAGCTTCGGTGATCTGCATCCCCAAGTTTGTGGGTGCCGTGATGTGCTTACGTCGATTTTGTGGATCAATCTTGGTCTGAAGTAAGCCTTTGGTTTTTAATAATTTGATCTGTCGGCTGATGCTAGCTTCGGTTTGCCCAAGGCTTTCGGCAATTGTTTTTTGCTGTACGCGCGGATTCCACTCAACAACCATCAAAATTTTATATTGAGATAATCCGATGCCTAACTGTTCCTGCAAGACCTGATCTGCCTGTTTACCCATAACAGACGACAGATGCTGAATGAGGTACGAAAGATTATTGGTAGGACCCATACGATTAATGTAGCCCTACGTACTTAACACGTCAAGCATTAATTCATCTCAAACTACTCCCAAATCAATTTTGGGATGACTTAGACAGGAATAGATCTCTCGGCAAGCTCGAGATGACAGGTGAACGGGGTCCTGAAACGAGTTCAGGATGACGGTCGGGGAGTTTGGGGATGGCTGGTCGCTTGCTTATTGCTTATTGCTTATTGCTTATTGCTTATTGCTTATTGCTTATTGCTTATTGCTTATTGCTTATTGCTTATTGCTTATTGCATTGTAAAGGCGGTGCCACTCCTGAAGGCTGAGGGTTTGGGCGCGCCTGCCTGAATCAATATCATTTTCGGTGCAAACTTGCTCGATGGTCTCTTTATCTATGTGAAGGCCGTTGCTGAGACTATTTAAGAGGGTTTTGCGGCGCTGAGCAAAGCCCGACTTTACAACCCTAAAGAATTCCCTCTCGTCGATACCATCAAACAAAGGCTTGCTACGGTAATTCATAATTAATATTTGCGAATTTACTTTTGGTGGTGGCACAAAAAGTTCGGCAGCAACTTCTTCGCCAAGGCTAACCTCCCAATAGAATTGCGCCGTCACACTTAGCAGAGACATAGCGCCAGGCTTGGCAGCAGCCCGCTGAGCAACTTCTTTTTGCACCAAAATAGTCGCTATTTGTGGTGAGTTTGATGTTTCACTTATCGCTCGAATCAGATTATTGGTCAAATAATATGGAATATTGGCGATGATCTTGTAGTTTGCCGGCATGGTTGTAAAATCGAAAGTCAAAATGTCCTGACTAATTACTTCGAGATTGTCTGCGCCTATCCTCATAGGCAAGGCTGCTGCCAGCTTTTCGTCAAACTCGATTGCAATTACCCGCTTTGCCTTAGCGACTAGCAGTTTGGTGAGTGACCCGAGCCCAGGTCCGATTTCTAATACTACATCGTCAGACGTGACTGCGGCGGCTTCGCAAATTGCCTCAAGGCTAAATTCATCGTTAAGCCAGTGTTGGCCCATTGATTTTTTTGGTGAAGCTTCGCTCATTACCAGTGTCTGTTGTTGACCCAATATTGCTGAGCAGCTTGCCAGCCACCATAACGGCTTTGCGCGTAACCCGCACACCATCTGAGCTGTGTAACTGGGTTAGTCTGCCAGTCAGCACCCGCAGAGGCCATCTTGGTGCCAGGGAATGCCTGACAGAGCCCGTAAGGACGGCCAGGACCGCCAGCGTTTGGTCGCCAGTTTGATTCACCACTAACGATATAGTCAACTGCAGCAAAGTCGCCCGGCGAGATGCCCGCCCGAGCCATATCACCCTTTATGCCACTGATACTTGTGCCTAATACTTCTACTTGTTTAACTGCTTCTTTATTGACGATCTTCTGGATAACGCGGCGTGCAGTAACAACATTATTCGTAAGATCTACCTCATAAGTGACTGTTTGCTGGCCTGGTGAACCCTGCTGTCGCACAGCCTTTGTACCGTAAGCTAAAGTTGCGTCATTAATTATCTCGACTGGCGTTGCTATCACTTCTGTTACGGTTTCGACTTTGGTGCCAGTTCGGATGAATGATACTTTTTGATTTGGTGATATCGGTGTATTGGCGGCCGGCTCAACACGGTCGTTTTGCACCAATTTGATGTTCTTTTCTTTGATAAGTTCGCCGATAGTTTTAGCATGAGTTCGAAGTGTGACTGGCGTGCCATACAAATCGACACTAATTGGGGTTGCACGGTTAATGTCTACTTGTTCGCCAATGCCTCCAGTTTTTAGGAAGTCATCAGCCGGAGTAGTCGTGACAATGTCTTCTGGATATACTTGCTCACCCGACTGAACGGCAATTGCCCGTGGCGTGCGAGCTGCACTAACAGAAGCTACTCGGCGTTCACCATCCACAATTGTTACAGGCACTGCCCTGTAGATATTTATGCGGAATTGATCTTGGTCGATCATAGTAGAAGCAGCTGGTTCCACAACATCACCCTGGTTGATCGGGATATCTAGCTTGTCTAATAATTCGCTAACGCTGGTTTGTTTGCTAGGAACTGTTTGCTTCTTACCGTCATAGGAGATTATTACGATATTGGCATCGTTTTCGGACGGCAGTGAATTCGTAATGCTCGCAACACCGAATGCGCCAAGCCCCACGATAGCTAATATGCCGAATGTAAAAAACGGTACAGCAAACGGGTGCCGGCTGGCATACTTTAACTCTTGTTTATTCTTGGGTAGCCTTAGGCTCTTTGGCCATTTAATTATCTTTTTGAGCTTGGTAAAATATTTGCGCATAAATAAAATTGATCAAACGGAACAATATATTAATGTTTGAACCGTCGAACCGTTGCCATATTGTAGCAAATAACCTCTGTTAGCACCAGCTGAATAACTACAGTTTCTCAAGGGGCGCAAAACCGATGTCGAGCTTGCGCGTCCCCTTGCCCTTAAAATAGATAACCGCCATATCGCCCTCCATTTCTAGAACCGTGCCAGTGCCAAATATTTGGTGACGAACGCTATCGCCCTCGTTTAGTTCGGGAATATAACGAGGTTCATCGTTTGAAATATTCTTGCTGTCTGGCGTTATAGGCTCAAACTGAAAATTATTGCCCAGGCTAGAGTCGTTAACCTTTGTTCCGTCAATTTCACTCAAAAATCGTGAAGGTGGATTGTGCTGAACGCTACCGTAAAGTAGTCTGCTATTTGCATAAATCATGTAGAGTTCCTGCTTGGCGCGAGTCATACCTACATAACAGAGCCTTCGCTCCTCTTCCATCTCGCTTTGATCGTAGAGCGCTCTGGAGTGTGGGAAAAGTGATTCTTCCATGCCAGCCATAAAAACGACCGGAAATTCCAGGCCTTTAGCTGCATGTAAAGTCATCAATGTTACTGCCTCACCGCTAAAATCTGCGCTATCGAGGTCACTCACAAGTGCAACTTCCTCCAAAAATCCTTCCAAACCGGCTTCGTGATATTCCTGAGCCACGCTTAATAGTTCCTTTACGTTCTCTTGCCGAGCTTCGCCTTGGGCGGTTCCATCATCCAAAAAGTGCAGATAATCAATCCTGCGCAGTAATGAGTCGATGAGTCCAGCGACCGTGGTGTCTCCGCTCAAAGTCCTTAGGCTAGATAAAATATCGCCGAGTTCGCTAAGTGATCTACGAGCGCGTGGCGTCAAATCTTGGCAGTCATCGGCTCGCTGTAAAGCTATTAATAACGGTTGCTGGGTTGATTGTTGCCAAGCAAAGAATGTTTGAACACTCTTGGCGCCGATGCCCCGTGTTGGGGTGTTAACAATTCGCTCAAAACTAACCCGATCTTCAGGCTGGAAGATAATCCTAAGATAGGCCATCAAGTCTTTGATCTCTTTGCGATCATAGAATCGTACACCTCCAACTATTCTGTACGGAACTCCGTAATGTACTAAGGCTTCCTCGATAGTTCGGCTTTGAGCATTGGTGCGATAAAGTACCGCGTAGTCGCTTAATTTGCGCTGGCCGATGTCTACGCCATTACGAACACGGCGTACTATCGCTTCACCCTCTGCTCTTTCGCTTCCAACTTGCAACATCTGAACGGGGGTACCGTCGTTGGCATCAGTCCATAACTTTTTATCACTACGCTGGGAATTTTTGGTGATTACAGCATGAGCAGCGTCTAGGATATGTTTGGTACTGCGATAATTCTGCTCTAGTAAAATGATAGTACAGTCTTTGTAATCTTTCTCGAACTTTAGTATGTTTCTAAAGTCAGCGCCCCGCCAGCTGTAAATACTTTGCCAATCATCACCGACTACGGCGATATTTTTATCGGAATTAGTTAGCAAGTTAACTAATTTATACTGGGCCGCATTGGTGTCTTGATACTCGTCAATCATTATGTAGCTAAACTGGGTTTGCCACTTCTTTCTTATTTCTGGCTTAGATTCTAAAAGCAATACAGTTTTGCTGATTAAATCATCAAAGTCTAAAGCAGATGCCTGTTTTAGAGATGATTGATAGAGCGGAAAGATCTTGGCGGCAGTTTGCTGTGATGGGCTATTGGCCATCCCGGCGTATTCTTCTGGAGATATCATGTCGTTCTTGGCACTACTGATCAGGCTACTCACGGCTCGAGCTGGAAAAGCCTTTTCGTCAATCATTAATTGTTTGCTGACTTGCTTAACGGCTGCTTGGCGATCGGATTCATCAAAAATAACGAATGATCTAGGAATACCTATGTGTTCACCGTCTTGCCTCAGTAAACGCACGCAAATACCGTGGAATGTGCCCATGTATGGCATAAAGCCACGATTATCGGCATTTTGGCCAAGTAATTCTGCCACTCGGCCACGCATTTCTTTGGCAGCTTTGTTGGTAAACGTTACTGCCAAAATATTATATGGAGTAGCCTTGTTATTTGCGATAAGATAAGCGATTCGATGAGTCAGGGTTTTGGTTTTGCCGGAGCCGGCTCCGGCCTGAATCAGCAAAGGGCCTTCAGTGGTTTCGACTGCCCTGCGTTGTTCTGGATTTAAGCCCTCGAGTAATGGTTCTAACACTTCACCATCTTAACAAAATTAACGGATATAATCTGTTGTGAATTGCGCCGTAAGTAATAAACGATAAACAGACAGTTTTAAAAACCAATCTAAACTGCGACATCAACTGTGTATTGCTTATTGGCTCTGCTAACTGGAGAAGAAGTGCGTCAAAGGCGAGACACCGTCGATATTAATTAGCCCAGCGTCAAGCGCAATATTTATCCATACTAAAATTAACAATATACTAAGTGCAATTCCCAGTAATATAAAACGTTTAGTTTTACGCTTTTCTACAGCGTTAATCGGCAAGTAATAGGTTTTGCTGTCTAATATCTTTTGTAGGTTAGCGTCGTGTTCCGCCTTCCGAGAGGCTTCAGCCGCATCTTGCTCGGCGGGACTGTTGGTTGGCTTATTTTTAGTTTCTGCTTCCTGGTCTGTATCTGGCGTGTTTTCTGATTTACTCTTTTGCGCAGGCTCTTCGGGAGTTTCAGTTTCGGACGATTGTTCCTCGTCTTTTTTGGCCGCATCTGGCACTGACGTTTTTACGTCCTCAGTTGCCTCTGGTTCTTTTGACGGAATAATATCTGAAGTAGGTAATGGTTGTAGTTTAATCTTGCTAGAACCACCGGCTTTTACCACGCTCTTGGAGCTGTCGGTTTTGGGTTCAGCAGAAGACTCTTCCACGACCATAGGGTCTTTAATTATTGGACCGTTCTTGATAATAATCGATTTGGAGGTTGGGCTCGCAGCAGTTTTACCTGGGCTTTCAACATCTGATATAGGCTGGAATTTTTTTGTTGATTTTTTTTCTTCGGCCATTTTATTATTCCTGATGATTTATGCGATGGGCAGATTCAACAATTGCCGAAAACTGCTTGTAGTTTAGGCTAGCGCCGCCAATTAGTGCTCCGTTACAACCTTCGAGCCTAAGATAACTGCCTGCTGTGTCGGGGTTAACGCTGCCTCCGTAGAGAACCCGAATCTGATCGGCCACTTTATTACCGTAAAGCTCTGCAACATGTCCTCTGATATGACCAAGAATCGGATTAATGTCGTCCGGTTTTGCTACCTCGCCGCCAAATGTACTGATTGCCCAAACTGGTTCATAAGCTATGACCACATTCTTTACTTCGTCGGCCGTCAAATTAGATAGGGCCGTAGTAACTTGGTCGTGGATAACCCTTTTTGTCTCGCCGGCCGCTCTTTCTTGCTGAGTTTCGCCAACACAAAGTATTGGCACGATATCATTTCTGACTGCCGCCTGAACTTTATCCCGGATCATGTCTAGGGACTCGCTGAAATATATTCGGCGCTCAGAATGGCCAATAATAGAATAGTGGACGAGGTCTTTGAGCATTGTGAAGCTAACTTCGCCGGTAAATGCTCCCTCGTCTTTATAATAACCGTCCTGACTGGCTAGTCTGAATTTGCGACGGTCAATCTCTAGGCTTATTGGCTGTAGGCAAACCAGGCTAGGTGCAAGCACTACCTCAACGTCACGGTGTGGCTTTATGTGCTTATCTAATCGATGCACTAGCAAACTAGCGGAATGCACATTCATATGCATCTTCCAGTTGCCGACTATTAGTGTTTTTTTCGTAGAATGATTATTCATAATGCTTACGGCTATTATAGCCTACTTCCTATCAACCAAGGCCTCTACGCCCGGTAATTTACTGCCACCCATTAACTCTAGGCTTGCTCCACCGCCAGTTGATACATGACCGAAGCTGCCAACCAGCTTACGCTCTTGCACATAGCCTACCGTATCGCCACCGCCAACAACTGTGAATGGTTTATGGCCAAAATCACCAAGTAATGCCTCAATGACTAATTCTGTACCGTGTGCGTATGGCCCGATTGGCCCCTGGAGACTGTCGGTCTCGGTAACGCCCATGGTTCCGTTCCAAACTACTGTATTGGCCAGTTGAATTCCGCCAGCTATGAATGATGCGCTAAACGGTCCGATGTCTAGAATTTGTTCGTGGGCTTTTATGGTGCCTGAAGTAGCCGGCACACGTTTAGGATAGTTTTGGATATCGGCAATTACGTGTGTACTCCAATCAACAATTCTGGTTGGCTCTTTCTTGTCGATTTTATGGGATACTACGCCGTCGTGAGGCACTGCGAATATAAAATGACGTTTTTTGGCTTCGCGGTCTGCTTTGTGCAAAATGTCTTGGGCAACCGATAGTTCAGATTTATCGTAAAGACTATCGCCAATTGGAATATCCTTTGCAGCCAAGAACGTATTAGCCATTGCTCCACCAACGGCAACAAAATCAGCGATTTCGATAAATCGATTTAGTACATCTAATTTGTCGGCTATTTTTGCTCCACCGACTATCGCCATTAATGGACGTTCGGGGTTATGCATTACTTTGGTGATAGTATCTACTTCTTTTTCGAGTAGCAGTCCGGCGACACTCGGCAAGTGATGAGTAACTGCTTCTGTGCTGGCATGTGCCCGATGCACAACGCCAAATCCGTCTTGGACGAATATGTCGGCTAGGCTGGCCAGCTGTTTAGCAAAGCTATCATCATTGGCTTCTTCTTCGGTGTGAAAACGCAAATTTTCGAGTAGCAGTACATCGCCGGTCTTTAAGTTTTTGGCAGCCTTTTCGGCTACCTCGCCAACACAATCTGTGGCAAATTGAACTTTTCGATCTAGAATTTGCTGCAATCGCTTAGCCACCGGGAACAAACTGTGAGCCGAGTCTTGCGGACCGGTCGGACGGCCTAGGTGCGAACAAATGATAAGCGTAACATTCTGGCCTAACAAGTACTCAATCGTGGGTAACGACTGCTTAATACGATAATCATCGGAAATCTTGCCATCTTCTAGGGGTACATTGTAGTCGGCACGGAGTAATACGGTTTTGCCGTTCAGATTCATATCTCGAATTGTTTTTTTAGTAAACATCCCACCCCTGGTCGCACTACTGCGCGACAATTTGCCATTTACTGTTTGCCATTTACCATCTTATTCTAGCACGCGCACCTTGATTGTATCTGTAGTTCCGACCACTCCTGGGTACCGACCGGATGCCGAAATTACAATATTACCTTTATGCAAAACTTTTTTTTGCTGTAGCCACGAAGTTAGTTTGGTTGCGGCCAAGGCATCTATCGGCCTGACGTAGCTCTTTACGCCAAAAACTATCGCTAACTGCTGAGCGACTCGTTCTGAGCTCGTAACTGCAATAACTGGCACGGTTGATCTGAGGGCCGATATATTGAATGCCGTCGCGCCGGACTTAGTTTCGGCAACAATCGCCTTGGCGTCAACACTTGTTGCCAGACTGATTATCGCACCACTGATTGCAATTTGCCTGCTATGATCCTCGTTGTCCGGGAAACTAACTTTTAGTGGACTATGATTCTCGGTATATAAAATAACTCTATTCATGGTTTTTACAGCTTCGATTGGATACTTGCCACTGGCAGTCTCATCACTGAGCATGACGCAATCTGCTCCTACGATAACGGCTGTAGCGATGTCGGATACTTCCGCCCTAGTTGGCTCTGAAGAATCAGTCATGCTATCGAGCATTTGAGTTGCCACAATAGTTGGGGTTGTGTATCGCTGCCCTAGCCCAATTATCTTTCGCTGCACAATTGGCACACTTTCGGCTTCTGTTTCGACAGCTAAGTCACCACGGGCAATCATAACTACATCGCTGGCGCGGACAATATCTTCAACGTTATCTACGGCAGCTTTGGTTTCGACTTTGGCGATAACTTTGGCGCTACTATTCATATTGCTAAGCAAGGTTCGAAGATGCGTAATATCGGAGGCTGTCTGCACAAAACTCATTGCAACGTAGTCGATGTCGTGGGCACTACCGTAAATTAAATCAGCTTTATCTTTCGGTGTGATAATGTCTCCTGCAAAATCAGTATCGGGCAAGTTCATGCCCTTACGGCGAATCAGAATTCCGTTATTATTTGCCTCGGCGCTTACAATGCCTGCGCGTACGCTGGTAACTGTCATACAGACTTTGCCATCGTACAAATAGATCCGTTCACCTCTTTTGATCTTGTTACTCAAATCATATTGGGTCGGCAAATGGCCAGTTTCTTGATAATCCGCATCAAATGCAAAACTGAAAGACTGGCCTTTGGCTACTGAGACTACGCCATCAAAATCACCAAGCCGAATTTTTGGACCTTGAAGATCTTGGATAATTGCAACAGGTTTGCCGTATTCTTTAGCTGCTTTCCGTATCCATTTAATCTGTTGGGTTCGTTCCTTGTGAGTGCCATGGCTAAAATTAAGCCTAATACCGTTGGCACCGGCTTTTACGAGTTTAAGGATAGCTTCGTAACTATCAGTAGCAGGACCGACAGTCGCTATGATTTTTGTACGTTTAAAATTTTTTATTGGCACTTTTGGTGCCATATCTGTCTGTTTCAATTGTTTACCCACCTGAGTAGTTTTATAGCTTACACCTAATTATACCCTTAAAAGCACAACAGCAACAGGGTCATTGCTTGGCAATTTATGGAGTCGATTTAATTAAGTGA
>Ga0105047_10017811_pt1 | contig 11048 bp, 9 predicted proteins | sample MAT04_FD_78384 | JGI IMG/M metagenome (GOLD analysis project Ga0105047, IMG submission 78384) | Freshwater microbial communities from Lake Fryxell liftoff mats and glacier meltwater in Antarctica - MAT-04 (megahit assembly) | ecosystem: Environmental > Aquatic > Freshwater > Ice > Liftoff...
CTGGCGGCGGACATCTTTCTGCTGACCGACGAGGACGTGGTCGTGCCGATCGACGACTTCGTGAAAACCGCCGATGACAAGGCGTGGATGAACACGTTCTATCCGGCCTTCATGGAGAACGCCAAGCTCAAGGGCAAGACCTACGCGATCCCGTTTCAGCGCTCGACCCCGGTGCTGTACTGGAACAAGGATGCGTTCAAGGCGGCGGGCCTCAACCCCGACAAGGGCCCGGCGACCTGGGCCGAAATGCGCGACATGGCCAAGAAGCTGACGAAGAAGGATGCGTCCGGCGCCACGACGCAATGGGGTGTCCAGATCCCGTCGGATGGCAACACGGCATGGTTGTTCACCGGCATGACGACAGGCGCCGGGGCGCGGCTCACCAACGCCGACGGCAACAAGGTGGCCTTCGACGATCCCAAGGTGATCGAGGCGGCCCAGAGCTGGCACAACCTGTCCAAGGTCGATGGTGTGCAGCCGTCGGGGTTGATCGCCTGGGGTGCGACCCCGCAGGATTTTCTCCAGGGCAAGGCGGCCATGATCTGGCACACCACCGGCAATCTCACCAACATCAGGACCAACGCGAAATTTCCCTTTGGTGTGGCCTACCTTCCCGGCATCCGCCAGAACGGCGCACCGACGGGCGGAGGCAATTTCTACATCTTCAAGGGCGTTTCCAAGGAGAAGCAGGAGGCCGCCTTCAAGTTCATCAAGTGGATGACGCAACCTGCGCGGGCGGCCGAATGGTCGACCAAGACCGGGTATGTGGCGACATCTGCCGCGGCCTACGACACGCCGGCGATGAAGGCCTATACGGATGGCTTTCCGCAGGCCATCGTGGCACGCGACCAGCTCAAGTTCGCGGTGTCGGAACTCACGACCCACGAGAACCAGCGTGTCGCCAAGGTGTTCAACGATGCGCTGCAGGCCGTGATGACCGGCGCAAAACCGGCCGATGTCGCACTGAAGGACGCGCAGCGTGAAGGCGAACGCATCCTGAAGGATTTCAAGTGATCTTGCGCTGAAGGGTTCACGATGACAGGGACACGCAATACGGTGCACGCCTGGCTGCTGGTGCTGCCGGCGTGTGTGCTGCTGGCGACGTTCACGCACATCCCGATCATCGCGACCTTCGTCCACAGCTTTTTTTCGACACCCAAGCCGCGCCGGCCTTCGCGCTTCGTCGGGTTCGACAATTACGAGGCCATGCTGGCCGATCCGATCTTCTGGAAGTCGTTGTGGAACAACCTCCTGTACGCCGGCGTCTCGGTGCCGGTGTCCATCGCCCTCGCCCTGGTGATGGCCCTGTTTGTCAACGGAAAGCTCCGGGGCAACGGCGCGCTGCGGCTGGCCTATTTCACGCCCACGGTGCTGCCGATGATCGCCGTCGCGAACATCTGGCTGTTTTTCTATAACCCGCAGTACGGGCTGGTCGACCAGCTCCTGAAACCCTTCGGTGTGAGCGGCGTCAACTGGCTGGGCTCACAGGGTTCGGCGCTCTGGTGCCTGATCGTGGTGGCGATCTGGAAGGAGGCCGGGTTCTTCATGATCTTCTACCTGGCGGCCCTGCAGCAGATGTCCCCGGACCTGAAGGAGGCTGCGGCCATCGAAGGCGCGAGCCGCTGGACATTTTTCTGGCGCATCAGCTTTCCGCTGCTGATGCCGACGACGCTGTTCGTGATGATCAACGCCATCATCAACGCCTTCCGTCTGGTGGACCATATCTTCGTGATGACGGGCGGCGGCCCGGACAACGCCACGTCCGTGCTGCTGTTCCAGATCTATGTGGTCGGCTTCAAGTTCTTCGACCAGGCCTATGCCGCGACATTGACCATCGTGCTCTTGCTCATCCTGGGTATCACCGCCATCGGGCAATTCCTGCTGGCGGACAAGAGGGTCCATTACCAATGAGCGCCGCGCCGGGCCGCCCCAAGCAAGCTCGCACCGCAGCACGCAGTGCGGAGGTTTCCTAATGAGCATGGTCGACAGCAAGAGCCTGCCGGGGGAAATCCTCGAGACCGTCGCCGCCTGGCTGCTCGGATTCCTGTGGTTGTTGCCACTGCTGTTCGCGGTATGGACCGCCATCCACCCGAGTGCCTACGTCGCCAAGTTCGACCTGTTTGCGCCTGTCACTTTCCAGAATTTCGCCACCGCCTGGGGCGCCGCTCCGTTCGCCCGCTATTTCCTCAACACCACGCTTCTGGTCACGGGCATTCTTGTCGCCCAGTTCATCCTCTGCACCCTGGCTGCCTTCGCGTTTGCCCGATTCGAGTTCCGGGGCCGGGATACCCTGTTCATGCTGGTGCTGGTGCAACTCATGGTGGCACCGGATGTGCTGCTGCTGGAGAACTACATCACCATCGGCAAGCTGGGCCTGGTCGACACGCTGCCGGCGGTGGCACTTCCGTATCTCGCCTCGGCCTTCGGGATCTTTCTGCTGCGCCAGACCTTCAAGGCGATCCCGAAGGATTTCGAGGAGGCTGCGCGTGTGGAAGGTTGTTCGACGCTCGGGGTGCTCTGGCGCGTGTATGTCCCGCTGGGAAAACCGATCTACCTGGCCTACGGGCTGGTGCTGGTCAGCTTCCACTGGAACAACTTCCTGTGGCCGCTGATCATCACCAATTCGGTCAACACACGTCCGCTGACGGTGGGCCTGGCTATCTTCGCGTCGGTCGAGCAGGGCATCGACTGGTCGATCATCTGCGCGGCCACACTCATGACCTCCGGCCCATTGCTGATCGCGTTCCTGCTGTTCCAGCGGCAGTTCGTACAGAGTTTCATGCAGACTGGCATCAAGTAGGCGGGCCCAGGCGAAGGCGGTGTCGAACGTCCACGCCCGGGCCTGTCGGCAGGCAGTGCATGCCCCACACAACGCCACCATCCGAAACCGGCTGGCGCGAACTGGTGGTCCCGTCCTGACGAAGCGTCCCGGCATGGCCGCGTCTTTTGTCTGGTGCATCGGCCACGGGTTCGGCCGCAACGCATGCCAGTGCGTACCTGCGCTGCGCCGGCGCATCGGACCGGCTGTCTCAATTTGAGAATTTCGACGGCCGCCCCTTGTCCCACTAGGGTTATCCCTAGGCCCGATTGGGCGGGTACCTCCAACAATCCCTATGTACTTTCATTCATAGCCACGGCACTGCACAGGTGCCATTACTCCCAGGAGACAGACACATGCAAAAGGTGTTGCACATCAACCCGGACAAATGCACAGGCTGCCTGCAGTGCGAAATGGCCTGTTCCTTCGAGAACTACGGCACCTTCGCGACGGCCAAGTCGCGCATCAAGGTGTTCGACTTTCACCACACCGGCAAGAAGGTCCCCTATACCTGCACCCAGTGCGACGAAGCCTGGTGCCTGCATGCCTGCCCGGTCGAGGCGATCACCATGAACAGGACCACCGGCGCGATGGAGGTCAACGAGGCCACCTGCGTCGGCTGCAAGGTCTGCACCATTGCCTGCCCGTTCGGCACCATCAACTACGTCGAGTCGACCGGCAAGGTCCAGAAATGCGACCTCTGCGGCGGCGAGCCGGCCTGTGCCGACGCCTGCCCCACCGGCGCCATCACCTTCATCGATGCCAACTGGACCGGCCTGGGCAGGATGGCCCAGTGGGCGGACAAGCTCGGCAACCAACCTTCTGCTGCGTAAGGAGAACACTATGTCTTGGGCTGGAAAAATTCTTCGCGTCAACCTGACCACCGGCACGGTCAAATCCGAGCCACTGAACATGGCGTGGGCTCAGGCCTACATCGGTTCCCGCGGCCTCGGCACCAAATACCTCGTCGAAGAGGTCGCGGCCACGGTTGATCCACTGGGCGCCGACAACAAGATCATCTGGGCCACCGGCCCGCTGACCGGCACCATGGCCAGCACCGGCGGCCGTTACACCGTGATCACCAAGAGCCCGCTGACCGGCGCCGTGGCCTGCTCGAATTCGGGCGGCTACTGGGGCGCCGAGTTCAAGATGGCCGGCTGGGACATGCTGATCTTCGAGGGCAAGAGCGCCAAGCCGGTCTACCTGTACGTGAACGACGACGTGGCCGAACTGCGCGACGCCGGCCACCTGTGGGGCAAGAGCGTCTGGGAAACCGAAGAGGCGTTGAAGAAGAGCCTGCAGGATCCGTTGACGCGTGTCTCCAGCATCGGCAAGGCCGGCGAGAACGGTGTGTTGTTCGCCAGCGTGGTGAACGACCTGCATCGCGCCGCGGGCCGTTCGGGCGTCGGCACCGTGATGGGCAGCAAGAACCTCAAGGCGATTGCGGTGCGCGGCACCAAGGGCGTGGGCAACATCCGCGACCCGAAGGCCTTCATGAAGGCGGTTGCCGCCGGCAAGAAGGTGCTGGCCGAAAACGGTGTCACCGGGCAGGGCCTGCCGGCCTACGGCACGCAGGTGCTCATGAACGTGATCAACGAAGTGGGCGCCTTGCCCACCCGCAACCACCAGGACAGCCAGTTCGAGGGCGCCAAGGACATCTCGGCCGAAGCCATGGCCACGCCGCGCAAGAGCGACGGCAAGAAACACCTGGTGACCAACCAGGCCTGTTTCGGCTGCACCATCGCGTGCGGGCGCATCAGCAAGATGGACGAGAACCACTTCACCATCGTCAACAAGCCGCAGTACCGGGGCGCCAACGGCGGCCTGGAATACGAGGCGGCCTGGGCGCTGGGTGCGGCCAATGGTGTCAACGACCTCGAAGCCCTGCAGTACGCCAACATGTTGTGCAACGAGGAGGGCATCGACCCGATCAGCTTTGGCACCACCGTGGGCGCGGTCATGGAGCTTTACGAGATGGGCGTGCTCACCAAGGAGCAGGTCGGCATCGAGGCCAAGTTCGGTTCGGCGCAGGCGCTGGCCTTCCTGACCGAGGAGACCATCAACGGCCGCGGCTTCGGCAAGGAAATCGGCCAGGGCTCCAAGCGCCTGACCGCCAAGTACGGCCACCCCGACCTGAGCATGAGTTCCAAGGGCCAGGAGTTCCCGGCCTACGACGGACGCTCGATCCAGGGCATCGGCCTGGCGTATGCCACCAGCAACCGCGGCGGCTGCCACCTGCGGGGTTACACCATCGCGTCGGAAGTGCTGGGCATTCCGGTCAAGACCGATCCGCTGGAGCATGAAGGCAAGCCCGACCTGGTCAAGGCGTTCCAGGATGCCACGGCCGCGTTCGACTCCTCCGGCCTGTGCATCTTCACCACCTTCGCCTGGGGCCTGCAGGATCTGGCGCCGCAGATGGCGGCGGCCTGCGGCGAGCAGTACACCATCGAGGAACTGGCCAAGATCGGCGAGCGCATCTGGAACATGGAGCGCGAGTTCAACAACCGTGCCGGTTTCACCGCCAAGGACGACAGCTTGCCCAAGCGCCTGCTCACCGAAGCCGTCAAGACCGGCCCGGCCAAGGGCAAGGTCAACATGCTGGCCGAGATGATGCCCAAGTACTATGCGGCACGCGGCTGGGATTCGGAAGGCCGCCCGACCGCAGCCACCAGGGAACGCCTGGGGCTGTAGACTTTTCCCGCAGGCGCGACACAAGAGCGGCTCGGGAGGGCCGCTCTTTTTGATTTTGGAGAACCCTATGCACCACGTGATTCTTGGCGCCGGCCCGGCCGGTGTGATTGCCGCGGAAACCATTCGCAAACATGCGCCAGCCGACACCATCACCCTGGTCGGCGACGAGCAGGAGCCACCGTATTCGCGCATGGCCATCCCCTATTTGCTGATCGGCAATGTGGGCGAGCGCGGCACCTACCTGCGCAAGAGCCTGACGCACTTCGACGACCTGAAGATCCGCATGGTGCATGCCACGGCCACCGCGGTTGACAGCGCCGCCAGGACCGTGGCGCTCGACAACGGCACCAGTCTCGCGTTCGACCGCCTGCTGATCGCCACCGGCTCGCATCCGGTGCGGCCCCCGATACCGGGCATGGACCTGCCGGGCATCCACCCCTGCTGGACCATGGAGGACGCGCGCGCGATCATGAAACTCGCGACCAAGGGCGCACGTGTGTTGCAGATGGGTGCCGGCTTCATCGGCTGCATCATCATGGAGGCGCTGGCTGCGCGTGGCGTCCAGCTCAGCGTGGTCGAGATGGGCGACCGCATGGTGCCGCGCATGATGGGCCCCACGGCCGGCGGCATGATCAAGGACTGGTGCACCGCCAAGGGCGTGCAGGTGTTCACAGGCACCAAGGTCGAAGGCATCGAGAAGGGCGATAGCGGGGCGGCGCTGAAGGTCAAGCTGTCCAATGGACAGGCGCTGGACATGGACCTGGTGATCAGTGCCACCGGCGTGCGACCCGCCATCGGATTCCTGGAAAAATCGGGTATCCAGTGCCTGCTGGGCGTGTTGACTGACGAGCACCTGCAGACCAATGTGCCCGGTGTCTATGCCGCAGGAGATTGCGCCGAGGCTTTCGACAAGGTCAGCAACAAGACCATCGTGAGCGCGATCCAGCCCAACGCGGCCGAGCAGGCGCGGGTGGCCGCGCTCAACATGGTGGGCCAGCGCCCATCGCTCAAGGGCGTGACCCAGATCAACGTGCTCGACACTCTGGGCCTGATCTCCAGCAGTTTCGGCGACTGGCAGGGCGTGCCGGGCGGCGAACACGTGGAACTGACCGACACCGCGGCCGGGCGCCACCTGAGCCTGCAGTTCAAGGGGGATGTGCTGGTGGGCTGCAACAGCGTGGGCTGGACGGATCATGTGGGCGTGATGCGTGGCCTCGTCGAGGGCCAGATCCACCTCGGCGCCTGGAAGGATGTGCTCAAGGCCGACCCGACCAAACTGATGGACGCCTACCTGGCCAGCGCGCAGGGGCAGGGCGGCTGGAGCGGCGCCCAGGACGAGCGGCGGCGCTGAGCACGCAGGGCGCCATGAAAATCACGCTCAAGCTGTTTGCGTCGCTGACCGACTACCTGCCCGCCGAGCTCAAGTACACCAACATGATGGAGATGGACATCGCACCCGATGCCAGCATCATGCAGGTGATCGCGCCGCTCTCGCTGCCGGAGAAGATGGTGCACCTGGTGCTGGTCAACGGCAAGTACGTAGCACCCGAGGACCGGCACCGCCAGACGATGGCGCCGGGGGACGTGCTCGCCATCTGGCCCCCGATCGCCGGCGGTTGAGCCGCTGGTTCGCTGACGCATGCAGGCTTTCTACGCCGAGAACTTCGACCGTGAGATGGGCTGCACCGAGCGGGAGTGGCTGGGCTGGCTGCACAACGCCGTCGGTTCCCACCCCTACCAGCTGATTGCCCAGGCCCTGACCGCGCGCATCGGCGACGGGCAACTGGCCCTGTCCTGGCGGGTCGCCGAACCGCGGGCGATCGGCCTGGCGCGCATTCCACGGCTGATCGTGAGTTTCCGGTTCAGCGGGCTGGACGAAGCGCAGCGTTACCTTTTCATGAAGCGGTTTGATTTGTACATGCAGCGCGGGGGCGGGTGAATCCGCGGGGTCTATCCCCGGTAAATGATGCGGTAGATCACCCCCGCCGAGTCGTCCGACACCAGCAACGAGCCGTCCGGCAGGACCAGCACATCGGCCGGTCGTCCCCAGGCCGATTCGCCCTGCAGCCAGCCGCTGGCAAAGGGCTCGTAGGACACCGCCTTGCCACCTTGCAGCCGCACCAGCGACACCTGGTAGCCGATCTTTTTCGAGCGGTTCCAGGAGCCGTGTTCGGCGATGAAGACCTGGTTGCGGTAGGCCGCGGGAAACATGCTGCCGGTGTAGAAGCGCATGCCCAGCGCGGCGACATGGGGGCCGAGTTTCTGCGCCGGCGCGGTGAAATCCGCACAGGTACGTTTGCTGCCGAACTCCGGGTCGGGCAGGTCCCCGCCATGGCAATAGGGATAGCCAAAATGCATGCCGGCGCGCGGCGCATGGTTGAGTTCGTCCGGGGGCAGCGCGTCGCCCAGCATGTCGCGCCCGTTGTCCGTGAACCAGAGCTCGCCGGTCTGGGGCTGCCAGTCGAAACCGACGGTGTTGCGCACGCCGCGCGCAAATGGCTCGATGCCACTGCCATCGGCATTCATGCGCAGGATGTTGGCATAACGCTGGGCGTCGGGTTCACAGATGTTGCAGGGTGCACCCACCGGCACGTACAACTTGCCGTCCGGGCCGAACGCGATGAACTTCCAGCCATGGTGCGTCTCGCCGGGCAACCGGTCCGTCACCACGACCGGCGCGGGAGGCTGCTCCAGGCGCGATTCGATGTTGTCGTAACGCAGGATGCGGCTGACCGCCGAGACATACAGCGCGCCCTCCCTGTAAGCCACACCGACAGGCAATTGCAGGCCGCTGGCGATGGGCACGACACTCGTTGCCTGGTACGCGGAATCGAAACGCACGGCATGCACCTTGCCTGCGCGCATCGAGCCGACAAACACCACCCCACCACTGGCGTCGGTGCGGCCCAGCGCCATCTGGCGCGCGTTGTCGACCCTGGCAAACAACGCGATGGAGAAGCCCGGCGGCAGCTTGATGCGGTCAAGCTGCACCTGGGCGGTGGCACTGATCGAAAGAAATGCGCAGACCACGCTGGCGAGAAGAACCCTGGCACGCATCGTGCAGTCTCCCTTCATGCAACTTATTCACTATGTCACGGTCTGACCAGTTTAGTGGTGCCTGCGCCAAATGCCCTTGTCCGTACGGTCAACGGCGGTTACCCTGATCGCGTTGTGCAGGCAAGCGGAAAAGTGTGTACCGTGGTTCGACAAGGTTTTCTCTTTTCATTTGAAACAGGGGGCATCGATGGACGCAATCGGTAATTTCGTGGCGCGGTATGCGCGCACCAAGGAAGAGGAACTCTCGATCGACGATTACCTGATCGAGTGCAAGCGCAACCCCCTCGCTTACGCCACGGCGGCCGAACGCATGCTGCAGGCCATCGGTGAGCCGGAGCTGGTCGACACCCGCAACGACCCGCGCCAGTCGCGGCTGTTCGCCAACAAGGTCATCAAACGCTACCCGGCCTTCGCCGAGTTCTACGGCATGGAGGATGCCATCGAACAGGTGGTGAGTTATTTCCGCCATGCCGCGCAGGGGCTCGAGGAACGCAAGCAGATCCTCTACCTGCTGGGGCCAGTGGGTGGCGGCAAGAGCTCGATCGCCGAGCGCCTCAAGCAGCTGATGCAGCAGGTACCGTTTTATGCGCTCAAGGGCTCGCCGGTCAACGAGACGCCGCTGGGTCTGTTCGACCCGCTGGAGGACGGCCCCATCCTGCAGGAGAACTTCGGCATTGCCGGGCGCTACCTGCAGCGCATCCTCTCGCCCTGGGCCGTCAAGCGCCTGGACGAGTTCGGCGGTGATATCCGGCAGTTCCGGGTCGTCAAGCGCTACCCCAGCATCCTCAAGCAGGTGGGGGTTGCCAAGACCGAGCCGGGTGACGAGAACAACCAGGACATCAGCTCGCTGGTGGGCAAGGTGGACATCCGCAAGCTCGAGAGCTTCGCGCAGGACGATACCGATGCCTACAGCTACTCCGGCGGCCTGTGCCTGGCCAACCAGGGCCTGCTGGAGTTCGTGGAGATGTTCAAGGCGCCGATCAAGGTGCTGCACCCCTTGTTGACCGCCACGCAGGAGGGCAACTACAAGGGCACCGAGGGTTTCGGTGCGATCCCGTTCGACGGCGTGGTGCTGGCGCACAGCAACGAGAGCGAATGGAAGGCATTTCGCAACAACAAGAACAACGAGGCCTTTCTCGACCGCATCTACATCGTCAAGGTGCCCTACAGCCTGCGCGTGAGCGAGGAGACGCGCATCTACGAAAAACTGATCCGCGACTCGTCGCTGGGCCAGGCCAAGTGCGCACCCGGCACCCTCAAGATGATGGCGCAGTTCTCGGTCTTGACCCGGCTCAAGGAGCCCGAGAACTCCAGCCTGTTCAGCAAGATGCAGGTCTACAACGGCGAGAGCCTGAAGGACACCGACCCGCGCGCCAAGAGCTACCAGGAGTACCGCGACTATGCGGGTGTGGACGAGGGCATGAGCGGCGTGTCGACCCGGTTCGCGTTCAAGATCCTGTCCAAGGTGTTCAATTTCGACAGCGCGGAGGTGGCGGCCAACCCGGTGCACCTGATGTACGTGCTGGAGCAGCAGATCGGCCGCGAGCAGTTCCCGGGCGAACTGGAGACCCGCTACATCGGTTTCATCAAGGAGCACCTGGCGCCGCGCTACGCGGAGTTCATCGGCAAGGAGATCCAGACCGCCTACCTGGAGAGCTACAGCGAGTACGGCCAGAACATCTTCGACCGTTACGTCACTTACGCCGACTACTGGATCCAGGACAACGAGTACCGCGACACCGACACCGGCGAGGTGTTCGATCGCTCCTCCCTGAACGCCGAGCTGGAGAAGATCGAAAAGCCCGCCGGCATCGCGAACCCGAAGGACTTCCGCAACGAGATCGTCAACTTCGTGTTGCGCGCCCGCGCCAACAACCAGGGCAAGAACCCGGCCTGGACGAGCTACGAGAAGTTGCGCCTGGTGATCGAGAAGAAGATGTTCTCGAATACCGAGGAGTTGCTGCCGGTGATCAGCTTCAACGCCAAGGCCAGCGCCGACGAGGCCAAGAAACACGAGGACTTCGTGACGCGCATGGTGGCCAAGGGCTACACCGCGCGACAGGTGCGGCTGCTGTGCGAGTGGTACCTGCGCGTCCGCAAGAGCTCCTGAACGGCGGGCCTCCATGGCGCTGCACATCATCGACCGGCGGCTTTCTGGCAAGAACAAGTCGATCGGCAACCGCGAACGGTTCCTGCGCCGCTATAAGGCACAGATCCAGGACGCGGTGCGTCGGGCGGTGGATGGGCGCGGCATCCGCGACATCGAACGTTCCGAGAACATCACCATACCCAGGAAGGACATCGGCGAGCCGCTGTTCCAGCATGGCCAGGGCGGCATCCGCGAGACGGTGCACCCGGGCAACACCGAGTACCTGCGCGGGGACCGTATCGCCCGTCCGCCGGGCGGTGCCGGCGGGCCCGGCGGACAGGCCAGCGACTCGGGCGAGGGGGACGACGACTTCAGCTTCACCCTGAGCAAGGA
>Ga0105047_10017813_pt1 | contig 11047 bp, 9 predicted proteins | sample MAT04_FD_78384 | JGI IMG/M metagenome (GOLD analysis project Ga0105047, IMG submission 78384) | Freshwater microbial communities from Lake Fryxell liftoff mats and glacier meltwater in Antarctica - MAT-04 (megahit assembly) | ecosystem: Environmental > Aquatic > Freshwater > Ice > Liftoff...
CCGGACATGTTGGTTTCTTCTGGGGAGGGGTGTATCCGTTTACGCCAGAAGAATTCGGTCCGGCATTTCTCCCTGCTTTCTGCTGGACCCGCGCCCATGCGGTTGTTATCATCCCCGGACCGCCATTGATGTTGCGCCACCCCTCAATCCTTGAAAGTGCAGCACCCCAGACATGTCAACGACCGGAAAGAACGACAAGATCCTTTTTTGGGCCAGCTTTGCCACCTTGATCGCGGCAGGCATTGGCTTCTCCGTCCGAGGCGTCGAGATCCTCGAAGAGTGGGGGAATCAATATGGCTTCACCCAAAGTGAACTCGGCACGATCACCGGCGGCGGCCTGATCGGCTTCGGTCTGGCCATCATCTTCTTCAGCTTCTTCGCCGACCGATTCGGTTACGGCAAACTGATGCTGGTGGCCTTTCTGCTCCATGCGTCCTCGGCCGTGGTCACTTTCGCGGCGGGACCGATTTACGGGATGTACGGCAAGGAAGGGGCGTTCAAGTGCTTGAACGCCGGCATGTGGCTCTTCGCACTGGGCAACGGCACATGCGAGGCGGTCATCAACCCGCTGACGGCGACTCTCTTCCCGAAGCGGAAAACACACTGGCTAAACATCCTGCACGCCGGTTGGCCCTTGGGGTTGATTCTCGGCGCCGTCATTATGTTGGGATTCAAGGAAGTCGGCGGGACCGTCCCGTGGGAATACAAGCTTGGCGTGTTCCTGATCCCGGTCGCCTTCTACGGCGCCATGATGTTCAATCGCCCGTTCCCGAAGTCCGAAGCACAATCCGCGGGCGTGCCGCTGACGGGGATGATGAAAACGGTCGGCATGCTCGGCTTCACGCTGGGGGCACTGTTGATCGGGTTGGCTTTGGCAACACTGCTGCCGACCGTCTTCAGCGCGCCGGCCTGGATCGGCTGGGTCGCGGCCGGGCTGGTCTGGCTCGCTTTCGGCTACGCCACCAATTTCGCCCCCGGTTCCTGGTTGCTCGCGTTCCTCTACCTGATGCATGCCCTTGTGGGTTATGTCGAACTCGGCACGGATAGCTGGATCACGAATATCACGAAGCAAGTTCTGAAGAGCGGCACGAATGCTCTTCTGGCGTTCATCTGGACCAACGTGCTGATGTTCACGCTCCGCTTCTTCGCGGGGCCGATTGTGCATCGCATCAACCCGATCGGACTCTTGTTCGGCAGTGCCGTTCTCGGCACGCTCGGCTTATGGATGCTCGGCCAGAACTTCACCGATTCAGTCTGGCCGTGGATTGGGGCCGTGACGGTGTACGGTCTCGGCAAAACCTTCTACTGGCCCACTTTGCTGGGCGTCATCTCGGAGCGATTCCCCAAGGGAGGCGCACTGGCGCTGGGCTTGAGCGGCGGCATTGGCATGATCGGGGCCGGCATTCTCGGCGGACCTGGCATCGGTTACAAGCAGGACTTCTTCGCCGTCGAGAAGCTCGAACAATCGGCCGCGGGCAAAGACACTTATTCACGCTACATGGCCCGAACCGCCTCGGGCGAACCCGACGCGAAGGGTTTCCCGTTCGTGACTTCCATCTTCCCGAGTCAGGTTCCCGCCGTGGCGGGCATCGACAACGGGAAGTTCAAAGTGTTCGAAGACTTTAAAGGCAACCTGGCAACCGTGCGGAAAGCCGAGAAAGAGAAGCTGGCCGCGGATAAGATGCCCTTGATGCTGGCTGACAAGGCTGTGCTCGGCGAGGATGCGGATGTCACTCGCGAGTTCAATCTGCTCGAAGGGGGCCAACCGGTCAAGGTCACGGTGACATTCATCAGCCAGGAAGCTTATGATAAGCTGGCGGAGACGGCCAAGAAGGAGAACAAGGTGCCGCCGCCACTTCTGAAGACGACGCTCCAGGCCGACCTCGGCACGCTCAATAAGGAAAAGGCGGCGGGCAAGCCGGTGGAACCCAAGCTGGAAGAGAACCTGACGAAGATGAACACATGGTGGGATAAGGACGGCCTGGCGAATTTCTCCGCTGACGAAGAGCCGTTGGAGAAAGCCCGCTTGTACGGGGCTAAGACGGCACTCACCTATACCGCGATCGTGCCGGCGATTCTCGCCATCGGGTTCCTGCTTCTGATCTTCTACTTCTTGGCGATCGGCGGCTACAAGCAGGTCCACATTGACGATCCGCACGGCGGCATGAGCGAAGCGGCCACGCCGCAATAAAGTAACACTTGCTTGCCCTCCCGACTGCCGTCGGGAGGGTTTTGATTGACTCTCTCACTCAACTTGGAGTTCACCATGATTCGGACCCTCTCTCTCATCGCCCTGCTGGGCCTCGGCTATTCAGCCTCGGCTGCCGAACCGAAGATGTTGTTCGACGGCAAGACGACGACCGGTTGGATGAACGCCGCCGGCGAGGCGCCCAACAAGGGCTGGCTCGTCGAAGACGGCGCCCTCGTTCGCAAGGACAAGGCCGCGGCCGGAGATATTTGGACGAAGGAACGCTTCGGCGACTTTATCCTCGAAGTCGAGTTCAAGACGGCCGGCAACAGCGGCGTCTTCTTCCGCACCGACAACCCGAAGGACAACGTGCAGACCGGCATTGAGATCCAGGTCGACAACCCGAGCGACAAGCTCGATCGCCACAGCGTCGGCGCCATCTACGACCTCGTCGCCCCGACCAAAAGCGTGGCGAAAAAAGGCGAGTGGAACTCGATGAAAATCACGGCCCTCGACAACATGTTGAGCGTTGAAGTGAACGGCACGAAGGTGTCCGAAATGGACCTCAACCTGTGGAAAGACGCGGGCAAGAACCCGGACGGCACGGCGAACAAGTACAAGAAGGCTCTCAAGGATTGGAAGCGCGAAGGCCACATCGGCTTGCAAGACCACGGCGCCGGCGTCGCATATCGCAACATCAAAATCACGCCGATCGAGAAGAAGTAACACCACGTGAAGCCGCGACGCGGAGTCTTCGGAGCGGAGCGCTCCGCGGCGCGGCGGTTGTTCGAATCCCGACAGGAGCGTCGAGTATCAGCACATCTTTTGATCATGGCCGCGATCAACTTTCCGTACGGCTCGAGCGGGCGATTCTGGTCAGTGTCTCGCTGCCCGATCGACCCTGGCTGAGCGAAGATCCCTGCGACGAGATCCGCGGTCTGGCCACCACTGCCGGCGCCCGCGTTGTGGGCGAGCTTACCCAAAAGCGGCAGGCGATCGTCAACTCCACGTATATCGGCAAAGGTAAGCTTGCGGAGCTATCCTCTCTCGCGGAATCGGCCGACGTCGACGTGGTCATCTTCGACAATGACCTGTCGCCGGCCCAGGCACGCAACCTGGAAAAGGCGCTGGAAGTCAAGGTCCTCGACCGCAGCGAACTCATCCTCGACATCTTCGCGACACGGGCTCGCTCGCCGGAATCGAAGTTGCAAGTTGAATTGGCCCAACTTGAGTATTCGCTCCCCCGCCTGAAGCAGATGTGGTCGCACTTGTCTCGGCAGACGGGCGGCATGGGCGTGCGTGGTCCTGGCGAAACCCAGCTTGAGACCGACCGCCGCATCGTGGGCGGCCGCATCCGCGACTTGAAAGAGAAACTTGCCATCGTGCAGGCCCGCAAGGAACGCGAAGTTCGCGGGCGCGTCGAGGAACATACCGTCTCGCTCGTCGGCTACACGAATGCCGGTAAAAGCCGGCTGATGAATTCGCTGACCCATGCGGATGTCTACGTCGAGGATAAACTCTTCTCGACACTCGACACGCGCACCCGGCAATGGCATCTGAAAGACTGGGGCAAGGTGCTCCTCAGCGATACCGTCGGCTTTATCCGCGAACTGCCCCATCACCTGGTGGCCTCGTTCAAGGCGACGCTCGAAGAAGCCCGCCAGGCGCGGTTGTTGCTGCACGTCGTCGACGCCAGCAACCCGGCGGCCGAGGAGCACATCAAGTCGGTCAACCTGGTGCTGGCGGATATTGAATGCGATAAGAAGCAAACCATCCTGGTGCTGAACAAGATCGACAAGATTCCCGACCGGTCGAACTTGCATCTCTTGATGGCGTTGCATCCCAAGGCCGTGGCCATCAGCGGGGCGACGGGCGAAGGCCTCGACGACCTGCGCGAAGCGGTGATCGAGGCGTTGACGGCCGACTATATCGAGGCCGATGTTTACGCCCACGTGAGCAACGGCAAGGTGATCGCCTACCTGAGCGCCCACGCCGAGATCTACCGCCAAGAGTTCAAAGACGACGAAGTGACGATCCGCTGCCGCATCCCCCGCCAACTGCTGCATCACATCGAAGGCGAAGGCGTCCGCGTTCGACCTTTGAATTCATAGCATATCTCGCAGACGACTGTGATCGATTGGGGAGCCGGGAGCGTAAGCGACCGGCTTACGACACGAATTCGGGATTATCATCGGGGAATGCTAGTTCTGAGCGAACGACGTTGACTATCCAGTCCCCGTCTTTACCCCGAAGGGGTTGTATTCCACAGCCCAGGGTCGCGCTTCGCGCACCCTGGGAATGCCGTTGTTTTATCGTCTTTACCCCGAAGGGGTTGTATAAGTGACGCGATGATCGTTCATCTACAACCCCTTCGGGGTAAAGAAGGGACTCGGGATCGCAAACCCAGGGTGCGCGAAGCGCGACCCTGGGCTGTGGAATACAACCCCTTCGGGGTAAAGCAAAGAAACGACTTTTCGAAATTCGTGTCGAACCAGAAGCGCTCACGCTCCCGGCTCGCCTTAAATACAACGGAATCGAGATCATGAAAATCGCCATCGGCGGGATCATGCATGAGTCGAACACGTTTGCCCCCCAACCGGCCGATCGCCAACGCTTCGAGGAAGCCAGCCTGACCAGCGGTGATGAGTTGCTGGCGATCTGGAAAGACGCCCATCACGAAGTCGGCGGCTTTATCGGCGGGGCGGCCAAGTACCAATATTCGTTGGTCCCGACCATGATGGGTTGGGCAACGCCGTCCGGCCCCGTTGACGACAAGATCTTCGACGAAATTGTCGCTGCCATTATTACGATGGCACGGCAACAGCCGATCGATGGCTTGCTCATCGCCCTGCATGGCGCGATGGTGACCGCCAATCACCCCAGTGCCGACACGGAGGTTTTACGCCGGATCCGCGAGGCCTTCCCCGGCAAACCGATCGTTGCGACGGTCGATTACCATGGCAACCTGTCGCCCGCCATGGCCGACTATGTCGACGGCCTGATCGGCTATCAGACCTATCCACACATCGATCAACGGCAACGCGGTCTGCTGGCGGCTGAGATCATCACACGAACTCTCAAAGGCGAGATTCGCCCCGTCACCGCGATCGCCAAGCGGTCGATGATTTTGAATCTGCTCGGCCAGGCGACCGATCGCGAACCGATGCGGTCCCTGATGGCGAAAGCACGGCAGGTGGAACAACGCCCGGGGATGCTATCAGTCAGCGTGATGGCGGGTTTCCCCTTCGCGGACGTGCCGCCGATGGGGCCGAGCGTGATTGCCATCCACGACGGCGATCGGGCGGTGGCTCAGGCGGCGGCGGAAGAATTGGCCCAGCGAATGTGGGACGTCCGGCATGAGCTTTATGTCCCCTGCCCGACTCCCGCGGAAGCCGTCAGTCTCGCGGTTGCTTCGGATCGCACGCCCGTCCTTCTGATCGATCTGGGTGATAACATCGGCGGCGGATCGGCCGGCGATGGCACCGTGTTATTAGCTGAGATTCTTCGCCAAAAGGTGAGCGGAGCGATCGTGCCCCTCTACGCGCCGGAAGCCGTCCGCGCGGCCATCCGGCTCGGCGTTGGTCAATATTTCTCGGGAATGGTGGGCGGCTCGCTCGATCGATTGCACGGGAATCCGGTCCGTGTCAGCGGTGTGATCAAATCGATCCACGACGGCAAATGGGTGGAGACGGAAGCCCGCCACGGCGGCCGGCGGCACAACGATCAAGGCCCTACCGTGGTGATCACGATTGACGGGCCAAATACGCTAGTGCTTGATTCTCTGAGGACGCCGCCGTTCAGTCTGGGGCAGTTGACCAGCCTGGATCTTGAACCGCGCAATGCAAGGGTGATCGTCGTCAAGGCGGCCGTCGCCTACAAAGCCGCCTATGAGCCCATCGCCGGCCGCATCATCGAAGTCGACACCCCCGGTGTGACCGCCAGCAATCCCAGGCATTTCGATTTCAAGCACATCGCCCGGCCGATGTTCCCGATTGATGTGGAGTAATCACACGTTTCAAGCCCCGAGATGAGGTACTCCGAATCTCGGGGCTATTGTTTCGACTTCATCCCCAGGATTCGGAGTACCTCATCCTGGGGCTTGGTTGTCTACCGATTCTCATCCGCGGTCACCTGCACCAAAATATCGAAGAACGTCGCGCCGCCGCCGAGATCGGTGAGTTTCGACAGGAAAAGTTGTCAGGACCCTTTGTTATGCCACGCCGTCAATGGGTCCTGACAACTTTTTACTCTCCAACGGAATGTATTCGGTTCTACGAGGAAACGCTCACTCGTCGCGTTCGTCGATCTGCTAGAATTCAATAGTTCCATTCGTTACGCGCGTCGGGGAGGGAACGGATGATGCCAACCGACGAGGAATTGCTTCACAACTTTTACGCTGGCGATAGCACGGCCCTTCAACGATTGGTCGAACGCCACCAGCGGATCCTCGGGCGCATTGCCTATTTGATCCTACAAACGCGTACGGGATCGGAGGCGCAGGCATTCATCGAGTGGGATCTCGATGAACGGCTAATAAGTATGTGGACCCACGTTTTGAGCACAAGGGAAGTCAACGTCGGCCGGTGGCCGCACCAGAGGTTGTCCGTGCTGACGTGGCTAATTCATTTGGTTAGCTTGGTATTGGACCGCCACCTTGGATTTCGCGGACCATTCTAGGCAACGGAAAGTCCGCTCGGGCGCAGTGTCGTCCGATTCAGACACCATTAACCGCTCCCAACGAGGGATCATAAGATGAACAGCGACCGACAACCGACTCTGGATGAGGTGTTCCCGTTGCCCAAAGGCATCAAGTTCCGCCAGCCCAAGTTCGGCTCGAAGCCTGCGTCTTCGGTGACCGCAGTTCGCCGCAGCGATACCGATGTCGGGCCGACGCCGGAAGCGTTTGAAATCCGCTGGGAGGACGCCGACCAAGGGCTAGCGGTTCGTGTTCGCGAGCAGCCCGATGGCCGTCTGATTGCCGAGACATCCTGCTCTAATGTCGCCGTCCTGGGCAAGTGGGTGTCTGTCGCTCTGGTGGGCACGACAACTACTGAGATGATCCGCAAGACGATCCCGTTCACCGTTGCCGAGGCGAACGGTTGCCGTGGCTCGGCCGATCTTGGTCTTTTGGCCGACGCGGTGCGCGACCTAGGGCGGGAACTGCGAATCATCGTGTTTTTGTTGCTCGATCCCGCCGTCCACCAAAGTTGACCAATCATCCGGAGAAGAAAATGCGCCGGGTTCCGGCTTGGCGTTTTCCGCATCTGGTCAGCTTGCCGTTAGCTCCCTGACGTGGGTGAGGTCGAGTTTGCTGACCGAGCGCAGCTGCGACGGCAATACGGTTGCCACGGCGACGGTCTTGCCCGTGAGTGTCATGAACTCCACCTCGTATGCCGCGGCGTCTTTGTGAATGTGGTCCACCGTACCCACGTCGCCCGCTTCCATTCCCTCTTGGGGCAAATCCGCCGTCAGAACAATGCAATCATGCTCGCGGATCATGCCAAGTCCTCCAGTGAGTGCGCAGTAATCAGGCGCGGCGCGGTTTCACCCTTATCGACTTGCCAGACTGTACGCACACAGGGCCGTCTTCCGTCGGGAGTCGTCAATTCCCCGACAACTTCGTTACGGGGTCCGAAACCAGTTTGCTTTTCCTTTGACACATCGTGTTGCTGGCCACGTTCGTGCAAGGCATTGGCCAACATCTCCCAGTCTTGTAGCGTGAAACCAAACTCCTCGAAGAACTTCGCCTTACTGGCCCCGTAGCGATGCTCGCTATTGAGCAAATAGCCGCGGACCTTCTCTTCCTCCACGAACGCTGCGTCCGCATTCGGCAGTTTCATTCCTCCGCCTCCCTCGCCTCACCGCACCAGCTTCAAATCATAACTCGCCCCATGCTGGCAGACGATCTCGACGATGGTTTCCGTGTCGCTGGCGGACACGATCCGCACCTTGTCCTTCGTGTCCTTCAAAGGCCAGACGCAGGTGGTTCCTTTCGCTTCCTGCAAACGCCATTTGCCGCGAAGCGTGATGTTCAGGGTCTGCGGTTTGCTTGCTCCATTGGATTGCAAGTTGAGGTCGGGATCGGCCACGCTCACGTCCAACTGGCCATCCTGTGCCGACTGCGCCATGACGAGGCAGGGGCGGTCGACCGCTTTCACCGGGAGCGTTTCCTTGGCGACCGCGTGCGTGATCTCCTTTTGCGGTGCGAAGATTACGCAGGACCAACGGCGGCCAATTGTGTCCCAGACGATGTGGGCCGAATCGTCGCGTTGGATGACTCGGTACGGTGGTTGGGCGACAATCTTCTGCATCGCCTCGGGCGTCGACCGGACGGCCAGCAGGTATTCATAGCCGGCGTCCTTGGGTGCCTTGCCGTGGTCGATCCACGCGGTCAGGAAGTCCCCTTCGGTATTCTCCCAGTCGTTCACGTCCCGGCTCTTCTGATGTTTGCGAGCGATCCCGACATTCTGTCCGGCGGGCACGTAATAGCCGGTCTGCTGAACGTCGAAAAACCAGTGGGGCTTGGTCTGGTCGAGCGCTCGCTCCTCGGGGAAGGTCTTGAGTTCGACCCCGTCCATCAACGTGGAGCGTATCTCAGCGGGGTTAGTGTTCCGCAGCGATTTCTGGCAGAGGGTCGTCTGGGTGGGATGCCCGGCCACGTCGCAGGAGATGCCGGAGCCCAGGCAGAGGATCCGGTCGTCGCTGAAGAACCAACTCTTCTTGCCTTTGATGACCTTGTCGTCCGGCGTGATCGTCTGGTTCACCACCATGGCAAAAACGCCTTGACGACCCTGGTGCGAGAGCCCGCCGACAAAGGTTTCGGGCGAACGTGTCACCTCGCTGTTTGCCGGCCACGCCTTATCCAGTTCATTCAGCGGAAGTTGCGGGACGGTGGTGCCCTCGAAACGGGCCCAATCCCAACCGGCGCCATCGGCCCCGCTGGCTTTGGCATTCACCGGCTTGCCTCCGGCCAGGATCTCCAGCGTGCCGAAGCTCATGAAAGGCCCAAAGCAATTGCGTCGGGCCTGCTTCTCGCTTCCCCAACAATAACGGCTCTGGCCCCGGACGCAGGCAAGCCAGTCGTCGCGCCGATGAGCGAGCAAAGCAGCGTACGGCATCACGAACGATCCATTCGGCTCGGGCTCCGGCTTGATGCCCAGGCTCAAATAGGGTTCCTTGGCCGCGGCCTCGGGCGCGAAACGGAGGTAAGCGGCAGCCACTTCCCGATCGATTTTCTCCGTGCCGTCTGGCGTCCCCAGTTGTGCCAGAACGTCCATGGCCTTGACGCCGTAAGGAAGAATAAGACCGATGCCGGACGCGAACGGGCTGCGTCCCTTGAGCGAGAGCGGCATATCGAAGAAGTCGGCGTAGAGCCGTTGAGCGAGCATGGCGCGGCGGAGAAGCTCATGCGCTTCCGGGCTCATGCGCCAGGGGGTGCCACTCAGGTCTTTCAAGAGCTTAGGAAAATTCCCGAACGCGCCCTGGGCATAGGAATGATAGTGGCTTCCGTGATGGTATGCCGAGCCATCCACTTTGAAGGCGCAGGACGGCTGGGTCAGCGATTGATCCATCATCGCCTTCCAGGCGTTCAGCCAGCGGACCTGGTCGGTCGTTTCCGGCGGAATGAAACAGAGATCCATCAGGTTGCGAGCGTAGTGAGAATAGTAATCCATGTTCGAGCGAACCGGCCCGTCACCGTCGACATAGGAGAGGTCGCCGCCGCGCGAACGGACAAGAGTTTCGAAGTGCGACTCGAATCGCCCCGCCTTCGCAAGCACTTCACGCATGCTCGTGAGCGCATCAACGGCGAGCGTCTCCCCCTGATCCTGGATGTAGTCGGCCACAAGGAGGAACGCATCCGTCAGCCGGCGGCGTTGCGCCTCGTCGTTGCTGGTGTGGTAGGCCTTGGCGATCTGGGAGGCAAGCGCGTTGAATGGCGCCGGGCTCAGCATGATGATGCTGTCAGGGCCATGTTCGTCCGGCCAGAACCGAACATCCTTGCCCCCGTATTCACCAGGGGCGGCACAGTAGGGAGATCTGCTATCCAGCCCCGGACCGTGTAGACCATGTTCATCGCGGACAATGCCCAGCTCCTTGATCTTGTCGTAAACCTCGGTCACCTTGGCTTCCGCGATGCCCGGCGGCGCCTTGGGTTTGGGACCAGGGCTCTTCAATTTGCGAAGGCCCTCCAACTCGGCATCGGTCACGCTCGTGAGCTTGGGGAAACGCTTCTCGTCCAGGTAAGGAGTCGCCTGCCGCGGGATCATCTTCTCGGGGTTGCTCGATGCGGAAGGGTAAGTGAGCAAGTTGTACCCGATGCAATCGAAGTAGACCACGCCCTTCGCCACGTCCGTCGGCGCAACAACGCGGATGTTGTCCACTTTCGACGTCGGCTTGCCGTTGGGGAAGTCGCTGTAGTGCAGACGCGCCTGACGCCAGCCGGTGAATTTCATCGGGAAGCGGAACGAGCCGGTGACCTTCTCGCCCTCGCGGAACTCAAACAGCAACTCGCCTGCGACCGGCTTCTCGATGTAGACCCAGATGACGAAGGCGGCCTTGTTCTGGAAGCCTCTGGTGCGGGTGACGTCGCCGATGTCGTGGCGGATGACCAGGTCCTCGCCCTTGAGCCATTCCCAGCGCAGCGAGTTCTTGTCGTGCTTGTTGTGCCACGGAGAGACACTCAAGCTGTCCTTGCGTGCCGTGGTAAAGTAAGCCGGCAGGCCCTTCTCGAATGACTCGTACCCCGGCGGCTGAGCGGCGGCGATACCAGGGAGAAGCAGCACACACACGGCAATATTGACTCGGTGCATATTCTGCATTTTTGTCCTTTTTTGCGATCGTCGAGAGGCGAGCCGAGCG
>Ga0105047_10017816_pt1 | contig 11047 bp, 3 predicted proteins | sample MAT04_FD_78384 | JGI IMG/M metagenome (GOLD analysis project Ga0105047, IMG submission 78384) | Freshwater microbial communities from Lake Fryxell liftoff mats and glacier meltwater in Antarctica - MAT-04 (megahit assembly) | ecosystem: Environmental > Aquatic > Freshwater > Ice > Liftoff...
TAAGGATCGTTAACGGTTAAGGTTACCGGTACGCTGGAAACGGTGCGCAGATCATTTGAAACCACTACCTTGATTTTGGCATTATTGTTTGCATTAGTCGTCTGCAAGAAAGTAAACACAGGATTGTTGGAGTTAGGCTGTTCAACATCATTAACATACCATTTGTATGTTAGTGGATCGTTGCCATAAGCTTCGACTGTAAATTCAGCAGGATTGTTAACCATAACCGTGACGGGCTTAGGACCGGCAAAAATGAAAGCTGAATCATAGGTAGCAATATTATAATTCATTGCATTGTTAGAGGCTTTGCATTCCTGGTTTGGCGTTGAAAGCGTAACCCTGGCCGAAATATTGCTTTTGCCCCTGCTTACAGTCCAGGTTGCAGGATTATAGGTTCCAATGTTAACCACCTGTATAGATTCTCCGGGAAGAAGTCCGCGACTGAGGGTATCAGCCTTGAATACGAGTGACACATTGGTTTTAAGGTTTTTTAGAATGAACGAAACGGATAAACTTTTATGAGTCGTTGTCTGCAACCCACCCAGAATATTTCCGGGTCCGTTATTCTTAACTGTAGCCCTGAAATGAATTACATCATTTGGCTGTGGGTTAGTAACAACCTGATTGGAAGCATTCAGCATTTCAATCTTTGTAAGTTCAGCATCCGGGTAATATGTATCTGTGGTTTGTAGAGACGGAATACGATACAAGATCACTTTTGCGAAAGCATTTTCCTCGTTGAAAATCAGGTATTCATTGGGGGTTTTGGTAACATTGATTGAATAATCAATATCTGTCCAGCCACTTTCGCGGTTTACTTCAGGCCCGGGTTTAATCTGAGTAAGGAATGTTCCATCCTTTGTTTCATAAATATTGATTTTCCCGTTTTTGGCAAGGGCTACAAAAATATATCCGTTTTCGACGGTAAATGACTTAGCATCTTCATCTGAACTTCCGGCCGGATCATCATTGGGGATAAAAGGAATGTATATTTTCCAGGCCGGGGCAATATTTTTAAAATCTACAGCCGGGTTCTTACTCAACGTATCCAATACTTTTGTGTACTTACAAAGGGTTGAACCCATACACCACCAACTATCAACGCCTTCACCTGTAGATTTTCTATCAGGCTTTTCGTTACTGAACCCGGCAACAAAAAGCTCATCATTCTTACGGTCATACACCAGACGTTTTACCCCGTTGGTACCTGTTGTGCTCTTGCCTATATCCAAAAGCACTGATTTGGAGAAGTCGTAAACCAAAACTCCTTTTGCGTTAACATCCTGCAACGGAATTAAACGAACTCCGTTTTCGCGGACACCTTTCCAAATATTCCCTGTACTGTCAACCCATACAGCCATGGAATATGGGCTGTCAAACCCATTCTTAAATGTAAATTCATCCTGCTGTATCTGGCCATCCCCGTTTTTATCCATCCAGATAAAATCCTTGTCTGATCCAAGATTTGTAGGGTAAGTACCTTTTGTATCCCAGCCTCCAACGTTCATTAAAAGCATCGGAATTGCGATTTCACCATCCGTTGCATTATTAAAGCGGTATCCTGCCAGCATTCCTGCATACATGTCGGTTACAAAAAGGTATTTATGACCTTTTATATGTTTTATCCATGCCGAAGTAACAAATCCGCCATGTGTCCTTGGATCGTCAGGGTATTTAAACCGGTTAAGCGTAAAAGCATCGAAAGTCCATTCGGAACCTGGGGCGGTTTTGGAATAATCCATCCTAATTTTTTTATCGAAAGTATATACCTCATTCACATTTTCGGGATCAGCACAAGCTGTTGCCGTAAAAACCAGACCTTTTTTGTCCCACAATAAAGTTCCTTCAGGACTGTATGCCTGCAAAACAGCGCCTCCTTGTGGAATTGAATTGGCAACATATATATTTCCATTGTTATCCGCACCAACTCCCATGATATCGAAGAATTTGAGTGGTGCGAATTTGCCGGCAATGCCTGAAAGTATCCCGTATTGCTGGCCAAATGTATTGGTAAATGAAGGTGTATTTAAAATATCATTATAAAATCTGATGTTTTGATTAATCCCGTTATCAGCAACCAGAATACGGTTGCGTTTGCTATCAACAAAAAATGTGGAAGCAACGATTGAAGCATCGGGAAATGTAATTTCCTGTGGCAGAATTGCACCGGTTGATGCTGAGAACCTGATAATTTTCCTTAATCCTTTCTGTAGCATCCAGATACCACCCGACTGATCGGCTGAGAGTTGGCCAACGCCACCGGCAAAAGTATATTTTCTTAACACCACCGACGACATGGTGGTTTTATCATACACACGCACACTATTATCCTTTGTGTCGGAAACAAAAATTTCATTGCCACTCATTGCTATACCGGTCAGTGCATAACTACCCGTATCAACAACCATCATATTGTTTGCATAGCCATAACCTTTTGGGAAGGTGGGCGAGCCATTAGTTCCGATTTTGTATCTGCGTACCGTGCGCCAGGTGCCGTCAATTCCATCAATGCAAGGTGGATACTGCGGTAAGCCATTGCTGTTTTTAAGGGAATTTCCCCCGTCGCAACCGTGCTGCGATTGGAGGTGATAAACATATAAACTATCGAGTGCTACACCTATCATAGAGCTACGCCCCCACCCTCCGGTGCCTGATCCTTCGGGCACATTGATAATGGCACCCTCTTTGAAAACCATAACATTCGAACCACCTTCGTCCCATCCTGTAACTGTAGCAACTTTACCGTCCGGACTTACTGTTAAATATTCCATCCAGTGGGCGATATGGTTTTTCTGCGTCCCCCCATCATTGGCAATCCAGGAGGTAACAAAAGGACTTACAAGGGTTCGGTTAATACATTGATCCTGTGAAAATGCATTTATTGCAAACAAAAGAAGTATGAAGGTTAGTATCCGTTGCGTTTTCATTCGATAGATTTTTTCATTTAACTGCTGTGGGTAATTTTCCGATATTAATTTTCACTGTTTTCCGGGTAAATATTATTTCGTCACTTACGGGACTTCGTCCAATTTTGTATCTTGTTTTCTACCAATATATTGCCCCTGCGGGGCAGTCCCGTTAGATTATTTGCGAAGCAAATAGCTATTGGTAGCATTAAATGTAAGCCCATCAGGAGAAGTCCCGTATGGAACGCAATAAAATCAAAGGATTCAGCTCATTGTAATCTTTTTTATCAGACAACAGTGAGTAATTTTTCAATCTTAATTTAAGCGCACTATTTAAAAGAAGTATGTCTGATTAGCAACCACTTAACATAGTACTAATCAGACATACATCATGTATTGGATCAATTTGCAAAAGGAAATGCACTAATGGCCACTCCTTTAGAATAGACTAGTAAACAATAATCTTTTTCACGCTCAATACTTTACCGCTGGCATCCATTGATTTGATAAAGTACATTCCTTTAATGAAGTTATTAGTTGAAATTGAAATGTTTCCGGAACGATCGTTTTTAACCATCTGGCCTACTGAATTGTAGATAGTAATGGATGAAACATCGCTGCTTCTAACCAATATCTGCCTGTTTCTCGAATCGTAGATTACATGGTTAGCCGGAGCTTTTGTCTGTACAAGGCCTACGTTTGGTAAAAGATCAACCATTTTGAAAGTTCCGTAATAATTGGAGTTTGCATATTCCTGGTTTGAGTTACCCATAGCTCCCAATGAACATTCGCGAACGTACAATGCCGGTGTATTTGCATTTTGTTTCAAATCTGATTCATCTACGTTAAAGTCACCAACAAACATTTTGCCAAGGCCATAGTTTGTTGCGCTGTTGCCATTGGTTACAATATCTTTATCCATATACACTTCTACATTGTATCCTACAACTGTTTTCTTGATAGCCCATTTGAAGAGGTCGGCATCCCAGTTAGTTGCATCGTAACCGAACACTTTGTAGTCAGGATCGGAACCAACAGCCGAACCGCTTTCGAATGCTAATGCAGCAGGTTTGTCAGGGTGAGTAGTACCAACCATAGCAGGAATTATGATCTGTGTTTTACCATCACCTATGGCTTTGCCAAAATAGAATTCAATACCATCATTTTCCCATGGATAAGCGGTGTTCTGATAACGTACATAATCATCCTTTACTTCAAAGAACATGTACATTCCGTTATCATTCCATAAAGTTCTGACAGTAGCATACAAATCAGTTTCGTCTGAAGGGAATGTATTCAAATCCAATACGTCTCCTGCTTTCTTATCATGTAAGGCTTTTTTAAGTACAACAGGTGTGGTTTCGGCTATCCATGCTGCATCAATATCACCATCAACAGTAATAGCGCTGCTGGTTCTTTCAATTGTCAAAAGAGAGTCGGCTTGCCTTGAAGTCTGGTTATTAACGGTAATATAACTGGCACAGCTTCCTGTTGTTGTAAATTCGAGGGGTTGTACATTGTCAGCCAGTTTAAAATAGCCATAGTGACTTGAACCTGCATATTCCTGGTTTGAATTGCCTAGGAGACCCAATGAACCTTCACGAACATACAATGAGGGTGTATTTCCATTTTGTTTCAAATCAGCTTCGTCAACATTGATGTCGCCCACAAACATTTGGTCTTTTCCAAAATTGGTAGCGCTGTTTCCGTTGGTAATAATGTCCTTGTCCATATAAGCTTCCATAGTGTATCCGGTAGCAGTTTTTTTGATAGCCCATTTGAAGAGGTCGGCATCCCAATTAGTTGCATCGTAACCGAACACTTTGTAGTCAGGGTCGGATCCTACAGCTGAACCTGATTCGAAATCTTTGGCAGCAGGCTTGTCAGGATGAGGAGTACCAACCATGGCAGGGATAATGATCTGTATTTTACCATCGCCTATGGCTTTGCCAAAATAGAATTCGATACCATCATTTTCCCATGGATACGCGGTGTTCTGATAACGTATATAGTCATCTTTTACATCGATGAACATATATACTCCGTTATCTGTCCACATTGCTTTAAATGTTGCATGCAGGTCAGTTTCACTCTCTGGATAGTTTGACAAATCCAATACGTCTCCTGCTTTCTTATCATGTAGAATTTTTTTAATTACACCTGTAACGGCATTAGCATACTCGGCATCTTCAACACCATCAACTACGATGGGTGCGTGTGCCTTGTTAATAACATACATGGAATCTGCCTGACGCGAAGTCTGGTTGTTCCAGGTAATGTAGCTGGCGCAAGTGCCAGTTGTAGTAAACTCCAGTACCTGAGCCGAAAGCGTGAACGCAGTGGCCAGAAACATCAATGAAAAAAGTAATTGTTTTGTTTTCATAAAATTGTTTTTTAGGGTTTAAATAATTAAGGATTAGGGATTAGTAATTAAAATTTAGTTATTAAGCATTACTCTTTGTAGTAATCAGTTTAGGTTAAGGATGAGGTCAGGTGATAATGGACTGAGCCTCATCCTTATTTGTTCATGTATCTGTTGGAATTTCAGATTCCTGGGTTAATTATTTTCAAAGTCAAAGTTACTATCAATTGTACCCTGGATTTTGCTGCCCGGCCATTGCGGGGTTGGAAGTAAACTCACCATCTGGAATAGGCAGGCATTCATTTTTTCCCTCTTTATACCCCAACGCACTCCATTCGGCTTTGGCAATATTCCACCGCCGGTAATGGAAATAGATCTTGCCTTCAAGACAGAGTTCCAGGTAAGTCTGGTTCTTGAGTTCAGCCATTATATCAGTAGGATTAACATCATAGGCCGAAGGCGTATTTACGGGTTGCTTATTAGCTCTTCTCACAATTTTGTTAATGTATTCCCTGGCAGCAGCATCATCACTCAGATGGTGCATTACTTCTGCATAATAAAGATATACATCATCAAGTCGCATAATCCTGAAGTTCATGCTCATATGTCCGTTATTCCCCATTCCGGCTGCATTGGCGCTTTCAACTTCAATGCTGTCAGGAATATATTTTTTCCATCCATAATCGCTGAAATCGTACAATTTAGTACTCCAGGTTCCGGTGGTTGGGTTGAAAACCTGCAGCTCATCGGATTTAGGAATATAAACAGTAGCAGAAAGACGTGGATCTTTCGGAGATACTGCGTCAAGCCATATTCTTACGCCAGCCTGAAGGGTAGTTCCATCTGTTTTATAAAATGGGATAGTGGTAAGCGGATCAATAAACGCGAGGTATGCTTCTTTGCTTGGGTAACTACTTCCATTGAGCGGAACTGATATTTTATACAAGGAATCGATATACCCTTTTTGTAACGATCCGGTAGCAAGAGTTTTCGAAGCCAGACCGGCAGCAAGAGTTGAATTATTGAGTATAACAGAAGAGCTGAAATGATTAACGGTTGAAGTCGGGATTTTGGTGGTACCCCATGATTGCTTGGCAAGCAAACGGTATGCATAAGTACCGGAATAGCCGATAGTCTGGTTGTTAAATGCGACTTCGAAAACGGATTCAGAATTATTAATATGTTTGTAGTCGAAATTTTGAGAAAAATCAGTTACCAGTTTGTACTGACTATTTGCCATTACCTTATCAAAAGCAATTTTGGCATTAGCCCAGTCCTGCAAATAGACATAGGTTTCACCTAAAAATGCCTGTGCTGATGCTTTTGTTGCTTTTCCAGCTTCGGTTGCCGACCATGAAGCAGGCAATAAACTTTCTGCATTCCGGAAATCGTTTACAATGTATTTATAAACTTCACCACAGGAACTCCGTCCTTTATACAATTGGTCCTTTGAAAGCAAGATTGAGTCAGAAATAATTACACCAGGTGTATTTTCGCTATATCCAGTGTTACTTGGCATTTTTTCGCCATATGACCTTACCAGATATGAATAAGCAAGCCCTCTCAGGAAATAGCATTGACCTTTCATTTGTTTTAAAGCTTGTTCATCTTTGGTATAATTACCACTTGAGAGCATCGAATTTAGGCCTGTAATAGCTGCATTTGCTCTGCCGATAATATTATACCATCCCTTGTAGTAGTCTCCAATTAGCTCATTGGTTGGCCCATAATTGTAATTGTTAAAATCGAGATACCTCGATTCAGGATGTATATACTCAGCTTCACCGGTTGAATAATTCAGAATGTAAAAGATTTCGCCAAAGAACAATCTCTCATCGTGAAACTCACCATATACTCCGTTTACTGCTAACTGAGCGTTAGCGGCAGAAGTATAGAATGTTTCGGCAGTTGGATTATTGGGATCTGCGATTTCAAGAAAATCCTTTTTACAAGAGGCCAGCATAAAAATTAAACCGGCTATAAAAACTATTTTGGTTATATTTTTCATCGTATTTTTTAGATTAAGTTTTGTTTCCCTGGAAAATTATATGTCAACCTGTACACCTAAAATCAGGATTTTGGATTGCGGGTAGGAACCGCCATCAATACCGGCACCCGTTGCACTGCCGATACCAAACTCAGGATCGAACCCGGTATATTTGGTAATCGTCCAAAGATTTTGCCCGGACGCATATACCCGCAGTTTCGTAATCTTAATTTTTTTGGTGATGGTTTCAGGAACTGTAAAGCCTACCTGGAGGTTTTTCAGCCTGAAAAATGAACCGTCTTCAACATACCAGCTTGATGGATTCCCCATATTCTTGTTGGGGTCGTTACCTGTAATTCTATAGTTGGTGGTCGAAGGTTTGTCAGTCGTCCAGCGGGTTAAAGCCCTGGTAGAAGTTGAATAGTCATAGCTGCCAAACTGGTCGGTCATAACTTTCGAAGCATTGAACACATCACGCTTGTAAATTCCTGCTCCATTAATTGCCAGGTCGAACCATTTGTAATCCAGATTAAGCTGGAATCCATATGTTGCTTTGGGCCATGGGCTACCCATTTTGGTACGGTCGCCTGATCCTATTGTCCCATTGCCGTCGACATCCCTGTATATAAGGTCACCTGGCGCTGTACCAGTACTGTTATAATAAATTTGATCCAGAACGGATTGCGATATGGATGGGTTTATTTCTTTAGCAATATCCCTGGCTCTCTGGTTATATTCATCCACTTGCGCCTGGGTCTGGAAAATGCCGTCAACCATGTATCCGTAAAAATATCCGCCGCTTTCGCCAACTGTAGTTCTCGACACTTCCACACCATCAGCAAGCACTTTATTTGCTGTAAGTGCATTTGATGTGCTCAATTCTTCGACAATATATTTAAATTTCGACACATTTCCTGAAACCGAATAACGAAGATCACCTACATTACCTTTGTATGAAATTGACATTTCAATACCCTTGTTAGAAATAAGACCGGCATTAATAACCTGCACAGGATTATTGTCATACTGGTTTCCCAAACCGGAACTATAAGGCAATCCCTGGTAGAACAACATCCGATCAGTCGATTTTTTATAGACTTCGGTAGTTATAAACAATGCATTTTTGAAAAGACCCAGTTCAAGACCTAAGTCGATCTGTCTGGAACTCTCCCATTGAATGTTCTGGTTATATAGATTGGAAGAAGGACGCATGCTGACATTTTGCATTACGTTTGAATAGTTTCCATACGGATAGGCATTACCTGTAACAAGGTAGGCTGCATATCGGTATTGCCCGATATTGTCATTACCCAGAACACCATAACCTCCGCGAAGTTTCATAAATGAAATAGCTTTCACGTTTTGCATAAATTCCTCACCGGAGATTTTCCATGCAAAAGATGCAGCAGGAAATATACCATACCTGTTGTTAGGACCAAATTTATCGCTGCCATCTCTTCTGACTATAAACTTGGCGATGTATTTGTCATTATACTGATAGGATACCCTGCCTAACTGGGAAACTGAACGTCCGTGGTATTCGCCACCTCCGGTTGTACGTCCAATAACATCAGTTTGATCCAATACCTGCAAACCAAATTTGGCATTGGTTCCGTTACCGTGTAAGCCACTTCCCGCGTATTTGCTGGCTTCATATACGGCAGTAAAGTTAATATTGTGCTTTCCAAAGTCGTGGATATAGTTGGCAATCACATTGCCTAACATATCCCATCCCTTACTGAAATTCAATCCGATGTTTGTGTATGGGAAGTTTTTTTTGTCAGTAAGTTTATAAGGTAATGTTACATTTTTACTGTTATCATTGGAGATGCTGCCGGCAAAGGTTGTAGTAACTGATAACCCGGGTAATAATGTAGCCGTAGCATATGCATTTCCACCCACTTTTTGGTGATAATTATGTCCAAGGTTTGTAAGCTGATCAGCCATAGGGTTACCTCCATCAAAGTCACCTATGCTTTTATAATTTACAAAACCATACCCTCCGGGTTGATTTTTTTCGTCGTAAACAGGCATCATGGGAGGTGTTCTGAACAGACCTGACAGATAGCGGCCTTCGTCGGCCACAGGATTAAGGTTGGTAGAGAGAAGGCTTAGTGATTCCCCGATTTTAAGCCATTTTGTAATGTGATAATCGGAATTTAAACGAATTGAGTATTTTGTATAGCTGTTATCAACCAGTGAAGGCTCATTTTTTTCATAGGTAAAACCCATATAGTAATTTGACATTTCATTCGATCCGGAAATATTCAGATCGTAATTCTGAGAAATACCGGTTTTGAACATTTCTTTCATCCAATCCGTGGTTTGATATTTCCCGATTGAATCCATACTCAATCCATATGGGACTCCGACCTTGGCCCATTGCTCATTCTTTAATGTAATGTACTCGTCGGAATTAACCATCGTGGGCAATCTCCAGGGCTGGCTGGTACCGGTATAAGCATTGAAGCTGATCTTAGGTTTTTTCTGACCTGAACCCCTTTTGGTGGTTACCATAACAACACCTCCGGCTGCCTTAACACCATAAACTGCGGCTGCGCTGGCATCCTTTATAATATCAATGGTTTCGATATCATTCATATTAACCATACCGGCATCTCCCGGCACACCGTCGATAACCCAGAGAGGAGCAATATCATTAAGAGAAGTAATACCGCGTATCCTGATATCAACACCACCACCGGCTTTACCGCTCGAATTCATTACATATACCCCGGCAGCTTTTCCCTGCAATGCCGAAGCTATTTGCGGGGTTGCTATATTCTGAAGCTGTTTTGAACTAACCTGTACAATGGAACCGGCAACATCACGTTTTTTCTCCACACCATATCCTACTACCACAAATTCGTTGAGCATTTCCATCTTTACCTGCAGAACCACATTTATTACAGACTGGCTTCCTGCCGTAATTTCCTGTGAGTCGAATCCTACAAAGCTAAAAACAAGTACTGATTTAGGATCAGTAACGGAAATCGAATATTTTCCATTTACATCGGTAAGGGTTCCGTTTTGTGTTCCTTTTTCGCGGATGCTCACACCTGGTACCGGGAGGTTATCGGAACTGGAGGTAACCACACCTTTAAGTGTAATTGCCTGCAATGAGGCTGCGGTCAAAGTTAAATCAGCAGCCCGGAGGTTGGCAAGTCCGAACAGCGTAAATAGTAAAGTCAGGAAAATTGCCTGAATTGAATGTATTTCTTTTTTCATAAATTAAGGTTGTAAGTTTATTGAGTATTCAATTTGGTTTGATTTGGCCGGATAAAATTACATTTATTGTTATACGATCAATTATAAGATTGTTTCAAAAAACAGGTTCATTTGATGCATGCATCGTATGTAATTGTATAAGTGCATTTTACGAACATATTATATTCAATATTTTGCTGATTTTCCATACTTTTTTACGTTTTTGGGAACAGAACGAGGGTAAAATCATTTATTTTTCGTCAGGATAGTAACGCATATACACCTCAGACTTCAATTTCGCTGAATTCAGCATCTTATATTTTGGACGAAAAATGAAAGTTCAAAAATTAAATTTGTTTTCAATAAAAAAAGAGCTCTGATTAAGGTATTAAAAGTTTAGGTATTCAACTTTGTGTTCTAACGAATGATATCATTTTATTAAATCCAGCCTTTCGCTTTAGCTTTCTTTTCAAACTTTTCATTATTATCTCTTCGCCTTCGAAATTTTAATAAAAACACAGCCATGAAATGGAACCTTACCGGAAAAACCGGATTCGAAAACTCCCATATCTGCCTGACGCCACA
>Ga0105047_10017818_pt1 | contig 11046 bp, 11 predicted proteins | sample MAT04_FD_78384 | JGI IMG/M metagenome (GOLD analysis project Ga0105047, IMG submission 78384) | Freshwater microbial communities from Lake Fryxell liftoff mats and glacier meltwater in Antarctica - MAT-04 (megahit assembly) | ecosystem: Environmental > Aquatic > Freshwater > Ice > Liftoff...
CGGCACAGCTCGTCCTTGAACTCCTGGGTAAATCGCTTGCGTGATGCGGTCATGCTGATCTCTACTTTCGGTAGACCCCCATTTTAAGAGGGCCCACTGTCCGAGATCTCCGCGGCAGCTCACTACCCAGGCTCAGCGCAAGCAGCCCGGTGGTCATTCTGGAGCGGCGCGCCGACTTCACGCGGCGCTCACTCGGCCGGCTCGATGAGCTCCGGCCCATTGTCCCGTACGTGCTGACGATTCGAGGTTTCAGGACCGGGTCAGGCAGTGAGTCCCAGGTGCGAACTATCAGCCATCCCGGCCCCACCATCACGTTCCTGCTCGGCGTCAACGTCTTTTAGCGGATGGAATCTTCCGGAGGGTGGTGGCCGACTTCAGTAGCGCACCGGCCCGTCACCAGGTTGCTCGGGCGGCGGCTACTGCGAGGTCGGCAAGCGCTGCACGCATGGGATGGATGCCCCCGAGATTGCGCGCGGGATGAACGCGATTGGTCAGCAGAACGAGGCTAACTTCCGTTTCGCGGTCGACCAGCAGGGATGTGCCGGTGAACCCGGTGTGTCCCCGCATCGTGAGGGAGGAACCCATGAACTCGGCGTCGCCAATGCGGAGGCCGAGGGAGGACCCAAAACCGCCTTCCGATGATGCGGTCGCGCGGCCAAGCGAGTGCGTGAGCGCGTCGTCCCACATCCATCGCCCGAGAACCCGTCCTGAGCCCAAGCGAAGCTGCTCGGCGAAGTCGAGCAACCCGCGTGCGGTCGCGAATAGGCCAGCATTACCGGCGCCGCCGCCGAGCGACCACGCTGCCTCGTCGTGGACGATGCCGGCCACCACTCCGCGGTTCAACTCCGGCTGGTATTCGGTCGCCGCGGTCAGTTCTGGCTCCGGGGCAGCGGTCACCCCGCTCAGACTCAGTGGTTCCAAAGTGTATTTCTGCACCAGTTCTCGCCAGCGGCGGCCCGTCACCACTTCGAGATACGCCATCGTGGTGTTGTAGTTGACACAGGAATACGTAAACCGGGTGCCCGCGGGCGCTTCAAGGGGCGTCGCGAGCAGGTCGGCGATGAGTGTCTCCCGCCCGGTCAGAGGCGTCGCTGTGAACGGCGCTCTGGAATGCCCACTTCCCTTCTGTCGGGCGAGCGGTTCGCGCCAGCCGTCCCACACCGCCGGCAGTCCGGAGGTGTGATTTAGCAGATGTCGGAGCGTAACCCGCGAGCGTTCGCCGTCACGGTAGGCAGGGAGTACTGCGGCCAGAGGAGCGTCGAGTTCGACCACCCCGGTGTCGGTCAGCGAAAGTGCGACGTGCGCGGTAAAGACTTTGGTGACGGATGCGAGATCGAACAAGGTGTCTGTGGTGACGGGACGCTGTTCTTCGACACTGATCCGTTCCAGCGCCCCGCGCCATGTGGCCTGGGTGCCCAGGTACAGCTCAACGGCTGGCTCTCCCGCTATGGCAAGGGCGCATGCGGCGCCCGAGAACAAACCCATCTGGATACCGAGACTGAGCTGATAACGGACGCCATCCGCCAGCGCACCCCAACGATCCGACACCGGCTCCTAGCCTTCCCTGCCGTGTGAGGAGGAATGCGTCAGGGAGTTCGCCCTTGCGGCCAAGGCTGCTTGGGTCAGGGCGCTGGACCGTAGCCGGCTTGCAGCGGCCCCGTCCAGGACGAGTGTGGCGCGGGGGTGGCGCTGGATCAGCGACGCCGGAAAGTCTTCCGTAACGGGGCCCTCCACGGCGCGAGCCACGGCGTGGGCCTTGCCTTCGCCGTGAGCGATGAGCAATAGCTGTCGGGCCTCGAAGATTGTTCCTAAGCCCTGGGTGATGGCCTGGGTGGGGACGTCGGCCAGGGTCCTAAAGAATCTCGCATTGTCCTGCCGGGTTCTCTGCGCCAGTCCCACGACCCGGGTACGGGAATCAAACGCGGATGGTGGTTCGTTGAACGCGAGATGGCCGTTGGAGCCGATCCCGAGGATTTGGAGATCGATTCCTCCCGCGTCCCGGATGCTGCGCTCATAATCCGCGGCCTCTTGGCAGGCGTCGTTTGCCAAACCGTCAGGGGTGCGGACGAGGTAGGGATCCAGACCGAGGCGCTCGACCACTTCGCGCCTGATGGTGCGGGCGTAGCTCTCTTCGTCGGCGGGACCGAGGCCCAGATATTCGTCCAGAGAGAACGCGCGGACGCGACGCAGATCCACCTTTTCCTGCTCAAGCGCCTCATAAAGAGGCTGAGGTGAGGAACCTGTGGCCAGACCCAAGACCGCCGTCGGCTGGGCCGTAACAAGAGCAGCCACGAGCAATGCGGCGCTGAAGCCGGAGTCCGCTGCGGTGTCTGTTGCGATGATCTTCACAAGTGGTTCCCTGGTCTTGTGCGAGCGGCACAGGTCGGTTGGCTGTTTTGCGGCGGCGCCCATTCGGGCCTGTTGGCCTCCGCCATGTGGTGCAACGGTCTCAGCCGTGGCTGTGAGCGGGAGTGGAGCGGACGAATCGTTCCGTAATGCGCATCGGGTTGGTAACGGCAGTGCCGATCACCACGGCGCTGGCGCCGAGCAGGAACGCATCCTCCACCTGACCGGGTTCCCAGAATCTGCCCTCGGCGATGATGGGGACGTTCACAGCGGCCCACAGCTGCTCCAGTAACGCGAAAGCCGGGGCCTCCGGCGCAGGCGCATCCGAGGTGTAGCCGGCGAGGGTCGTAGCGATGAGTTCCGCGCCCGCGGCGGCCGCGGCCTGCCCGGAGGCGAGGGAGTCGACGTCGGCCATCACCGGGACGCCGAGTTCGCCGCGGATCCGGCGGATCAGTTCGCCTGCGGAATCCGGTCCCTGCCGGGGGCGGAGCGTCGCGTCTAGGGCCACTATATCGGCACCCGCCTCCACGATGATCGCCGCGTCGGCGAAGGTCGGTGTGATGTAGACGGGGCCGGCGTCAAAGACCTTGCGGATGCCGATGACCGTCAACGTGCACCGAGCCTTGACGGCGCGGATGTCGTCTTCGCCCTGAATCCGGAGGGCCGCGGCGCCGCCTTGTTCGGCGGCGAGTGCAAGGGCGGAAATATGGACGGGGCCATAGAGCGGGTTGCCGGCCCGGGCCTGGCACGACACGATGAGCCGGCCCATGAGGGACTTGATGAGCGCCGCGTGCCGGGTCACTGATTCACCCTCCGCGAGGTCAGATACGGTTCCTGGTCCGGGAATGTCGAGGGTGCCCGGAGCAGTTCGCGGGCGAGCGTCAGGGCTCCGTCGAGGGATCCGCCGAGCGGCGCGCGCAGCTCGGCGTCGGGGCGGACAGCGCGGAACCGCGCGGCCAGCGGCTCGAGGAGCAGTGGCCCGGCGTCGAACAGCCCCCCAGTGTAGGTTGCGCGCGGAGGGATTCCGGGTCCGAGTGCGGCAGCGAGGTTGTCGGCAAGCAGCGCTCCGGCACGGGTCCAGATACCGGCGGCCACGGCGTCGCCTGTGTGCGCGGCCCCGGCAACGTCCTTGGCAAAGGCTGCGAGGACTCCGGCCCGGTCGTCCCGGGTGTAGATCTTTCGCGGGAGCTCCTCGGGAGCCCCCCAGCGTTCGATCAGGCACGCTAGCAGGGCCTTTGATCCGCCGGGCCGGCCGTCGTGCGCGGCCAGGGCGGCCTGGAGTCCAGCCGTGCCGATCCAACTGCCGCTGCCCAGATCACCGAGGACATGCCCCCAGCCGTCTACCCGGTGCCAGCAATGGGAGAAGTCGGTGCCCAGGCCAACGACGCCTGTGCCGGCGGACACCACCGCCCCGCCGCCGAGCCCCAAGCCGCCCACGAGCGAAGTGACGGCATCAGAGGCGAGGGCAGTGGGGATGGGACCCAGCCGGGCGCGAAGGGTGCGGTGGGCGTCGTCGCTGCCGGCCGTGAGGCTGAGCAGGCCGCTCATCCCGACTGCGGCGGCGCGGAGCTGACCGCCGTGGCCCGCGACGGCGTGAAGGGCTGGTGGCAGCAGCGATGCCAGGATGGCCGGCAGCGCGATGCCGTCGGCACCGACCTCGATCCTCACCCCCGTGATTATCAGCGGCGGTTCGCCATCCGGTGCGTCGAGGCGCTGCAGCGCAGCACGGCTGCCGCTGCCGCCGATGTCCAGGCCGAGGATCCATTCTGTCTGCACGCCGCTCCTTTCTGGCGGTCCGTTTCCCACTGCCTGCTCCTACTTGCTCATGCCGGCTGTTAGGCCGGCGACGATCTGTTTCGTGGCGACGAGGAAGAGCACCACAAGTGGGATGGTGGCAATCACCAGCCCGGCGAACAGGGTGGGCCAGTCTGTCTGGTACTCGCCGAAGAAGGTTGTGAGCCCAACCGGCAGTGTGTAGTTCTCCTTGGAGCGCATCAGGATCAGTGGGTAGAAGAAGTCGTTCCAGATCGGGACGAAGCGGAAGACGACGACGGTCGCTATCGCCGGTTTCACCAGCGGAAGCATGATGTGCCAGAACATCGTAAAGCTGCCGGCACCGTCGATCCGCGCTGCTTCCTCCAGTTCCAGCGGAAGCTGGCGGAAGAACGATGTCAGGACGAAGACCGAGAACGGGATGCTCAGCGCCGCGTAGACCATGATCAGGCCGAATTTGTTGTCCACCAGGCCCATGCTGTCCAGCAGGTAGAAGACCGGGAGGATTGCTAGGTAGACCGGCAGCATCAGCCCGGACAGGAAGACGGCCTCGATTATGCCGGTCACTCGGGACTTGCTGCGTGCGAGCACATAGGCCGCCATCAGCGAGACGATGGTGGAAATCAGCACTGAGCCGACCGTGACCAGCAGGGAGTTTACGAAGAAGGTCCCGAAGGACGCCTCTACCCAGGCCTTGGAGTAGCTGGCGAAGTTGGGGTTCAGCGGCAGTGCCAGCGGGTTCCGGGCCATTTCGCGGGTGGTTCGCAGCGAGCTGACCACCATGACCAGCAGGGGCGCGACGGCGATCACCGCGTAGACCCAGAGGAAGCCCGAGACGGCGAACCGGCCGGCTGCACCCTTCCGCCGGGCTGGTCCGGGGCGTTTCGACTGCGGGACCGGTACCCCAGCGGCAGGCTTCTTCTCTGTGAGGAGACTCATCAGGAGAGCTTCCTTTCCCTGCGTCGGATGATCGAAGTGAAGGCCAGCGCCACTCCGAAAATAAAGATGAACATCATCGTGGCCAGGGCCGAGGAAACGCCGATGGCATTCGAGGCCCCGGATTCAAACGCCGTCCGATAGAACATCAGCGACAGGACGTCGGTGGCTCCGGCCGGCGAACCGGTGGACCCGCCCATGGCGTAAGGCAGTGCAAGCGCCTCCATCGATCCGATGAAGGTGAGGATGCTGACGGTGCCGATAGCCGAGGTCAGCAGCGGCAACGTGATCGAGCGGAAGCGTTGCCACGCCGTCGCGCCGTCCAGTGACGCCGCCTCCGTGAGTTCCTCCGGGATGCCGCCGAGGGCAGCGCCATAGAGCAGGATCGGGAAGCCCAGCCACTGCCAGGCCGTAACGAGCACGATCACCCAAAGTGCCGTGGACGGCTGGCCAAGCCAGGGCTGCGCCAACTCGCCTAAACCGATGGCCTTGAGGAGCGCGTTCACCGGGCCGAACAGCGGCGAGAGCAGCAGGGTCCAGAGGTATCCGATAACCAACGGGCTGACGAGGTACGGCAGTGTATAGAGCGTCTGGAACAGCTTCTTGAAGCGTTTGCGCTTGTACAGGAAGGAAGCGATCGCCAGCCCGACGGTGTTCTGGAAGACCATGGCACCGGCGAAGAGCAGCAGGTTGTGCATTAGCGCCCGCGGCAGGTCGGATTTGAAGGGCTCTGCAGTGAAGAGCGTAAAGAAGTTCTCAATCCCGGAGAACGCCCCGCGGGCTGTGCCCTGCCAGTCAAAGAACGAGTAGCTGAAAGCGGTGATCATCGGAAGGAGCACGAAGACGGCGAAGATGATCACCGCTGGGGCGAGGAAGATAACGGTGGCCGGCCAGCCAAGCGCAGTCCCCGCCGGGCGGGGACTGCGCTTGCGCGGCTTCGGTCGGCTCAGCTGGTCGGCTTGAACCACTGGGAAACTCCGTCCTGGACCTTCTGGGCGACGCCAGCGGCGTCCTTGCTGCCCAAGAACAGTTCCTGAACACCAGAACCCATCAGGTCGGTACCGGAGGGTGTGCCATAGCGGAAATCGACGAGCAGCGTGTACGGCGCGGGGCTCTTCTGGTAGAGGTCCCAGATTTCCTTCATGACGGGGTCATTGAAGGTGACGCCGGCAACCGGGGAGAACTGCTTCAGGTCATCCACGACGTGCTGGCCGAATTCCTTGCTAGCCATCCACTGCAGCAGCTTCAGGGAAGCCTCCTGCTTCGGGGACTTGGCGTTGATTGCCCAGTTGCCGTCCGCGTAGGCGGCCGACACCGGCTGCTGGGACGCTGAAGTGCTCCGGACGGGGACCTGGAAGACGCCGAGGTCAAGCTCAGGGTTCTGTTTCTGGAAGAAGCCCAGTTCGAACGAGCCGCCCGGGAACATGGCTGCTTGCTCGTTAGTGAACAGTACCTGGGCATCGGTGTAGCTAGCGCCCACGACGTCCTTGGGCATGAAGCCCTGCAGATCCTTCAGGTTCTGGATGGAGCTGACGTACTTGGCATCGGTGAAGGTCTTCTTCCCGGTCTGAACGCCGTCACGGAAGTCCTTGCCGCCGTACTCGGCCGAGCCGAAGATGTCGTGGATGAACGGCATCATCCAGGCGTCCTTGGCGCCGACGGCCAGCGGGGTCATGCCGGAACCCTGGATCTTTTCGTTGACCTTTATGAAGTCGTCCCAGCTCGTGGGCACCTCGACTCCCTCATCCTTGAAGATCTTCTTGTTATAGAAGACCTGCATCGTCTGGGTGGCGAAGGGGACGCCGTAGGTCTTGCCGTCGGCTTTGCCTTGGGCACCGGTGACGATGGTCTTGTCCATGCCGTCGAGGCCCTCGACCTTGCCCGTGATGTCGGTGAGGTTGCCGCCGACAATCAGCGGCTGCAGGGCGCCGTAGGCGCGGGCCTGGACGACGTCGGGACCGTTGCTGCCGGTCAGGCCGGTGGAGAGGATCTGGTTGTATTCGGTGTTCTTGAAGGCCTGGAAGTCGACCTTGACGCAGTTCTTCTCCTCGTAGGAGGTGAAGATTTTCTTGTAGGCCGCCACGTCCTCGGGCCGCCAGGACCACACCTTCAACGTCTCGGGCGAGGTGCACCCCGAAGCGTTGGTTCCAGCGGCTTTGTCCGCGGCGGGCGACGAGGAGCCGGGCGCGCAGGCGGTAAGCGGCAACATGGCGAGCGCAAGTGCCGCGATCAGGTGCCTGGGTCGTACCTTCATTGTGTGATCCTTCTGGTCGGAGGGCGAGGTGATACGAAGATCTATTGGGGTATGCGGGTGCGGAACCGGACGTGCTAAACGGTGAGGGATTCGACGGCGGCGCGTACGCCGCCTGTGGCGTCGACGGCGTTCCGTGACCGGGCGGAGGCGGAGCCGGTAAGCATCGATACCAGCGCCACCTTGAGATCGCCGTCGGCCGCCGCCAGGGCGGTCCGGCAGTGCTCCTCGTCCTGCCCGGTTGCTTCCATCAGGATGCGGACAGTCCGCGCCCGGAGCTTTTCGTTGGTGGCGAGGACAGAGACCATCAGGTTCGACCACGTCTTGCCGAGCCGTATCATGAGTGCGGTCGAGAAGCTGTTGAGCATCATTTTTTGGGCGGTGCCGGCCTTGAGGCGGGTGGATCCGGCCAAGGCCTCGGGGCCGGTGTCGGCGACCATCACGTAGTCGGCCAGCGGGCCGAGCTCGGGGTTGACGGCGCAGGTCATGAGCGCGGTCGGAACGCCCAGTTGGCGGGCGCGGTCCAGGGCGCCGCCGACGTACGGGGTACGCCCGGAGGCGGCGATGCCGATGACGACGTCTCCGGCTCTGACCTCTTCGGCGTCGGCGAGGCCGGCGTCCCAGGAGTCCTCAACGTTTTCCACAGCCCGGATGAGGGCTTTGGAGCCGCCGGCATGGTGGGCGATGACCACGCCCTCGGCCAAATTGAACGTCGGCATTAGCTCTGCTGCGTCGATGATCCCGAGCCTGCCGGAAGTGCCGGCGCCGAAATAGTGCACACGTCCGCCGTTGCCAACCGCCTCCGCGGCGGCGTCGACCAGGGCCGCCATTGCGGGCAACACCTGCCGGACGGCAGCCGGCGCGGTGCAATCCTCGTCGTTGAGGGCTTCCAGGATGCCGAGTGTGCTGCGCTGATCCAGGTCCAGCGTGCGAGGGTTTCTCACCTCGGTGCTGATGTCTAGCCAAGCGCTGCTCAACTGAGCGCTGGTGTGGTGTATTGAACTCACAAAGATTTCCCATCTCTCGAAAGACGGTTTGTGATCTCCGTCTCCGGCGAACTTACGGTGTCAGCCGCTTCGTGTCAAACACTTACTGTATTGCTCTCGTCTGTGTAATCTATTTACACGCGGGATTCCGCTGAACACCGCATTCGAAGGATGGTTTCTAATGAGCGCCGTGCCGGACCCCCAATCATCGCGGACGGTCCTGGTCAGGATCCGGTCGGCGCTGCCTTCCCTGAGGACCTCGGAGCAATTGATCGCTCATGCGGTCCTCGCCGAACCGGCCCTCGCGGCCACGCTTTCCATTGGCGGACTCGCCGAGAAGTGCGGCACCTCCACGACGTCGGTGGTTCGCTTCTACAAGAAGATCGGATACCAGGGCTACTCCGACTTCCGGATGGACCTGGCCCGGGAGACCACGCGCGAGCAGACGGTCGCCAACGCTACCGTCGAAATGTATGAGGACATCGCCAAGACGGACTCTTTGCAGGACGTGGTGTCCAAGATTGCCTTCAATGAAACGATGTCCATCGCCGACACTGCCGAGGCGCTGGATGTCGGCAAGCTCTCGGATGCCGTTGCCGCCCTCTCCGGGGCCCGGCGGATCGACATCTTCGGCGTGGGTGCAAGCGCTTGGGTCGGCCAGGACCTCCAGCAGAAACTGCATCGGATCGGGCTGACCGCGCACAGCTGGTCGGATGCCCACGCGGCCTGGACGTCGGCTGCCCTGCTGGGGCCTGACTGTGTCTCCATCACAATCTCCCACTCGGGCTCGACGCTGGATACGGTTGAGGCGATGCGGATCGCCAGCGAAGCAGGGGCCCGGACGATCGCCATCACCAACCATTCCGACTCGCCGCTGGCACGGGCCGCCGATGTTGTGCTCAGCACGGCCGCGAGAGAAAGTCCGTTCCGGTCCGGCGCGCTCGGCAGCCGCATGGCCCAAATGATGGTGATCGACTGCCTGTTCGTCGGAGTTGCCCAGCAGTCATACGATTCCTCGATCGCGGCCCTCCGCAAGACCTACCTGGCGGTGCAGGGCCGGAAAGTGCCGCAGGGAGGCAGGCCGTGACGATTCGACGTCGCGGCGCGGGATATGTTCTTACCGGTACCCTCATCAGCGACGGCGCCGCATGTCCTGATTCAGTGGTTGCCGTTCTTGGTGACCGTATTGTCTACGCGGGACCGCGGAGCGGTTTTGAGGCCTCGGACCTGCCGGACGCTGAGGAGGTTGATCTTCCGGACGGGAGCAGCATCCTTCCTGGACTCGTGGACCTTCATTGTCACGGAGCCGCCGGGGGTGACTTTCCCGCGGGAGACATCGTTGGCTGCCGTGCCGCGGTTGACTACCTTCACCGGAACGGTACGACGACGTTGCTGGCCAGTCTGGTGACGTCGGCGCCGGAGGACCTGCTGAGGGGCGTCCGGACGCTGCGGCAGCTGGCGGACGAGGGGCTGATTGCCGGCATTCATTCCGAGGGGCCGTTTCTGTCCTATGCCCGGTGCGGGGCGCAGAACCCCGAGTGGCTGCGCGATCCCGACCACGAATTGCTTCGCCTGATGATCCACGAAGCGGGTGGGTGGCTCAAGACGATGACCTACGCCCCCGAACTTCCGGGAGCTGACCGCCTCGTCAGCGCGCTGATCGAAAACGGCGTCACGCCATCGCTCGGCCATACTGACGCAGACGCCTCGGTGGCCACAGCCTCACTCGAAGGGGCAGCCGCGGGACTGGCTTTGTGGGAACGGCAGACGGCCCGGCCGACGGTGACCCACCTGTTCAACGGAATGCCGCCGATGCACCACCGCAAGCCCGGGCCCGTGGCTTCGTGCCTCCGGCTGGCCAATGCCGGCAGAGTTGCCGTCGAACTGGTCGCCGACGGCATCCACCTGGCCCCCGGAACCGTGCAGATGGTCTTCCAGCTGGTAGGGGCCGACAATGTCGTCCTGGTTACCGATTCGATGGCAGCAGCAGGACTACCAGATGGGGACTATCGTCTGGGACGATCAGCCGTCTCCGTACAGGCCGGCATGGCCACATTGCAGGGAACCGGAACCCTCGCCGGAGGTACCGCCACGTTGCTGGCAGTGGTCCGCCGGACCATCGAAGCGGGCGTGAGCCGCGCTGAAGCTGTCGCGGCCGCAACCTGTGTCCCCGCCAGGCTCCTTGGCCTGGAAGCCGAGGTCGGCAGTCTCCGCGCCGGCATGCGCGCTGATCTGGTCGTTGTTGATCGGCACTTTGGGCTCGTAACTGTCATGCGTGGCGGCGAAGAGATAAGCGCAACCAGACTGCTCGGACACGAAGCAGTGGGTTAGCCAACGCGTCCGGAGCCCGATGCTGTGAGGCACTTCCGGCGTGAAGGTTGGAAGAAGGTGACTTTTTCGAGCACGACGCCGGGCGGATCAAGCTCGGCGGCGTGGACATCACCGCGATGACCGGGATGAGCTGCGCTCGGGCCGGACGAGCTTCGTGATCGCGCACCGGCTCCACCATCCGCGACGCCGACCTCATCCTGGTTATGGAGGCCGGGCAGATCGTGGAGCAGGGGACCCGTGCCTCGTCGCTGGCTGCCGGCGGGGCTTATTCGCGGCTGTATGCTGCCCAGTTCGCGGCTCCAGTGGTGGAGGTTTAGGGCGGATCCATCACCGCGGTTCGGACCAGCGGCTTGCATCCTTCACGAGCGGCGGGCTCACGTTCGTGACGTATCTCGGGCTGGCAGTTGCCGGACCTCAAATTGC